>JGI10211J34971_10004066_pt1 | contig 11649 bp, 9 predicted proteins | sample Etolagsediment_FD_34971 | JGI IMG/M metagenome (IMG submission 34971)
TGTCTAATTTATTTTTTTCGATAATAAAATTTATTATTTTCATTAAAATTAATAAAGTTTTTTTTAAAATGAGCGTCATTGAATTTTCTCATCATTTTTGTGAATCTCGCTTAACGCAAAATCAAGGACCCGAATTATGGAACGCTTATACTTCTTTATTTATATCCATTGTGCCCTTATTTTATGAATTACCCCGTAATAAAATTTTATATAATATTTCTACCATTTTAATGTTTAATGGAGTAAGCAGTTTTTATTATCATTATTATTTAGATTGGTATGGAAAACAAGGTGACGAAATATCAATGATAATCGCCAATTATTATGGATTATATGGATTACTTCGTCTATATTATAAATATAATGAAGAATCTCATGGATTAAGCCTTTATTATAATAATATGAATACCGTTTTTATGATTTTATTCATTGTATTAAATACAGATCCACGAAACGATTATTTATTTCCTTATATATTTACATTATATTTAGTACCTACAATAACATTGATTTATAAAGTAGGAAATAAATTTCATATTCCTTATCAAAGAAACTTAGGGTTATCTGCGTGCGGAGCATTTTTTTGGATTTTTTCTGAATTATTTTGCACAAAATTTACTAAATATGGTCATGTTTTGTGGCATCTTTTATTTCCGCTTGGGTTTTATCGATTAATATTAGATTATGATAAAGTATAAGTTAAATTAAGTTAGTGAAACATAAAAATATAACACAAGTATATTTTATTTTTTACTATTATTAAAAAATAAAAAGAAATTCAAAGAAAAAATATATGCTTATATATTAATTATGTCATGTGATATAAAAATTAATTCCGTTATTTTTGAAATTGAAAAAGTTAGTAAAATTATACAAATACCAAAAAAAACAGTACTCCATAAGGAATTATATATATTTATTGGAAATCCATTATCATTATCCATTAAAAAAACATTGGAATCTTTAAATAAGAAGGCTAAAGTACAAAAATCAGACTTGAAAGAATTAAAAAATACCTATCCGTCTTATTATGAATCTTGGATGAAAGCGTTAGAATCTATCAAAAGAAAAGAATATAAAGACGTTCAATTTATATTTCAGACCATATATTTAGACGATACTATTAATGATGTTCGAAAAAAAATTTTTGTGTATATTAGTAATGTAAAAAATAATAACTTTATTGTACCATTTGATCAAGAATTATGGATTGAAAATAATAAAAAAGAAAAAGAGATTATAGGTGTTTATTTTGAAAGTGCACAAGATGAAAAAATTAACATGCAGCCATGTGTTTATAGTAAGCCAGTAGAAAATAAACATTTTCGAATTGGACCAAATTATCGTATAAATACCAGTGAAAATAATATGTTATTACAAGATTTATTCGATTCAATGCATGTGAAAACAAACACAATTTATTTTACAGATTATCAAGATGAACTTAATTATTTGAATCAATACTACGGGAATAAAATTCCTGAAAAGATTAGTACCACCTTTTTACTTAAACATTTTCCTTTCCACAAAAAAGATAAAAAACAAGAAAATCTTTCCAAAATTAAATCCATATATCATGATATTAGAGATTTTTTTGATAAAGAAGAAAATTTTCATCAAGAAGAACGTAAATTACAAATAAAAAATCAATCAAATAAAAATAATAAAAACATGAAAAATAACAAAAGTAATTCAAAAAATAGTTCATTGTTAGGAAGCTGTAATATTATCAATGCACAAATTAAAGTGAATAGTCATCTTTCACATAAAAATAAGAAAGATAGTCTAGATTTATATCAAATTTTTGATTATTTACGAGAGAAAAAATTAGATATGAAAACACCTTTTATTAAGTATGGAGAAGATTTAACTGGAATTCCTGTATCTGTCACTTCCCGTGAAGCTCTCCAAAAAAATAGAATTAAGAAACAAACATTAAAAGACTGGATATTAAAAGATTTAACAAAAAAAATGAATGGTATCAGTTTAAAACGACATTTAGTAGATTATGATAATGATCCCCGTTATTTATCTTTATCCATTAAGAAAAATAATGAATTATTGATTCTTATGGCTTTTGAAAATAAAAATAATGCTTCTCTTAAAGAATTATCCATGGGAATTACCAATGTTCGGGAAATTATTAAAGAAATTAACAAGCATATTATTCCTAAAAAGGTAAATGAAATACAGTATATCGAACCTCCCAATGTTTCATTAACGAATGAAAAAACAAATAAAAGAAACAATAAAGAAATACATTTTTCCGAAAATACAGAAGTTAAATTCTTAAACATTATTATTCCTTTTCAAAAAGAACAATCATTTAATTTTAAAGATTTATATGAATTTTCTAAGAAGTTCCCTTCTTATTTTTTTGATGATAGTCAAAATAAAAAACAATCACAGAATTTTAATAATAATTTGGAATTACGATATAAAAAAATATCTGGATTTACGCCTATGAGTGATATTATTCATCAAATTGATATTTTAAAACAAGATAAAGTTCCCGAATCAGAAATTGTACAATATTTACAAGAAAAATACGAAAAAAGTAAAGAAGAGGCAAATAAATATATTCAAGAATGGATACGTAAATATTCCACTTCTTCATCATCTAAAATTGATTCTCATTTTAAATTAGGTAATAAAATTGAAATTAACAATCAAAATATTAAAGTAAGCGGAATTACTAAAGTCTATTTGATTCCTATTATTTATCATNTTTTTACAAACATTTATGTATTTATACTTTCATCAAAATAAAAATAAAACTTCAAACCTAGTTATTCAAACAAAATTAAATCAAGAAGTGACTAATTTTAATAATTTTTCTTCTTTTAATTTGCTAAGTGTTCCTTTAAACATGACTTCTTTTAATTTATCTGAAGATTTCAATGAACCTAATATTATAAATGATAATACTAGGAATCAAATGAATGAAGAATTAAGAGATGAAAATAATAGAAATGAAGAAATAGAAAAAAATAATGGGTCAAATTTGGAAAAAAGAGGTATATTATCAGCTTCTGAAGTAGTACCTGAAATTTTACTAAAATGTAATGATCAAATTCTTAATAAAGGCACTTGTAAAGATGCTTGTGCCGATCCACGATATTTTATTCGTCGTTTACAAATGTATGACCATATATTATTCAAACCTCAAAAAGATAAAAATAAAAAATTAAAAGGTGAAAATAAACAAAAAAAAGAAGATAAAGATCGTTATTCTGTTAAATGTCAGCGTAAATTTCAACCTGTGGTCATGGATAGTGATCCTGAAAAAACCAAAAATGTTAATCGAAATTCTTATGAATATGCCATATCTTACACATCAAGAGAACAATTTCCTCGATGGTATATTTGTCCTAAAATATGGTGTCCTATTTGTGAAATTCCCATTGCAGAATCCGATATAAATGAAGCCACAATACAAAAAAAAGGATATATTATTGGATCCGAAAAAGATAAAGCCGTTTGTATGACCTTAAAATGCCCTTTTGGTGATCACCGAGCTATTATGCGAGAAGCACATGAATATTCATACCCCGGCTTTGTTAGTAATTATACAACTCCTGAAGGATTTTGCTTACCTTGTTGTTATAAATCGGAACAACGTCAAAAACCACAATATAAAAAATGTATGAAAATGAATAATAACATTGATCAAAATAAGAAGGATGATAGTGTTTATATTTTAGGTAAAAAAAGTCCAATTGATAATCATCGTTACGGCTTGTTACCTATTTATTTAAGTAAATTATTAAATACAAAATTAACGACTGGATATTTAGGATATAATAAGGGTTTTTTAAAAAAAGGAATTAAACATGAGAAAAACCGATCCTTTTTATCGTGTATTCATGATATCATTTCATGTTATACCAAAAATAATCAATTATCCTTGGATGATTTAGTGGAAACATTTATTGAGAAATTAGAGAATGACATTCCTTTATTTCGTAGTTTACACTATGGTAATTTAGAAGTCCTTTTTTATAATAAAAAATCGAAAGCGACTTCTTTAGAAAATTATATTTCCTATTTACGTAATAAAGAAGTATATATGGGACATCAATATTTATGGGATTTTTTACAAAGAGAAAATATTTTATTTCCCGAAGGAGCAAATATTTTTATTTTCGAAAATGATAATTTACTTTGTCCTTTTGGAGAAGACCTATCACAATTTTATAATGTAAATCGTAAAAATATAATTATATTAAAAAGTGGACATTATTATGAACCAATTCATTATTTAGAAGGAGATGGAAAAGTAGTATCGAAGTCATGTACATTTGATAGTTCGATGATCTATGTAAAAAAAATATATAATATTGCACAAAAAGGATGTCAAAATAAATATGAAATTGACTGGCTGCAAGTATTAAAAAATAATATTGAAAAAAATAAACTTCCTTTTTCCACACAGAAAAACGAAATGAATTATAAATTTTCGTTTGATCTTGAATTCGCATTACGACAAATATTACAGGCTATTCAAGATAAAAAATTAAATCATGATTACAAACCTAAATATCAATGTGTAGATAGTTATAATAAAGTATTTGGGATTGTATTACATAATCAATTTTATGTTCCTATTCAGCCTAGTCCATTATATCCTCAATTTAGTTTTGAAATTATTGAAGATCATAAAAAGATTCCACGTTTATCGTTTAAAGATAATTTAAAAATAATTAGTCAAATTAGCAAACATACACAATTACAATATTTTTACGAATCAAAAATTCTTGACTTTTCCTCAAAAAAGTATATTGTGGCACTCGTCACAAATACAGGGCGTATTGTTCCCATTTTAAATACTTCTAACAATGATAAAACATTGTCAGTTAGTCCTTTGAATTACTACAGTGATGTAGATGAAAGTTTGAGCAACCAAATTGAAATGTTTGATGATCGTGTGGAAAAAATAAATAAAAAGAATTATGAAGATGAAACGTATAATCGCATGCGCTTTGAATTATCTATTTTTATTCATAAAAATAAGACTTATTTAAAGAGAATCTTGGCGATTATTTATAATGAAAATAATAACAACAGCAACAGCAACAGCAATAGCAACAGCAATAACAACAGCAATAACAACAGCAATAACAACAGCAATAACAACAGCAACAGCAACAGCAATAGCAATAGCAATATAAACAATAATAGCTACAACAATAATAATAATAAATTAAATGAAAATAGAAAAAAAATGTACCAACTATTGAACGAAATTTTTAAAAATATAACGTCTCAGAAAAAACACACAATTGATTATGATGATTATATTACGCCCAATAAACGTGTGCCATGCTTTTCTCGAAATATTAAAAAAGCCCGATTATCAAATAATTCATCCAATTCTAATAATGAACAAAGTATTTTAACATGTGAAGATGATCCCCATTGTGTGATTGATAAAAATAGTTGTAAACTTTACATTAATAAATATAATTTACTGGATATTTATAAAGATGTGGAAAATTATAATTTTTACATTAGTAAAATTATGGATGAATTACTTCGATTTAAGATTAAACGCGAAGAAATTCTCAATAATGATATAAATAATATCATCAATAAAAATTATATTCCTGAAAATAATAATAAATATTTATTGGTAAAAACATTGGATGCTGAAGATATTGAATACCGAATTAACCAAATTTTTTATGATAATAAAGGTGTATTCATTGATAATCGTCCTTTAATTGAAGAATCTACAACTCGTGAATATGCTTTTGATAAGAGTTATTATCTACTAAGTAAAAATAATATTGTCAATGAATTTAAATATGATGAATTATCAGGTTATTGGCAAAAATACCTTAAAGATTTCAAAGTGAATACAAAGCAGAATAATTTATTAGAACAAGTGCTTTTCGCCATTCATACAAATAAAAATGTGTATAAGCAAAATAAAAATTTAACCATTCAAGATCTGAAAAATGAAATTAGCAAGGAGATTATTTCTTCTATAAAAAATAAAAAGAATAAAGAAAAAAATAATGGTGAGCAGCATATTCTTAATAAATACCGCTCTTTCTGTGGAAGTCAGGATTTAAATAAATTAGTTTCCATGGAGGAACTCATCCTTTTTATTAAAAATCAAAGTTATAACGGATGCATTGTGGATTTACTTTATTTATCGAAAATATATTCATTAAATATTATTGTATTGGATAAGCGAAAACAAAAAGGAAAAGATAATAAAAAGATTGATTACCAACGTTTCTTGGATAAACAATCTGATTATTACTTATTATTATATCGATCTCAAATTGGAACTACTAGTTTGTATAATTTAATATGTAAAAATAAAATTTATATTTTTCATAAAAATCAAATACCCCCCGAATTTATGAATCATATTATTTTGTCTTCGGCAAATAAAAATAATAACAACAAGTAAATAAAGTAGTGAGTATTATCTGTTTAATTTCATGAATTTCATGAAATTTATTTATTTCTTTATTTTCTTCTACGTTTTCTACCAAATTCTTAATATTTTTAATTTTTTCTTCTTCATTATTTGAATAAAAAGGCGATTCATTAGTATGATCATTCTCCCTATTTACATTATTCACAACATCATCATCCACATCTGCCTCTTTCATTGCTATTTCCTTTATATTTTTATTGAAAATTAATTCTGTATTTTCTTTTACTTCATCTTGAGTATTCATTTTAATAGGTACATGAACTTCTTCTTGAATAATTTGTTTATTATTAATAATTTCTTCATGATTTACATTATCTTCTTCCAGCACATTATTCTGTTGTTGATGGATAACCTTATGAATAATATTATCCATTTCTAATACTTGCTGGATATTATTTACATAATCTTCTTCACTACTATCTGAATCATCATCCTCCTCATCGTCACTATATTCTTGATTTACAATACTTTGATCTGAGCAGATATGCTTTTGTTTCTTTTGTTCCCATGTGATTATTTCATCATCAGGCTTATTGTAATTGCTTGTTTCTTCTTCTTGTGCTCCGAATTGTTTTTTGATAGGATCCAGTAAAAAATCATAATTTACAAAATAAAGTTTTTTGAAAATAATTGTTTTTAATTGAAACTGGAATATTTTTAAAACAGCATTTATTTTATTGGGAACGTAAGAAGTAAATTCTTCATATTTAATTTGTTTTATTGGAAAAATATCGTAAAAATCAAATAAATAAATGTCATTTTTCTCATTTTTAAGAAATAATTGCTTAGCATCATCTATTAAATAAATAATTACATAACTTTTGCTATTTTCAAAGAAAATAGTTTCTACAATAACAAAATGTTCAAAAAAATAAATTTGAAAATCATTATCAATTAAAAACTGTTCGCATTTTTTTAATTTTACTAAATTATTTTTAATAATACCCAGCTCAATTTTATCCGAAAATAAATGAACTCCTTCAAATAATTTATGACCCAATAGCGTATGTCCACATAAAAAATAATCAATATTATAATGTTCAAATAAATCGTTTATAAATTTAATCATATATTTGTTGGAAATTAATATTTTTTCATGATGGGGTTGCACACGTATTTTAATATTTGATTGTAATGATATTTCATGGGAGATTCCATTTAGAGTATAATTATAATTATTTTTATTCATATTAGAAAAATTAAAATTAAAATACTATATATAAGATTATTACTTAAAATTTAAATATATTACTAATATAAATGAATTACCATATTTTTGATAATGAAGTTAAGAAAAAAGAAAGTCCCTTTTCCTTACCTCAAGATGATTTCTGGCGGCCTAAAATGTCCAATGACTCCAAGCCATTAAATAATAAACATGAAAATTATATTTTTGATAAAAATGCCAGTCTTTTCTATGAACAGCAAAAAATACAACAAAATCAATATCAACAATATAATCAACAGCAACAACAACAAAATCAACAACCTTTCCATGATAATTTTATGCAGCCATTAAGTACACGTCTAGATCATACTTCGTATAGTCCAGAATCTACCTTACCTAGTTTTCAAAATTCACAAAATAATAGCTATAGTGTGCAGAAATCCATGCAAGATAATCAAATATCTAAATCCATTATGACAAATTTTGAAACGTTAAATGGACATCAAGAAGTTAATCATTTCTTGGAACGTAATCCGGTGAATACACGCCGTGATCAATTAGAAAAAATACGTAATAGTGATCGTAATCACTTTCTAGAAAAACAAGGTGGTAATTTACATAACTTTGCTGATTTTCAAACACAAAATACTAGAAAAGTTCGCAATGATATTAATACCAATAGTTACGTACCGATGGGAAAAACCATGGCAATTCCAAAAGAACATTTATAAAATTAATGGTATTTAATTGTATTCTATAGTATTCAATAATTCTATAGTATTCAATAATTTAATCATTTATTAATTTAATTTACTCATTTAATTTAATGATTTAATTTAATCATTTAATTAATTTTTATTTATCTCAAATAATTTTTCAAATTAGAAAAATTATCTGCGTTTAATATAGATATGGAATCTAAATTCAATGATATACAGGCTTATTTAACAAACATTATTTCTTTAGATGAATATACATCAAAGAACTCGGTTAATAAAGTGAAAAAAGACCAATTATACCGTAAAGAGGTTCCTTTTTTATTTTTAGAAACATTATTCGAAGATTTATTCGACATTAAATTAGATGAAACAATAGAATATCATTTTTCAAAAACAACACTGACAAATCGAAATGCCCATCAAATTATTCAGAAACATATTGAAGAATTAAAATCATATTATATTCAATGTAAACATAAATTATATTTAGAAAATTTAAATGAAAAAAAGATGATTACCTTATTAAGGCAATTGCTTCGCACGCATGATTATGAATTAAAGACCAAAGAAAAATACGATAATGGTAAGAAATTTTTATTATATACCATTTCCAGAAAAAAAATAAAATTATTAAAAAAAATAAATTCCTTCATGAATTTTGATTAAATGATTCAAAATAAAAATCCAAGTCTATAGTAAGAATAAAAATGGAATTTTTAAATTTATTAAATCCCAATCAAGAACAAAATACGGAAAAAAGCCATTATTTTATTGGAAATGTTTTGGATAATAAAAATTTAATTATAAAACTGAAAAATCTCAATAAAAAAATGAAGAAATCCTTTCAATTACAAGAGTCGCATCATAATAATTTATTTACATCCAATTTAATTTATTTAGGATATTTTGATTATAGCACGGCACAAGTATATATGAATGATATTTATCAATATTTATTAACATCAGTATCTAAGAAATTTTCGCCATTAGATTGTCAAATTACTAATTTTAAAATTGATCGCGACAGCACCTATTTCAAAATTGCTTTACAGTATAAAGACCAACATGATTATTTAAGTCAAACAATTATTCCTTATTTATATCAGAAGGGTGTTGTTCCGGTATTAGGAAATAAAAAGTTTGATCGCCGTGGTACTATTGATTGTATATTTTTCAAACACTCCAACATTATTAAATCGAAAAAATTTCGTATTAAAATGAACGTACCCACTGATGAATTCGTAATCCAAAACTTGTGTTTAATCAAAGGGACTCCTGTTAAATTACGTAGTGGAACGCCTTCTATTCATGATCAAATGACTTACGAAGTAATGAGCGAATATAATTATCCCTTCCAAGGAAATTTAGGATCGAATAATAATGTCTCTTCCCTGATGAATCAACCACCTCCAGCATTATCATCTAATCAATCGAATAATAATATCAATGTGTCTAATATTCCTTCGTCACCTTTTAATGCAAATAATAAAAATAATTCTAATAAAAATACTTCATCGAATAATAAAAATACTTCCAATAATACTCTATCTAATAATAATAATTCCAACAACAATACTACCCCCAATAATAAAAATAATAATTCTAAGAAAAAGAATCAAGGACTCATGAATTTATTTCGTTAAATAATCATAATTATAAAATAAAATATTGTAACCATAGCTTATATGGATATGAAAAATCATATCCATATATATTACTATAAAGGAATCATTATTCTTAAAGGATATTTATTATTGTATTTTTCCACGAATTCACTTTTTCCTTTTTTTAGCACAAAAGTAAGAAATAAGTTTATAAATTAGATAAAGTAATAAAAGTAGGATTCCTAAAATTAGTAAGAAAAGAACAAAAGAGAAAAATTTCGCATAAAAATAGAACCAATTAAACCCAGGCTGTGGTCTTTTGTCTAATTCCAATTGTTTAAAAATATATAAGAAAAAATGCTTCAATCCTAAAAAGGAGGGCCAGTTTTTCTGATTCTCCGTTTCCAAGAAAACTTGTGTACATAAGGGTTGTCCATATACATATCGTTTCCAAGAAGAATTGGTGTAAATGTCCCAGTCCATAAGATGATTATGATTTTTGGCTAATGTTTCTTTCATAAATTGCGGGGAATAAATCATACATTGTGTTCCGGTAGAAGCAAATGAATAATAAAAAGATTCATTGATCGGAAATACAAGGAGNGGNAAAGAACCGAGACTTAAGCANTAAGATTTNTCGCGATGTTGGTGGCAAAATTCATTAATTTTGGAAACATGTTTCAAATAAGTAATTTCCTTATCAAAAATAAAATCGTCTTCCAAGACCATGATCGATTTGTAATTTTGTTTTTGAGCATGTTTAAATACTTCGAAATTAGCGTGAATTAAATCGACGGAAGAGTTCTTTTTTTGTAATGGCTTGGAACAAGCTTTGTATCCTTCGTTAAAGACAATGTAAATTTTCTTAGAAGGTTTTACTGCACTTAATTGTTTGTGAATATTATGGAAGCGCCCTTTGTTCTGCATGGTTAAGACATAGGTGGCGTCAATGGATTTGTCAAATATTCCGTATTTGAAAGTGAGTTCTTTAAAATGATAACAATGACTCATTATACTATACAATGAGTTATTTTCTAGGAAAGATAAATGCGATTTATAATAAATTAGAAAGTTGTTTTCTTTTTTTCACTAAATTCTGAATGGATGATTGAATTTGGAATGCTTGATGAAGACTTTCAAAAAAGTCATCTATTTTTTGGAAAGTATTTTTTTGAATTTCAAGTATTGTTAAATAATTTTCTATGAGTTCAGTATCATTTTTGTAGATTATAATTTTATTATTATTGTAATTGTTGTTGTTCTTAATTTGTTTAAATTTTTCTTTATACTTACTTATTAATTCTTTATATTTATCGATTGCGTTTGATGATATTTGAAGATAATTTTTTAATTGTGTATTATTTTCTAAAGGTTTTGTTTGTTGAAATAATTGGTCTAAATAATTTTGATTTTTATCAATTATAATCATTAATTCATTTTTATAATTGATTAATTCATTTATATTTGGTTGAATATTTTTTATAGAGACTAATTCAATACCCTTAATATTATTATTATTATTATTCATATGAGATTAATAGTCCTTACTATAATGATAGATAAAATAGTGGAAAGGTCAGAAAAAATTATTTAGGAATTGGATACTGTAAGATTTTTTTATTTAAATGATAATGGATTCAATGCTTTAAATGTAGCTACTTGAGAGGAATTCACTTTTTTTTTTTGGATTTTTTTGTTTCAAAT
>JGI10211J34971_10004069_pt1 | contig 11646 bp, 10 predicted proteins | sample Etolagsediment_FD_34971 | JGI IMG/M metagenome (IMG submission 34971)
AATTCAATATCTAAAAAAAATATTATTATACTACTATGAATAATTTTAATATTACAAATACTAATAATTGTAATTATTCAAAATGGATTCATATTAGAGAATCTAATTTATGGTGGAAAGTTCCTGGAGGAAATAAATGCGAAAAAAATTTTCCTCATCATTGTTTACCCAATGATGACGAAAAAAATAATGTTATAGTATTACAAAATAATAAATGTTTTAGATGCAATCGTGAAATACTTAATAATTTTTTTTTTCTAACAGCTTTTTTTTGTAAAAATAATATATTCTGCAATTTATGTATTAAAATCATTGATTCAAAAAAAAATATAACAAGTCTAATAATTAAAAGAGAATATACCAATTTTAGATTTAGAAAATGATTAATAATTCAACAATAATTCTTGTATAAATTTTATTTTCGCGTTAGTATTTTAAGCAATCCGCGGGCATTCCAACCGCGCCTTCGGCGCTCTAAATATAAAAACCCATTAAGCATATACAAACAGATTTGGTATTTATTTTTATAAAAATATAAAATTCCTACAAATGCGTTTAAATTAGATAGTATTAAGTAACCTAATATTCTTTTTTAACATTTCTGGTTGTGGGCTAAAGGCCCACATTATCATATTTACATGCATCTTGGTAGGTAGCCCCTTTAACTTTCCATCCTCATGAAATAGTTTTATTCCCATTTTTTTCATTTGCCCATATTTAGCTTTTACCTGACTTTCCCTCTTGTTATACCAATTATCACCATCTGGCTTATTTGCCTTTACTGGAATGGTTTTTAACGCGTTAGAATTACCTTTTACCTCTCTATATACCACTAAAAAACCCTTATCACTTGTTGTAGGCTTCTCCAATCCACGTGCTTTTCTTGATATATTATAATACTCTGCCATCTTCTCATACTTATTTACTACATGTAAATTAAGAAATGGAAATGCTGATTCCTTTCCACCACCTTTCTTACTATCCTCTTTTCGTTTCTCCTCAACCTTACGAAATTTATCTAACCACCTCTCAAATATAACCATTGCCTTCCTCATCCCCTCTGTTTGGTTCTTATGATGCTTCGCTCTGTAATACATAGTATTGATTACATTAAATTGATATCTACTATCTCTACCACTTGATTCAACCAATTTTATTGTCTCACGCGCTTTCTTTTCATCCTTATATCCATAACCATAAATAGTCGTCTCTGGATTATTATCGCTATATAATGACATCTATTAAATTATACTAATATTTTTATCACTAAAAAAAAGATACTCAAAAATAGTTTATTATTATAGATATTTTACAATAATATCTATAGTAATCCAATAACATGGGAAATTCTTTTACTAAAAATAATAAATGTCCAGCTGATTATGACACAGAGAATTACCAAAAAATTAAAGACTTATACCAAAATATGAACACTAAAAATGATAATATACCATGCGAAACATTAGATCCACTTGCAGATAATCATTTTATTGATAAAATACAAATACTTGAACATAAAAAAGAATTGCAAATCAAAAATTATAAAGAACAAATTGAAAAAATACAATTACAAGCAGAAAATAAACTAATTGATGACCTTACACACGCCAATAATGTCCACAAAATGTGTCTTGAAACTATTAATAATGAAATTAATGAACTTAAAGCTTTACATCCTAATGAAAAAAGAATATTACTTAAAAAAGAAATCTCTAAATTTGACAACAAAAAAATTAATTTTAAAGATTTCTTTAAATATATGCAAGAACGCATTAAATATACACCTAACTAAAGGGACCTACCCACACTTTTTATAAATTTCTTACTATTTTTCTAATTGTAATATCACTTCGCTCGCCGGCTCCCTCATATTATAATTAGATGACATTACATATCCATAAGCCCCTCCATTCTCTATCAAAATTATATCCTCCACCTTTGCCCTCGGCAATAATCTATTCTCTCCCATTTTATCCCCAGTCTCACAAATAGGGCCAACCACACTATAACTTACATTCGCCTTTTCTTCCACTCTCGTTAAATTATAAATTCCATGGTATGCATTGTATAATGTCGGTCGGATTAATGAATTCATTCCTGTTGAAATCCCCAAAAAATTCCTATTTCCCTTTCTTCGCACCTGCGTCACTCGCGCTAATAATACTCCTGCCTCAGATACTATAAAACGCCCTGGCTCCATCCATAACTTTAGTCCACTTCTACCAAATTCCTTCAAAGAATCATTTACCTTTTTTAAATCTAATTCCCGGTTTCTCGTTCTTACCCCTAGTCCACCTCCCAAATTAATCCAACGCAAATCCGGCAAACTATCCTTTATACTCATCAAACGACGCGCCGTCTTTCTCCATGAATAATTATCCAAAATACCACTTCCCTTATGAGAATGAAGACCTACAACCTTGATCTCCAATCCATCTATCATATTCATAAATGTCTCCACATCTCCAATCGGAAAACCAAATTTTACATTATCTCCTTCTGTTACTACCTTCTCATGATGACCATCACCCAAATCACAATCCAATCGCAATCCTATTTCACGTCCACGGAATATCTCCATTGCACTCATAATTACCTCCACATTATCAACTACCACCTGCGCTCCCTTTATAAAAGCTCCCTCATATTCCCATACCTCACAATAATTCGGCGTAAATAATATCTTAACATTATCTCCAAAATTTTCTCGCACATAATTCACCTCACTCAATGATACACACTCTATCCCAAATCCATTGTTTATTACCTCATTCAAAACCTCACGATTACTATTCGCCTTCATCGCATAATATAACTCACTCACATTCCTCAAATTCTCCTTCAACTTATTACATCTTTTTCTAACCTCCTCCAAATTATACATATACACTCCACTACTTGTTCCTACGCTTCTCAATAATTGCTCACGCTCTTTATACCACCATTTATTCTCATATCCATCTCTTACCTCCTCTCTCTCTATTAAATTATCATGCAAAATCTGCGTTAATTCTCCAGCTACTGAACTATTAACTACATAAGAAAGAGTCAAATTATTAGAAGCATAATGAATAATATGTATATTATCACTTCCCAACTTTTTTACCAATTCTAATGTATTTTGCACCTTCGGATTTTCTGTTATATTATATCCAACGATTGATACAATACTACTATTCCTAGTAATTTTTACCTGATACTTCTTATCTAATTCTTTCGCAACATNATAAATCTTTCCTACATTTACTTCATCAGTTGTAACTCTCACAGAAAATTGCGAAGTAATTATAATATTAATATCAATCTGGAATGAAGAAAATGTTCCGAAAATATCATGGAGGAATCCATAATTATTCCACATATCTAATGAACGAATATCATAAGTAGTTACACCACCCTGGTTCGTAATCGCCACCACACCATCACCCTCAATCTCATAACGAGAACCAATTATCGTATTCCGTCCCTTCTTATTTATACCATACGTATTTTTCACATAAATCGGAATCTTCTTCTTCTGACAAGGCTTGATACTATACGGATGCATTACCTTCGCTCCCATCGCTGCCAATTCCTGACATAAATCATAACCAATGTGATTAATAATTTTCGTTCCACTTACCTTACGTGGGTCACTAGTAAATACTCCATTGACATCCGTCCAAATCTCCAAACGCTTTGCATTTAAGGATGATGCAATTAGAGAAGCAGTTGTATCACTACCTCCACGACTTAATAAACAAGGATGACTATCACGTGTAGTTGCAATAAATCCTTGCATAATGAATATATTATCATTCTTCATTTGCTTAAGTAACTTTTCTTCATCACACCAAAAAGAACCTTTGGTCGCGAAGCTAATAGAATTAATATCATCAAAAGAACTATCACTATAAATATATTCTCGTGAATTTAATAATTTATGTTTAATACCCTCTTTTTCTAATACTCCTGATAAAATCCGCGTTGATAAATACTCTCCCGAACTAATAGTCTTTATTCTTCCCTCCAAATCCATGTTGTATGTATCTAAATCCTTTAAAGCATCTATCATTATATTAACACTTGGTATATTCACTTCTAATTCCTCCATCAATGCATAATGTTTTTGAGCAACCTCAAAAATTCTATCCCTATCATTATGAATATAATCCAGTAAATTATTAGTGGTATTTTGCACGGCCGATAATACCACTATGACTTTGTACTTTTCTTTTAAGAAATTAACCTGCTCTAAAATTTTTTTATATCCTCTTGAAGTTAAAGAACTACCACCAAATTTTAAAACAATGAAACTCATCTATCCTTTAATATGAAAGTAAGCTTTACACTAAAAAATTATTATAAAAATATAATAATTATTTTTTACACTAAAAAATTATTATAAAAATATAATAATTATTTTTTACACTAAAAAATTATTATAAAAATATAATAATTATTTTTTTTTATAGATTAATAAATCTAGCAAAATTGTACTTCATAACAACTAGTTGCACCAGTTCCTTCCATTATTCTTGTACCTCTATATTTTCCTTTTCCAATATTATATAATACTCCTGCAATAAAATCTCCTCTACCTGTTTGGTAGTTGACAGTTAAAGTATTTTTTTTACATTCTAAAACTGCAGTTCCTTTATCTCCAGATTCACTTGTTAATGTATAAAATATTGCACAATCTTGTCTCAATACTTCGGTATATACATATTTTTGATTAGAATATTTGTAAATCTCTCCATCTGGTCTAATAGTTATATTACTTGCTTTTGCATTTCTAATTTTTGTCATTTTATTATTATATATCATTTTTTATTATTTTATCGCAAAAATTAATTCATTGCCATAGCATTTTCATTATTATTTCTTCGTGTTGCAAACATATAATTATACTCTAACTCATTCTTGTTATTATCATCCTGCATCGGGACTAAAGGTAATCTTACCAAATCTGTACCAATCACACCCAAATGACACATTAAAAATTTAACCGGTACCGGATTCGTCTCGCAAAATAAACTTCTAATCAAAGGTACTACCATGTAATAAACATCTCTCGCCCTATCATAATCATTCTTTCTACAACTTTCAACGATCTCACAAATATGACGCGGAACCACATTACTTGCAACACTAATTACACCATTCCCACCCAATGACATCACCGGCAAAATTAATGCATCATCTCCCGCAAAAATTTTAATATTCGTTCTTTCCCTAATTTTTACAACCGCATCCATTGAACCACTTGCCTCCTTTATCGCCACGATATTTGGACAATCATTTACTAATCGCTCAATAGTCTCTGGCAACAAATTTACACCACAACGCGATGGAATATTATACAACATCATCGCCTTCCTTACTAATGCCTCATTCTGACAAATCTCAACAAAATGACGATACATTCCCTCCTGACTTGGCTTATTATAATATGGCGTTGTCAACATAAAAATATCCGCATAAGGCTCACATTGTCGTGCAAATTCAATAGTATCATACGTATTATTTCCACCAACACCAATTACCAATTGTAATCGGTTTCCAATTATTGACCTTGTAATGTTTACTATATTCATCTTCTCACTCATTGATAAAGTTGGTGCCTCACTTGTTGTTCCCAAAATAACTATACCACGTAACATAGGATTATTATTTACTAAATTTTCCAACATATTTACATAACTATTACAATCTACTGAACCAGTCTCATCAAATGGTGTAACCATTACATTATAAACTCCGTCTTCCATGTTATAATTCATCCTTTCTAAAACATTTTAATAAAAACGTTTTAAATAATTTTTTTATACAAATCCTGAAAAAACTTTATTTACCTTTCCTTTTAACCATGAATTCCCTTCCTCATCATAAGATACTACTAAGATTTCTCCAGAACTAACCCTCATCTTAATTTCATTACTATTCAAAAGTGAACGATATACCACACTCGCCGCACAACATCCCGAACCACACGCCTTTGTCTCTCCATAAACTCCTCGTTCATAAGTACGAATTAAAATTTCATCCATATTTTTTTGTGTAAAATTTAAATTAAAATTTTTTAAGATTGAAAATTTTCTAATTAATTCTGTGCATATTTTATTTATATCTAACTCCCGGATATTAGTTACATTAAAAATTAAATGAGGTACACCTACTATATAACCACCCGAAAATATAATATCTTGCTTATCTAATTCTTCCATCAATTCCTGCCCTAATTGGATTAGTAAATCACTATGCTTTGGCATACTTACTTTTACACTATTTTCTGTCTCGTTTACTATTGCATATGTCTCATAACGAAAATTATTCTCATATCTCAAAAAATTCTTTCTCTCTATATTTTCATAATAATACTTCGCAATTGCTCTTGCACCATTACCACACATTTCTACATTTGACCCATCCTTGTTATAATATTGCCACTCAAAATCATACTCATTTACCTTACTTACCTCCAAAAAAATAACTCCATCACTTCCCACCGATCTTTCCTCATCACATACTTTCTTCACTAAATCTTCCTTTTCATAACTTTTTACCATACCATTGCGGTTGTCAATAATTATAAAAGTATTTCCACTTCCACTATATTTATCAAAGCGAAGTTTATTCGTTTTCTTTGATGTATATAAACCACGTTTCCTTTCTAATAACCAATCAATATAATTAATTGCACCACAAGAAAATATATCACGGGTTTTGGCCTCATGCTTTATTTCAATCTTCTCATTCGCATTCTCCATCACTATTAAATGCTCTCCAAAAATCTCTCCTTCTCTTATACTCTCAATCTTAATCTCATTATTAGCATTAGCATTTGCATTAGCATTTGCCATTCCATTTGCCATTCCATTTGCCATTCCATTTGCCATTCCATTTGCCATTCCATTTGCCATTGCCCTAGCTAAAGTCTTTGCAGTCCCACTCGGTGCATCCTTCTTATGCACATGATGTTTCTCAGTAATACTCATATTCCACCCTTCCTTTTCAAAACCACTCAAAAATTTTGTAATCTCCGGTATTCCCTGCGAAAAATTTGAAATAACTGCTACTGGCGCTGCCGTTGAATAACGCTTGATTAATTCATATGGTAAATCCCCCGTCGTGCCAATTAAAAGTGGAACCCAATACTCCTTTTTAATAAGATATGCAAGTAACTCCTTCGTACCCTCAGGGTTTGATACATCTATCAACACATTTCTTACTTTCATATCTAAATCAAATTCCTTTTCCCTTCCAATTAACATACCTACATTATACCTTTTGTCTTTTTCCAACTCTTTTACTATCTTTGAACCCAACTTACCCTTATACCCACACACAGAAATGCACACATTTTTAGATTTTTCTAATCCTTGATATTCTTTGACAATAACCTCTGATAATCTTTGCGCACCAATACGCATGTCATCAGCATTATAATAAGAAAAACTTAATCTCAAATAATCGTTTAAGCCATTAACTGCCGAAAATTTATTTCCACTATGGTATCGCACTTTGTTTTCAATACTTCTATTCAACATTTCCATAGTATTCAATCCATCTACTTTAATCCATAAGAAATATCCTCCCTTCGGTCTAATAAATTTCATAGCAGAATTAGAACTCTCAATACTATTACATAATGTCTCACAACGTTCTTTTAATTCCCTCCTTACCGCAATTATATTTTTCTCCAAATCACCATTATTTATAATACGATGGACCAATGCTGAAATAAATGGATTAATACCACCACTACTATCTAACTGACCACAAGAAACCAATTTCTCCATAATCCTCTCACTCGTTTGAATCCATCCTAAACGAAGTGATGGAGCCAAAATCTTTGAAAAAGAACCCAATGAAATAATATTATCCCCATAATAAGACATCGGCAGTGGAGGCTTATCCGCATCATCAAAATATAATAACTGATATACCTCATCTGCAATTACCAACATATTATGCCTTTTTGAAATCTCAGCCAACATACACCTCTTTTCCGCCGACATAGTGTAACTCGTCGGATTATGAAAAGTCGGAATAGTATATAAAAACGCATTCTTACTTTTTGGAAGACCCTCTAACTCTCGCTTTAACAAATTTAAATTAATTCCATCATTCTCAATAGTAATTGGCTTTACTTGTAAACCAAAATCACGAAAAATATTAATCGCCAAAAAATACGTTGGTTCCTCTACAAATACAACACTATCCTTATTCGTAAATAATGAACAAATTAGCGATAATCCACCTGTTACTCCATTAGTTACAAATAAATCTTTCGCATTTACCTTTTCACTATATTTTCCAGTTAAATATTTTGCCAAATCTTCACGGAATTCTTTATAACCCGGAATATCACCATATTGTAATAGAGAAACATCCTGTTCATTTAATAGGTCTAACATTCCCCTTTTTACTTTACTAAGAGGTAAAAGAGAGGTTGACGGCTGCCCTACTCCAAAATTTACCATCTTATCACTACCAGGTACTTCATATTGTCCATATTGAACCATTACCTAAAAATCGCATAAAATCCTTAAACTAAAAAATTTATAATACTTTTTATATATAAAGAATAATCACTATTCACACTAATAAATATGACAAATCTTATAGTAGTAGGAGCTACCGGAGCTGTTGGAAAACAAGTAATCGGATTATTAGATTATAATTACGCACCATTTAAAAATCTTAGATTACTTGCTAGTAAAAGATCAGCCGGCAAGTCAATAATCATAAAACATAAGGAATATTTTGTTGAAGCTATTAATGAAAATTCTTTTTTTGGATTTGATTTCGCAATTTTTTGCGTTGATACAGACATCAGTAAAAAATACGTACCAATTGCAGTAAAAAGTGGATGCCGTGTTATTGATAATTCTTCTGCGTTCAGAATGATGCCGGGCATTCCCCTCATAGTTCCAGAAATTAATTTTAATACTTTCAGTGAAAATAACTATATTATTGCAAATCCTAATTGCTGTACCGCTATTCTAACCATGGCACTCTATCCTCTGCACATTAATAATAAAATAAAAGAAATACAAATAAGTACATACCAATCTGCAAGTGGTGCTGGAGAAAAAGGAATGAAAGAATTAATAAAACAATCGTATGATTATATTAATGGTAATACCTTAGAAACTGAAGTATTCGGTAGGCAATATCTTTGGAATGTTTTTTCACATAATTCCGCTATAGATTTAGTAAATGGTTATAATGGAGAAGAAATTAAAATCATGGAAGAAACCAAAAAAATTTTAAACACAAACCTTATTGATATTTCGGTGACTTGTGTTAGAGTACCAGTTTTAAGATCTCATAGCCTTTCTGTTTCTCTAACTTTTACTAATGAAAATAATACAAATAATATTAGAGAGCTATTGAATAGTTTTCCTGGGGTTCAAGTTGTTGATGACCGACTACGTAACGTATTTCCAGAACCAATTTTAAGTAATCATAGCGACAATATATTTGTAGGCAGAATTAGAAATAGATTAGGAGATAAAACAAATACTAAATTTGAATTGTTTATTTGTGGTGACCAACTTTTAAAAGGAGCCGCCTTAAATGCAATTCAAATTTACAATGAAATTTGCAAGAAAATACTTTTAATAAATAAAGAAGAAATTGTAGCATAAAATTTAAGAATCATTATTTTTTTTTATCTTAAAAACCCAATATTTCCTAACCGGGTAAGATATAACTATACCTACGAATATTGCAATTAAAATACGAGTTATGGTTACATTAAATTTCTTCACAAAAATAAGAGTAAATAATATCTGATTAGATATCATTACTATTAATTCTGATGCTACGTATTTTCCACATATTTTCTGATCAATATGTTTTATATGATGTTTCCCATTAAATATATATGATTGCATAAAGAAATTTACTACTGAACCGCATACTAAACCAACTATGTTTGCAACACGAGGACCTAATTTTTTATCTAAAAGTTTTGCTATTAAAATATAGGAAAGACCGGTTATAAATCCAGCAGTATGGGATTTTACTAATTGGCTCATTAAATCATATATAGATTTTTATATTAATCCTATCTCTTTTTGTCCATTTAATATTACCAATTCTGTGTCATTCGTAATTCTTTTCATTAAATCCAAATCTTCATTTTCATAATCCTCTCTGAACTTATCCAGTTTTTTACTATCCAAATCTTCACAATGTTCAGCAATTATACCATAAGCGTGGTCGGCAATAGTTGTAATCATAGTTTTCTTATTTTTTATTTGCCATGTTTTTCCATCAAAAACCATACCATACTTATCACGTTTGTTTGGTATTTTTATATTATGATTTTCTTTATGATTAGGGTTAAAATGAATGTGCTTAATTAATTTCTGAATACTTGCATAAGGTCCAGCCTGAATTAAAGAATGAATATACTCCTTTTTTATATAATCTAAATTCTCTTTTCCAAATGCATTGATTATTATATTATTAGTTGTAATATTGTTATTCTGGATATTCATACTTCTCGTATTCTTTAAAAGCTCATTTTCACTTTGCAATTCCTTTATTATCTTCTCCTTCTCATTAATATCTTTGTCTCTGCATCGCTTTATATGATGGTTTCTGCTATTACGATGGCTAAATTTTTTACTACAATATTCACATTCATACTCCCTTGTTTTTTCCTTTTTTACTAAATCTTTATGACAATATTTTTTATTGTCGTTTTCATCCTCAATTGTTGTCGTTTTATTTTCATTATTATATTCCTCATTTAATATGCTACGAAAACATTCGGAGATTGAAATATCATCAAACTTTATTGTACATGGTTTACTTCTATTAAAATGCTTACGAATATTATATCTATATTTGCTAGTATATCCACATCTTGGACAATAGTAATCAGACATTATTATTAAACTTTAATTATATCTTTTTTTTTAAATAAAAAATAAAAAGTAGTATACTACTTTTTTACTACTTTTTACTACTTTTCAAAAAAATCATTTAAAATTGTGACCATGATGTTTACAATGGTTTTTACTAGTAACACAACTTTTTAACAAATACTAACCCTAAAATATTTTATATTTTCATATTTTTTAAATTAAAAATTCGCTCTTTTTTTAATATTTTTTAGGCCCATCAGGATGTTTACAATCTTTTTACTAGTAACACAACTTTTTTAACATATAATCAGTTTTATTTTTGACAAAATTTGTCAAAAATTGAAAAAAATTTTTGGTTTTTGTGTTACTTTTTTTTAGGAAAAAGTAAAAAAAACTGTACCCTAAAACTGGATTTACCCCCCGGTTTAAAAATCGGACCCCCCCGGACCTCCCGGATTTTGGGTTTTTTTACGGAAAAAAAGCGGCGTTTTACGGAATTTCCGTAAAATTTTTCAGAGGAAAAATCCTAAAATTGCCCAAAATCGTCTAAATTTGCAAAAAAATGCACTTTTTGTCATTTTTTTGAAAAAATTTTAGAAAAAGTGCGTCTCGCCGATCCGACTTATCTATTAAGAGAAAAGCAAAATTTTTAAAAAAAAGTGCACAAATTGCAAAAATTTTTAAAAAAAAAAATTGCAGGATCGCATTTTTGCGATCTCGGAAAACGTTGACGACTCGGAGTTTTTTTATCAAATAGTCAAGTTAATTGCTTTTTTTCAAA
>JGI10211J34971_10004070_pt1 | contig 11641 bp, 10 predicted proteins | sample Etolagsediment_FD_34971 | JGI IMG/M metagenome (IMG submission 34971)
TAGATCCGTTTTACCTCGAACCCGCCTGGGCCGTGTATTTACTCGATACAGTTCCGGGTTTTATCGACCTGTATGACTATCCACTCCCCAATGGGGATATTCTGCAAACCCAACAAATATTTTCGCGTGGTTCTACCAACGAATGGCTGTTTTCGTTTGCCACCAATTACAACGACATACTCTATTTGGGAGCTACCCTTGGCTTGCCTTATATCCGGTATAGCCGTGAGACTTTCTACCAGGAAGAGTTTTCATCGGATAACGTGCCAGCCTTCCAACGCTGGAATGTTACCGAGAACCTGACGACCAACGGGTGGGGTATTAACCTGAAACTGGGTGCTATTGTAAAACCATCTGAGTGGGTCAGGCTGGGAGTAGCTTTCCACACCCCATCCTATTACTGGAATCTTCAGGATGTGTGGAATACCGTGACCACAGCTACCTACGGAGGAGAGACCTATGTGGCCGAGTCGGTGGTGACAGGCAACTACAATTATCGGTTTTACACCCCGATGAAAGCCATTGGAAGTATTGCTTTTTTCTTTAACCCGCATGGATTTGTTTCGGCTGAATATGAATATGCCGATTATTCAAAGGCAGGTTTCAGCAACCAGAACAGCGGCAGTCTTGATGTGAATGATGACATTCGGGATGTATACCAGGCTACCAACAACCTGCGGTTTGGGACAGAATGGCGGATTGGTTACATAAGCCTGCGCGGGGGATACGGTTTTAACTCCAGTCCTTACGCCAACAACCTGAACGACGGCAAACGCACCTCGGTTTCAGGTGGAATTGGTTACAAAAAGGGTGAGTTTGCGCTGGATCTTGCCTATGTGCATACCACCACCAACGAAGACTATTACCTTTATTCCTACGAAGGCATCACTACTAATCCCATAGCTACTAAATATACTACAAGTCAGTACGTTGCCACTGTAAGATTTAATTTCTAGCTGAACACTGAAAATGAAATCAGGATTCGATTTTTAGGATATACAATACTATCCCAGGTTCAACAGGTTGAATCTGGGATTTTTTTTACAACCAAATGATTGTCGATAATGGTCGTAGTTATGGGGGGAGGATTTATTCGTAATGTCTACACAACATTTTTTGAAAAGTACGTTCAGTACAAAACGAATCCTTAATTTTTATACTTTCGTAAAAAAAATAGAACAACCGAAAAAGTCAATAACCAATGAGTTTAAGACATCTTTTGTTAGTTATTGTTTTTCTTCTTAACAGTTTCATGCTGAGCGGCCAGGAAGTAACCGTTGTGCTGAGTGGGGGAGGAGCCAAAGCTTTTTCACATATTGGTGTGCTAAAGGCATTAGAACAAAACGATGTACCAATCGATCAGATTGTGGGTACTTCAATGGGGGCACTTATCGGGGGATTATACGCCGCAGGTTATAGCCCTGATCAGATTCAAACCCTGCTCTCCAATCCTTATTTTGCTGATATCAACCGCTTGCGGGTTAATGATAAGGTGGCTTATTATCAGCATTATGAACCTAATGCTTCATTTATCTCACTTCCCTTTTATATAAACAATGGTCTGAGGGTAGAGTTGCCTTTTCGTGTTTTTGACTTGCAGGATGTCGACTATTATTTAATGCAAGCTTTTAGTCATGCCGCTTCTGCTGCGAGCTGCTCCTACGACAGCCTGATGATTCCATTCAGATGTGTTTCATCGGACATTGACTCGGCTAAAATTGTAGTTATGAGTCAGGGTGATATAGCCAAGGCCATCCGTACCTCGATGACCTTCCCGCTGCTTATTCGTCCTGTAGAAATTGATGGACAGCTGCTTTTTGATGGGGGTATGTATGATAATTTCCCGGTGGAGGTTGCTCGGGAGGCCTTCAATCCTGATTTGATCATTGGTAGCAAGGCTGTTAGGAATTTCTCCCGAGCCAACCCCGACAACCTGGTTTCGCTGTTGCAAAATATGCTGATGCAAAAAGCCAATTTTAATATCGATACTACTTCCGGCGTGCTTATCGAAACAGTTACCGGAGATGAAGATATTTTCCATTTCGGACGTATTGAGGAGTATGTTGACAGCGGCTATGTGGCGGCTATCCGCATGATTCCTGACATTAAAAACAAACTCCAGCACGGACATACGGGCCTCTCCGTAAAAGAAAAGCGACAAGAATATCTGAAGAGACATATGTTTGATTCGATTAACGAGGTCCGTTTCGAAGGAGTAAATGGTCAACAACAGCAGTATTTCTCACGTATTCTGGGTCTGAAACCCGGTCGTCGGTTGACCATGGAATCACTTGATAAATATTTCCGCAGGATACAACGCAATGAAAATGTGAAGAGTGTATACCCGGTGCTGGCTTCTGATGGCACGGATAGCAAAAAGCCGGTTACAGACCTTATTCTCGAAATGAAACTTGAAGACCCTTTACGTGCCGACCTGGGATTGTATATTTCCTCTTCAGGAGTGAATGAGGCTTATGTGGGCTTGGGGTACATGCATTTGGGCAAAACCTCCAAGCATGTAAACCTGAGTGCTCAATTTGGTACTTTCTATAATAGCGTTGCGGCTATGGGAAGGGTAGAGTTCCCGGGACGTATTCCTGCCATTCTGCAAATCAATATGCTTACCTCACGAAAGAATTACTTCAGCAATGCCCGTTATTTTTTTGAGGACGATTTCCCGGCTTACATCATCGTGGATGAAAATTATGCTGAGTTATCGCTTGGATTGCCATCAGGTCTCGATGCCGCTTTCAATGTGGGGTTGAGTAATCTGAATATTAACTTCATCTACTACCAAAATAACTACTTCTCCCGCAGCGACACAGCCGACATCTCTAATTTTTATTTTGCTGTGCCTTTTTTCGAATACGAATACAACACCCTCAACAAGAAAGATTATGCCAGCGGAGGTCGGCTTTTTTATGCCGGATTAAATGCTTACTTTGGCAACGAACATACAACCCCGGGAAGTATAAGTCAAGGTCAGGTGGAGGTGCGAACCAACAGGCAGTTTTACGATCTCAGGCTGCGATACAAAGATTATTTTCAGATTGCCTCTCCTTTGGTATTGAAAGTATCAGCCGATTTAACCCTTTCTAACCGGCCTTTGTTGAATAATTATGTGGCGAGTTTGCTGTTAAGCACTCAGTTTGAACCGGAAGATTTTATGCAAACGCTGTTTCTGCAAAATTACCGATCTCCTTCTTATGGAGGCTTTGGTCTGTCTGGAATTATGAAGCTCGGTCGTCCGTTCGATCTCCGAATAAGTGGTTATAGCTTTGTCCCTTATCAGAAAATCCTTGTTAGTGCTGATGGCCTACAGCCTACTTTATCTGATCCCTTTAATTATGCTTACTTTGCAGCTTCCACTCAGCTTGTGTTTCATCCACCCATTGGCGTTATCAGTGCCAGCGTAAATTATGTGGACCAGCCCGGTAATAAGTTTGGTTTTTTGATAAATCTGGGCTATCTTATTTTCAATAAATCAAGGCTTTACAGGTAGTTTGTGCTTTGTGCTGTTTATTTCAGCCCATTTCAGCCCATTTATGATCAATCTGATGAGAGGCATGGCTTAACATTTTGGCAGACAACAAACTGGGGAATGCGCTGTTAAAAAACTGACAGTTCCTCCCAAAGTCGGTGTGTGGGCAGCCCCATCACATTAAAATAGGAACCATTGATACCTTCGATGGCCACATGACCAATCCATTCCTGTATGCCATAAGCTCCGGCTTTATCCATGGGCTGGTAATGGGTTACATAGTAACCAATCTCTTCTTCAGAAAGTTGTTTAAAAAAAACATCCGTGCTCACAGAGAAAGTGTGGCTCTTTTTCCGGGTGAGTAGAGTAACGCCGGTGATAACGCGATGAACCTTGCCTGACAGAAGTCTCAGGATGTTTTTCGCTTCTTCGGTGTTCGCAGGTTTTCCAAGAATTTTGTCTTCCACCACGACAATGGTGTCGGCTGTAATCACAAGTTGATTTTGGCCAATTCCAGTAATCTCAAACAGTTTTGATTTCTCTCTGCTCAGGTATCCTGCTACCTCATCGATGTCGAGTGTTTCAGGGAAAATTTCCTCACCGCTCCTGACTTCCACCTGGAAAGAAATGCCCATTTCGCTGAGTAATTCCTTGCGGCGGGGTGAGGCCGAACCCAATATAATTTCGTAGTTTTTAAGCTTTTCTATTACCTGCATTATATCTCCAAATAAAAAATCACCATCGACAATATACCCATAATCATCAGCAGTTTGCTGTAAAGCGAAAGTTTGCTAAAATCTTCTTTTTCATCGGCTTGATGCAACTTTAGTTGCATCGCCAGCAAGGCCAGAACCATAAGCACAAACCATCCTGCTAACCATTGGTGTCCGGATTGAAAAAAAAACCATCCGGCCCAGGTCATGCCTGCCACCGTGAGGTATCCTGTTATCAGCGCTGCCACCTTGGCTACCCCTGTGCCATAGGCCACGGGAAGCGTGCGGCATCCAAAACGGTAATCGCCGCTGAAATCTTCCAGATCTTTTACTATTTCCCTGAAAAGGGTAACCAAAAAAGCAAAGGCCGCATAGATAAATACTATCCTTGTTATTAAAGGAAAGGCAGATTGAGTAGCAGTAAAAACTTGAGCCTGATTGCTTAGGGCGAAGAAACTAAACAGCCAAACCAACACGAACGACAGGCTGCTGAGTATGGCCACTACCATGTTTCCGACCAGGGGTTGGCACTTGTATTTCGACGAGTAAAACCAGAGGAGTCCGGCGGTGAACACGAAGATAAGGCTGTAATTGATTTGCTTAAGGTGATAGGAGAAAAGTGTGCCCAGAGCCAGTCCGGCAAGGGTGGTAATCCAATACAGCTGGGTGGCCGCTGAGGTTGAAAACTTTTCTCCAATCAGATTTTTACCCGGTTTGTTAACCGAATCGGGGTTCACATCGCTTAGGTCGTTTACGATATAGCCTCCCATAGTAATCAGCAACACCGATGCTGTAAGCATGATAAATTCTAAAAGGGTCAGCCCGCTTTTGAAAACTGGAGTTCCCAGCAAGGGGTGAATTAAGAATACCAACATGAACCCCATGGTAATTGCCACCACCAATAAATTTGGCCACCTGATCAGTTTTAAAAAGTTTTTAATCATCGTCGGGTTTTTTTACCAGTGGAATGATTCTTCTGTCATCCATTTCCCCTGCACTTTAAGCACTTGTTCGATTATGTCGCGCACGCACCCTTCTCCTCCTTTTTTATCGGATATGTATAAGGAGATAGATTTGATTTCTTCGGCAGCATCCGCTGGACAAACCGGGACACCTACACGTTTCATCACCTGATAATCAGGAATGTCATCACCCATGTACACTACCTGTTCGGGTTTGATGTTGTTTTCTTTTATGAATCGCTCAAAGGTTTCCACTTTGTTTTTCACCCCCAGGTGCACGTGTTTTACATTCAAGGCTTCGAAGCGGTTTTCCATCGAACGCGAGAACCCTCCGGATATGACCGCCACGTGATAGCCTAGCTTCACGGCCAACTGCAACACATATCCGTCTTTTACATTTGCTGACCGCAACGGATGGCCTTCGTGCAGCAGAATGAGTGTTCCATCGGTCATCACGCCATCGTAGTCGAAAATAAAGGTAGTTACCTCTGATAATAGGGCTTTGTAATTACTCATGGTATGTTTTTATGATGTGTGTTTGGTGATCAGGTCGTAGATTTCATGGTAATGAGGAAAGCGGTTTAGCAGTTCGCGGTGGCGGGTCAGGGTGAGGCTGTCGTTACGCCTGGCCGGTCCGGTTTGAGCTTCCGTGGGACTCATNTCTGCAACCTTGGCTGCTGTTTCCTGAATTAATGGCAGCAACAGGTCGAAATTAAGTTTATGCTCGTTCAGTATATCGTTGGCCATGGAATACAGTACGTTGGTAAAATTGTTTACCATCACAGCCGTCAGATGCAGTAATTCGCGTTCAGATGAGCTGATAGCCACTACGTTATTGCTGATTTTATAAGCCAGCTGGGTCAGTTTATCAAATGTTTCGGGATCATGGCTCTCAATGCACATCGGGACGGCACTGAAATCGACAGCGCGTTTTTTTGAGAAAGTTTGTAAAGGATAAAAAACACCTGTTTTTGTTCCCACCGGTTTGAGCCTGTCCAGCCCAACAATTCCGGATGTATGTGCAATAATTGCTCTCCCGGGTGAAAGAGCAGTTCCTGCTTTGCTCACTTGGTCATCAGGAACGCACAGCAAAACCAAGTCAACGTCGGTAGTTAAATCCTGGAGTGACGAAACCGGATTGCATCCGAAAGCCCGCGCAAATTCAACGACATGGGCACGGTGAGGCGAGTAAACATCAAGTAAACGCACTTGTGCCTTGAGCAACGCCCGGGCCAGGTGGGTAGCCACATTGCCTGTGCCTACCAGGCTTACTGTGCGGATGTCATTGAGTTCAAACATGGTTAAAAATGATCTCTTACTTCTTTTTTCAATGCGATTAATGCTTTTTCCACAGGATCGTTAGAGGCGTCAAACCCTGAGGTCAGCAGGTCTTTGGCCATCAGCGCTGCTTCGTCTGAAGTCTGGAAACGTGCTGCCGAGGTGTTTATCAATCGGGCTACTTCCTCCTTCGCGGCCTTGACCATTTCCCAGGCTGCATCACCAATATAAAGTTGCTGCGACATGTTGTGTTCATATTCTTCCCTGATGTTGCGTAGCATGGCCGACTGAAAATCAGCTACTTTTTGCCCGGGTTTAATCGACCTTTTTATTAAGTTCGGTGGATTTACCCGTTCAAGAAAGAGCACCATGCGCTCGTAAGCCTGCAATTTCAGCGGAATTATTACTTTCTGGCTGTTTTGTGTACGGTCGTTGTCCAGCTTTAATCGGGCCAGTTTTTGTTCCTCTTTAAGGTATTCAAGCTGATGCCGGTTTCCTTTGATGAAAAAATAGAGCATAACATAAACCGCTCCAAGCATCACCAGCGAAGGTAGGGTGTATTTTATTATTTCTGCAATCATGTTGATAGGTATTAACGCACCACAAAGTAACAACTTTTTTTGTTTATTTTTTTTCAATTCACGCTGACCTTTTTCATGAAGGGTCTCTGGTTTCTTTGTTAAAAAATTCACAGAAACACATTTGTTGACATGGATAAATGGCTATATTTGCTTTTTTTTTAAAAGTACCAAAGTGAACAGCAGCCTATTATCATCACGGATATTAAATCTGACCGAATCGGCCACACTCGAAATGACGCGGTTGAGTCGCGAATTGCAGAGTCAGGGCATCGATATCATTAATTTAAGCATTGGAGAACCGGACTTTAATACGCCGGATTTTGTTAAGATGGGCGCAAAGGATGCCATCGACCACAACATAACCAAATATCCTCCTGTGCCGGGACTGAATCAACTCAGGGAGGCTATTGCGCAAAAACTGCAACGTGACAACAACTTGCATTATGACGCCAGCCAGATTGTGGTGAGTAATGGGGCTAAACAGGCTCTGTCGAATGTGTTCTTTTGTCTGTTAGACCCTGAAGATGAAATCATTGTGCCTGCACCGTATTGGGTTTCTTACACCGAAATGATTAAGCTGGCCGGAGGGTGTGTACGCATTATTGAAGCTGGAATAGAGTCTGATTTTAAAGTCACTCCGCAGCAAATTGAAGCGGCTATTACTCCCAAAACGAAGGCTCTGTTGCTTAATTCGCCAAACAACCCCACTGGTTCGGTATACTCTTTCGATGAAATGAAGGCGATAGCGGCGGTTGTTGCCCGTCATCCCGATTTGCTGCTCATCTCAGACGAAATTTATGAACATATCCTTTTTGAAGGAACTCATGTAAGTCCGGCCTCCTTCCCTGAAATAAAAGATCAGGTAGCCATTATCAACGGGGTGTCGAAAGGTTTTTCGATGACCGGATGGCGTATCGGATATCTGGCTGCTCCCCTTACGTTGGCTAAAGCTTGCACCAAACTTCAGGGGCAGTTTACCTCCGGAGCGGGAACTATTTCACAGATGGCGGCAGCTACCGCCTTGTTGGCAGATCCTAAAGAAGTCCCTGAAATAAAACAGATGGTAACAGCTTTTCATGAACGTCGCGATTTATTGGTAGGGCTAATGCAGGATATCGAGGGCGTAAAAGTCAATAAACCCAAGGGAGCTTTTTATCTTTTCCCTGATGTGAGCAGTTATTTTGGTTTGTCGTTTGGCGAAACAACAATTGAAAACAGCACACAACTGTGCACATTTTTGCTGGAGCATGCTCATGTGGCGCTCGTTCCGGGTGATGCTTTTGGTGATCCGAGGTGCATTCGACTTTCGTATGCCACGTCTAAACCTTTAATAGAAGAAGCCGTAGCCCGGATTAAAAAGGCTTTGGGCCTTCTTAAACCATTGGCGTAAAACCAGGAAATTTTGGCTCAGCTCTGTTTTCAGTAACTTGTATCCTGAATTTTTCAATACTGCTTCTTGCTGATTTTGCAATAATATCCTGTTTGAAGCAGTTAATACCGAGAGGATTAGGTTTTTCTATTTTTGCTTCCGAAAATTCGGGATAATCCGATTCGGTATACTTCTGGATATTTACCTATTTTTGCAGTCCATTAAATATGCCGGGAATGTTTACTTCAGACCAGTTAGATCAGCTTTTTGAAAGATTTCACAGCCTGAACGTCATGGTGATTGGCGATGTGATGGTAGATGCTTACCTGTGGGGAAATGTAGAACGTATTTGCCCGGAAGCACCTGTTCCCATCGTGGATGTAAAACGTCGTGAAAACAGGTTGGGTGGAGCGGCCAACGTTGGACTTAACCTTAAAGCTTTGGGTGCAAACCCCATTCTGTGTTCCGTTATCGGGCAGGACCAAAAAGGCGAAGACTTTATAAAACTTGTAAAGGAATCCGGCATGCCTCTGAACGGCTTGTTGATGGACGAAAACCGCATTACCACAACCAAATTCCGTATCATTGGCAACCAAACACAAATGTTGCGGGTGGATGAAGAAACCACCGAAGCGCTGACCACTGATCAGGTCGACAAGCTAAAAGATAGGTTGATGGAGGTTTTTAACACCTTCGATGTGCATGTTGTGATTTTTCAGGATTACGACAAAGGGGTGATTTCAGAAGAATTGATCCGTTTTGTTGTGCATGAATGCCGAAATCGTGATATCCCCGTTACCGTTGATCCCAAAAAACGAAATTTTTTGAATTACCGTGATGTTACGTTGTTTAAACCCAATTTAAAAGAAGTTCGGGAAGGATTAGGTCTGCATTTCGACCCTTATGACAGCGAGCAGTTAGAATTTGCCGTGTCGAAGTTGCAGGATAAATTGCATTCCCGAATGTATTGAATACCTTGTCGGAGCTTGGTGTTTTTGTTAGTTGGGAAGAAAATGGAAACTATGAATCGCAGCTTATTCGTGCACATCGCCGCAACATTGCTGATGTTTCGGGTGCTGGCGACACGGTGATCAGCGTGGCTTCGTTATTGGTGGCCCTCGATGTGGAACCAAAGCTGATGGCGGCCATCTCGAACCTGGCAGGAGGTTTGGTTTGCGAAGAAGTGGGCGTTGTTCCGGTTAACAAAATCAAGTTGAAAGCAGAGGTCTACAAGATGATGCAGGCCTGAATTTATCAGAGATAACTACCATGACAAAATATAAAACACCGGGAAAAAAGCAAAAAGTTGAAAAGATGTTCAACGACATTGCACCCCGATACGATTTACTCAACCATGTGCTTTCGGCCGGAATAGATATCCGCTGGCGCAAAGAAGTGCGTAAGTTGCTCGAGCCCATCAAGCCCATGCAGATATTAGATGTGGCTACCGGAACAGGTGATCTGGCCATCGAACTGGCCAAACTAAAACCAAAAAAAATCGTGGGTCTCGACATTGCAGCCCAGATGTTGGAAGTAGGCACGCAGAAAATAAAAAAGCTGCAACTCGATGAGGTGATCAGGATGGTGCATGGTGATTCAGCTAAAATTCCTTTTTCTGATAATGCGTTCGATGCCATAACAGTGGCCTTTGGCGTACGCAACTTCGAAGACCTCCACCGCGGGTTAAAAGACATGCAACGGGTGCTTAAACCCGGAGGAAGGGTTGTGGTGCTTGAGTTTTCCAAACCTAAAGGGTTTCTTTTTAAACAAATCTACCAGTTTTATTTTAGTTTTATCCTGCCTGTGGTAGGTAGGTTGGTGTCGAAACACAAAGAGGCCTATACTTATCTGCCGGATTCTGTTTCGCAATTTGCCGAAGGGGAAGAATTTTTAGACCAAATGAAAATTGCAGGATTTGTTGAGGCTAAACAGAAACGACTTTCAATGGGCATCGCCACCCTCTATTGGGCTACCAAAGAGAAACCCCGCAAACCCATAAAACATAATAAAAGTTAATAGGACTGTATGATATACTATCCACAACAGAAAACCGTTACTGTACTCATGAAGCAAATTTTTTGGAAACCTCTTAGGTTGTTTATTTTACTGGTGGTACTAAGTCTGTTTGGTATGCATAGCGTTTGGGCGCAGCAGGCAAAACCGCTCAATTTAGCTACTTTCGACCACAACAGGTATCATTTTGGTTTTATCCTTGGCGTAAACCAAATGCTTTTTAGCGTAAAACCCATCGAAAATTTGCCATTTATTAAATGGACCTCGACCGAGTTACCCGATTTTTATGCTGTAGATTCAGCGTTTGTTTACAGTGTAAACTCAACACCTACTCCGGGTTTCTCCATCGGAATTGTTGGAAACCTGCATATTACCCCTTTTCTCGACCTCCGCTTTATCCCCACCTTGTCGTTCGGCGAGCGGATTCTTAACTACAACATCCTTACCTACAAAAATGATGTGGGGACATTTGTTGAAATGAAAAAGAGCATTGCCTCCACCCATGTTGAGTTTCCCCTCGAGTTAAAGTATAAGTCACACCGCTTGAACAACGTGTCTGCCTACGTGCTTGGAGGAGTAAAATATTCTATCGACTTGGCCAGCCAGAAAAAGGCCCAGCAGAACACCAACGACATCACGGTGAAGCTCAACCGCCACGACATATCTTTGGAGCTGGGTGTGGGCTTCGATTTTTATACAACCTATTTTAAGTTCGGCACTGAAATTAAAATGGGCTATGGACTAAACAACCTCATCATTCGCGAAAGCAACCTCTACACCAACTCCATCGATCAGCTCAAGTCAAAAGTCTTCCTTTTGTCGTTTACTTTTGAGGGGTAGACAACCAAGCGCTTTCTTGAAAAAACACTGAACACCTGACCCGCCGGGTTGGCCAAAACCCGTCGGGTCGAAATCGAAGTCTTGTGTTTTTTCCCGACCCGGCGGGTTGAAAAAACCCGACGTGTCTGAGTTAAAAAAGTAGTATTTTTAAAAGGAGTACATTCTGTTTCAGCCAATGCCAATAGCCAACCCTCGAAAACTTCAGGGGTTCCCTGATACCACTTCAAAGTGCCGTAGGCACGACCGACATTGTAACCCTGGATTTCAATCCAGGTTACAAACTGGATTTCAATCCAGGTACCAAAAGGAGCATTGTCGTTGGTGAGGTTTGATTACCTGCTCATTAGCCATCACCTAAACACGTTTAATCCCCGAGCAACCAAAAAGCCAACCGGTATTCCCAG
>JGI10211J34971_10004071_pt1 | contig 11641 bp, 9 predicted proteins | sample Etolagsediment_FD_34971 | JGI IMG/M metagenome (IMG submission 34971)
GACATCGAACCTGACGACTACCACGATTGGCAGAAGTCTTACGAACACGTGGTCTTGGATTGGAACAAGCTGACTGACTTTGAGAAGGAAGATAACACCAGTGGTTCACGGGAGTTGGCTTGCACAGCAGGTGTCTGTGAAGTTGTTGACTTGACAGCGGCATGACAGATGGTGTAGACTGGCCTAATTGGTGGCAATGGTGGTTACTTACTGCCATTACCATCAACACTACAATTAACGTGATTGTGTTCTTTAAGCACAGATTTAGGAAGTAATAGGGTTTCCCATGACGGTGGGAAAAGCATAGTGACTGAACAACCTTCTGTAACGGGGGTAAGGTATACACGGGGAGTGGTACTCCTGCTCAACCAGCTAACGTGTAGTTCGGGTGAAGTATAGGAAGTTACTAGCCTGATGTGGGTATCATCCAAATCCCACCTATGCACTTAAATTGAGGAGTTGATAATGGTAGGTATGATTGAACTACAAGATTACATCGAACATGAGGACGGCAGTGCCACCATCACGTTTGATTGCGATGTCAAGACACGAGAACTTCTTGTAAGTCTGGGTCTCATGTCCCTTCTTGAGAAGGCAGTAAACGAAAAGGATGGATATGCCGTATCCGACCCTGACCAACTGGAGTTTGATTTTGATGATAGAGGTTAAGTTAACAAAGGACATTATGGATCGTGCCAAAAAGAAAGCTGCCTCAGTTGGTATCCTACCGGGCAGCATAACAGGTGGCTTGAGTAATGTTGTTGGAGCAATAGGTGAAGTGATTGTTGGCGACGTGTTAGATGCAGAGCATGTTAACACCATCCACTACGATCTTGTAAAGAATGGTAACCGCATTGATGTCAAAACAAAGCGTTGCAACACCAAGCCCTTTCCCAACTACGACTGCAGTATTGCGGCACACGGATCAAGCCAAGACTGTGACACCTACGTGTTTGTTCGTGTCAAGATTGATATGACACGGGCTTGGATACTTGGTGGGATATCAAAGGGCAGATTTTTGCAACAGGCTACACGCTATTCGAAAGGTGATGTTGACCCCAGCAATGGGTTTGTATTTAGAGCGGATTGTTACAACATTCCCATTTCAAAACTTGAGGACATCCATGTCAAAGAAACTAGCCAAATGTACGCTGTTTGATCTGCATTTCTTTCTTAGTGAAAAAGGACAAATCGAAATTGAAATGTCCAGCGTTGATCCGGATGTTTTTAGAGATGCAATGGAAAATGGGTTCCCCGAATACGAAGGAACCCACAAGATATCCAGTCTGTTACGTTACCTCAATTCGATGGGTAACGAGATACGAGAAACTTCGAAACGGTATATCTAACGCTTCTTCTTCTTTTTAGCCATGCCGCCGTACATCATGCCCGTTCCGGTGCGAGGCATTGACATAGCAGTGTTCATCATCATATCCTGTTGACGCTTGTTCTGTGCCATCTGGTCAGGGGACGCAGACATCATTCCACCCATCTGGGCTTTCTTGCGAGGCTTGGCACTTTTAGCCATGCCACCGTACATCATTGGTTTGCGAGGGTTGTTGGTGTAAGTTTTCATCGTGTTAAGTTCCTTATGTCTAGGCTGGGGATGTAAAGTCCTTGTTCACCACGTGGCAGAACACCGCCTGTTTCAAAAACTTTGCGCTGTTCTGGTGAGGGCATGGAGAAGATTGTTACATTGTATTCGCGACCGATTGGGTCAACAACGGTCTGGGTCTTGACGTCAGTGACGGTGTGTTGTTGGGTTATTCCTAGCAGAAGAAGAGACTCGATACGAGCGTTGCGAATAGGATCAAGCGGCTTACCTGTACGCATCGTTTCAAGCAACAGTTTGCCAAGTTCCGGATCGTTGATCATTGATGTCAGCAACTTGTAGTTTCTGCCGCGCATTGTTTGCAACAGGGCTTCTGTCCCAACATATTTTGGACTGATGACGCCTCTATTGATAGCGTAGATACGGCTGATAACACTTTCAACCGACATACCCCCCGGAATACCTCTGATACCCATTGCCATCGGGTTGCTTTCTAATTCGGACAAGAACCCGTATATTGTCTCTGCCATGTCGTAACGCTCATCACCAAGAATTTGCCGTGCTACTGCTCTTTGCTCATCAGTCTTACCAAGAAACTGTGCGAGTCCGGCAGGGTTTATTGTAACGGCATCAATTTCCACGTACTTTCCGTCAACAACCTTCCTTCCCTCTAGGCTGTCAAAAGAGGAGATAGGCACAAGAGTCTTTTTTCCGGTCTTGACGAATGTTGCGTTTTCAAGAGTCAGCATGTAGATGTCGGTGAGGTTCTTATCTACTAGTTCAGCCGCATCTACATCTGACAGGCCCCTTGCTTTTGCACCATCTAGCATGGCGTTACGAATATCGTTGTATTGCTGGGAGCCGCCCGTTATAAGAGATTGTGCAACTCGTTCAGGAGAGAAGTTGGCAGGAAGCCCCGAAACATCACGGATGATTTGAATTGTTTTTCCCAATTCAGCAACCTTATCTTTTGCAGGTTCGGTTGCAGCCTTGATTGCGTCGTCAACTCTAGTCGTTACAATCTCTTGTGTTTCGTCAAACAACTGCTTACCAACAGCCTTACTGCTGTACCCATAAAGGTCATCAATCAAAGCACCAGTATCAATCAACGGCACACGTTCTCCGTTGGCGTTTATCATTGTAACGTTGTTGTTCAGATTAGTGAGAAAGTCTTTTCGTTGAACATCCGACATACCCTCAAAGTTCTCCATCATGAATTCGCTGACGGCTGCTTTTAGGTGTGTCTGAACACTCTTGGTGTTGGGTGCGCCTTCACGGAAGGATCTCATAACCTGTCCGGTCTCAGGGATAATTGTTTCATCACCCAGTGCGCGACCCACTGATGCCATCCAGTTGTTGGCGTAGGACTTGTCGTTAGCGAGGCGTTCAATCTTAAGCCAGTTATTTGGGTTTTCCTTGAATGCCGTGCCACCGGGGTGCATTGCACTTACACTTTCTTTCTTTTGATTGCCCCAACTCATGAAGCCCGGAACAATACCCCCGTCAACGTCATCAAACCACGCTCTTTTATAGTCTGACCACCCTCTGTTTGCTTGCTCAAGGTATTGACCAAAAGGCATTGAACCTCCCTCGATTGATTGGTGCTGGATATTCAACATGCCAATTGGATTACCGTCAACTTCAAATTGGTTAAACTTGTCTTTGAGCAAATCATCAACGCCGCCAAGTTTGTTAAACACAGCCCCGTTGTCTTGGTTTTTCCATTTGAGTGTAGATATGGTTGAACCAAATTCGCGCAACTGTTCGGGGTTCAATTGGAACATAGCCCTGTTGCCGTTTCTGTAGGCTTCCATAGCGATAATTGCTTGAACGTTGGCTCCATCTGGAAATGAAACACCCTGACTCTCAAGTTGGGCTTTTATGTCCTGTAAGACTTCATTTTTTGACATGTTTCTGTTCGAAGCAAGTGTTTCAAAGAACGGATCCGTAAATGATACAACGTTCTTTTCAAACATACGTTTGTCAGCCGCACTGATGTCACTCTTTGTCACCCGTACAAGAGGAACCATTCCGGGAATCTCTACCTTCATCAACGAGTCAAACAAATCGAAGGCATCGACTGTTGGTACGCCATCAATAACTTCCCCAGCGGCAGTAAGATATGTGACTTTTGGGTCAGACATAATCGTGTAAGGACGTTGAGCGGAATTTAGGGCTTCAGCATGTTTGACTTGCATGTGCATCGAAAACAAGCCACTTGCTGACGTGTACTGGGGAATGTCCGGAAGTGACTCTTGTCTAGCAGCTCCTGTTCGTACGGCAGTACGGGCGGATTCGCTGTCGCCCAGTTCAGAAACAATCTTGTTTGATTTGTTTGAAAGTTGTCCGGTTATAAAGTCGGTTTGTTCAGATTGCATAACCTTAAACTGATCGGCGTTCAGATCTGTGTTTTTAATGAGGTTGTGACGAAGTAAGGTTGCAACAGCCGATTCAAAAGAGTAACTTTTTCCGGATCTGAGTGCTGTTGGTTCAAACGCACCACTGCGTCCGTTGATTTGCGACAGGTAATGACCAACACCTTTCTTTGCAATAATATCGTTTGCTTTGCTGATTTCATCGCGAGCATCCTCAAGACCTGTTTCAAACTGACCAATCATCTTAAGAAAGTTGGATTCGGCTTCGTTTGTTGGCTTAAAGTCAACAACAAGCCTGTTTAATTCAGCGTTCAGTTCTGTTTCGAGACGTTGCAATCTCTGCAAATTCTCAGACTCAGCAGAACCAATCACACCTTTAACACTGATTTCCCGTTGGACGGTATCAACCAAGTGACGCAACGTTACAATGTTGGTTATGACAGGCAAAGTTAAATCGAGAGCATCTTCCCGTACCCCAAGATCTATCAACTTGTTACGATACTCATCCATCTTTTGAGCTTGATATGTGATAATTTCGCGCATTTCTGGGCTGTAGGTTTGCATCCGTCTGGCAATAAACTCTATCTTTTTGCGATTGCTTCTACCGACTGTACCCATACTTGCAAGAAGGTTGGGCATTTTTCCGTCTGCAATGGATATACTAAGCCCCAAACCAAGACCGATCAATTCCCCCATCTCTGCATCAATCGAATCAGAAACTTCACCAAAGAATGTACCTAATGCTGCAGAACCAACAATCATGTAGTTATCTTGGATGTTTGCGTCGCGAATAAACTTTGGTGTGTTGCTACGACGAGTAACAGCAAACAACCTGTATTGTAAAGCCCGTGCTTGATTGTCAATACGATCAATTTGCTTTTGAAGTGAAGGATTCAAGGGATCCTCGTTCATCCGTTGAACTAACTTTCCCCGTCTTTCATCATAAACAGAAAGGCTATCAAGTATTTGTTTGACCTCTGCCCGTTCGTTTACGGGAAGATTAGCGTCTTGGACTTGATATGCTTGAGCGATGCGCTGCTGATACCCTCCCTTAAGCCGACCAAATGGTCCCCACGCTAAACCTCGTTCTTCGGTAAAGTTTTCAAGAATCTGGGTGTCGGTTAGATTTGGGTTAACTTTGCGCTGCTTTTCAGCATAATCTGTGAACAGCTTCAAGTCTTTTTCAGAGCGAAAATATTGACGAGCATTGGAGATGCTAGTACCTGACCTAACTTCAGCTGCAAGTTGAATTGCGCGAGGTAAGTATCCTGTGTACATGCTTGCTAAGTCTTCAGCAACCCCAAGAGAAATTTCAATGTTGTTTTCTGCACCCCACTCTTGGATACGATAAGATGATGGTTCCCACCACGAATCCATTATGTCGCCACGTGTTTGGTAGTCTGCGATGGCAGGACCATCCATACCAAGACTATTTGCAAGCAAGCCGCTGATTTCTCCCGCACCCCACAGGGCTGTTTCGGCAGTTGCCTTGATGGTGTTTTCACCGAACCCAGTGACAACTCGCTGTAACTCATCCATCCCGTAGCCCTTCATCCCTTTGTTGATGATCATGTAACGAGCGCGAGCATCCATACCTTTTTCAATCAGGTACTCGTTCATGTACTGGGCGTAGGTTGCGCGACCAAACTCAGGATCTGGGCTAAAGACCGTGCCAAACAATTTGTTGGCAAATTGAGAGCGACGCACGTCGTCGAAAGTGATTGCCCCTGCTTCAAGAGACATCCCAATTCGTTCGGGCAACTTGGTAAAACGGGTGATTGCTTCGTCCCACGGAATAGGCGTTTCTGTACCGTCCGGATTAAATTCACTAGGGTAAATAACAGATACTGCGCCAAATTTGTTGGCTAGTTCAACCTTGCGTTCGGGAGTTGTACCAACAACGTTTAGGCGTTCACCTTTCGCGTTAACAAACTCTGTGGCAGTTTGCCACTGGTTCTGGACCCACTCTTTGTTGTCGAACGGAAGAATGTCGGTTACGGACACGTCAATGTTCTGGGCCTTTGTCCAGTCGTATTTGATTCCCCGTTCGGTGGTAACACCCGTACCAAGAAATTGGGTGTCGGTAAATGGAATCTTGAATTCCTCACGAGTAACTTCGATGTCTTCGGGTTTGAACGTCGTTGGTTCAGTCACGGGTTCAAACATGCCCTCACGAGGCGTCATATCTTTTGCAACTTCTTCTGTTGCAGCTATGGTTGGTCCTTTTGCCAAGATGTTAAGAGCTTGTCCGGCAAGCCCTAATTGGTTCATCTGTTCGTTTTGATCAGCCATTATTGACCCACCCCGTACTTGTTGATGAAGTTTCTGTCGGCGGTCCCAATCAGGGACTCAAGCAGAGTTGGCTCCATGTCCGTTTTTGCTTCCGCCAGAGATCCGTATTCCGGATTACCATCAAGTTTGCGACGTTCGTTGATCGCCCCCAAGACAAAAGCGTTGTAAATTTCCTGACCGTTTTCCACTGTAGCAATAGTCTGATCGAGCGCGGATACCCCTTTAGGTTTTGTTACTCCGCCACCTATCTGGTCAACAACTGAACCAACCGTAAAGTTAACACTGTAGTCTCCATACCCAGCCGTATTCAACAGCCGTTCAGTGGTAATGTAAGCCAACTGGCGTTTTGGATCGTTTGAACTCAACGCATCTGCACGAAACTTGAAACGTTGTAACATCTGCTTTACACCCTTGAGGGTATTTACTTGAGACTGAGGAGAAGCAGTAAAGTTTTGACGCAAGCCTCTCATGATCATCGCGACGTCTTGGTCAGAAATTGTACGACCACCTGTACCGCCCTGAATAGCAGCAGCAATCTCGTAGGCTAGTACAACCGTGTAAAACTGTCTTTGAGCGTATTTAGCATCAGTGATTTCGGATATTGCAGCAATTTCCTGTTCTATAAGAGACAAGCCGTCTTCATTTTCTGCGAACAGGGGCTTTCCATCCTCATCAGTTTTTTGGAGTAGTTGGAGACGTGCTTGTTGTGCGTATCCAAGCATCTGATCTTTAGACTGTGCTGTTCCCCAACTAAATCCAACAATATCTGCTGCTCGTCCAGCAAGGTACTGTGCGCCTTCTGCAAACAAAGAAAGATTAGCAACTGATGTTGAATCAAGAAGGACCTTGTCTCCCCGTGAGTCAAGTACATACTGCCCATTAGAGTCAGTCATGTAGTAGGTATCCAGCACGGCATCAACAACATTAATGGCTCGTAGCGAACTATCAGCAACATCCATCTGTGCGCGAAGAAACTGTGCCTTTTGGGTTGTACTTCCACCAAAGTTGAAGTGTTCATCCATAGCGATATCAACCCCGCGAGAACTTGGCATCAAATTAAACACAAGATTGTTTGCGACAATAATATCACCGTCTGTCATTGTGTAAAAATCACGAGCAATCGGAATCATGTTCTGATTTTGTTTGTTCAGAGCAGACTTACGAGGATCTACCAAATCAACAAACACAGCTAATTCATCTACGTTTGGATTTCCACTGTACGGAGTATTTGCCCAATCGTTGAATTGAAAAAGAATTGGCTGATCATTAGATGCGATACGGTTACCGTCACTATTAACAATAGGGCGTCCATCAATTCCCATCTCGTAAGTGATGAAGTTATCAAGAGCCATATTAGCTAAAGTTTCCCTTGATGCTTTTTTGTCACCAACCATCATTCCCGTTGGATTGTTCTTGATAAGAACCGGGAGAAGACGGGTGTTGATCAACGGAGTAAAAGTTTTAGGCCAACTGTGCTGAATAATTTGTATTGCCGTGTCACTTGATTCTGGATCCACAGGTTTATTGGGGTTAGGAACCGGGGTAGCAGATACAGTTACTTCAGTATTCTCTGGATCAGGGTTCTGGATAATTTTGGATTGTTCTGCTTCACCAAGTTTGTTTTCATCATAAGCGTCAACGAGATCTTTGAATCCGGGAATGCTTAACAGTGTTGGATAAGATTTTTGTACCGTGTCGATCATTAGGTTGCCCATAAGATCCTTTTTTAGGTAAATTTCCTCTCCGGCAGCAATCAATGTTTCGTGTTCAGCTAACACGTCAGCAAACAGCCCCCGTCTGAATCCGACCACATCTGGTTTATCGGAATTGTCGGCGAGATGCGTCATGATGTTTGGAGTGTTATTTAACTGGTTTGCAACATTCAAGATGCGATTGCTGCGATTGCTGATGGTCTCCATTCCACCAAAGACTTGATCATTAAACTTGAATGAGTACAGATAGTCAGACTGCTTGATGGCGTTAGTTGCGCTGGCAAGTTCCCGGTCAGAGATTTCTGTTCGTTCTATTACGGTGTCACCTTTCTGCTTAATAGAAAAGGAACCCGTGATATTTCCGTGTTTTGCAGGGTTGTACTCCGACTGCGGGATTTCAAGAAATGTCCCATCGTCGTTCGGCTTATCAGTTATGAAGAACGGAGTTGTGATTTCGTCCGGAACGGCGGGATTGTTCTTTGTTCCAAACAGTTGTACGTTTGCGGGTTGGGATACTCCAATTTGATTGCCTTTGTCATCTTCTTTTACGACAGTGCTAAAATATTGGATAGTTGACCACATGGTGCGAGGAACATTTAATTCAGTTAACTTGTCCGTAACACCACTTTGACCTTCAAGATTATCGTAGGTTTTTCCATTTACCGTAAACGAGTACAACTGCTTTTCAGTGTCGGGGCCGGGTTCCGTTTTGCCTGTGTTGAACCAAAAATCTTTATCCCAAAGATTGTCTTCGAAACTTCCATCGGTTTTAATTGTGCGATGTCCTGCCTGAACTGCGGTGTCTACGGCTTCCGGATTTTCGGAAGAGGTAAAAAAGGTGTTGTTGCCGTAGTACAACGGAACGGTGCTGGCCTTCTGTTCCTCTGTCCAATCAATCCACGAGTCGGTAGCAGTTGGTTTGTATTTTACAATTTTTTTGGGATCAAACGCCGTAGACATAAACCAGTTTGATGGCGCAAGCATTGGTACGCCGTTTTCTTCAATGATGTATTGTGGTTTATTTTCAAGGTCAAGTTTTGCCTGTTCTGCTTCAGCAACAGCCTTTTTTTCATCTGCAATTCTGTCCCCTCGCATTTTTGCGGAAACAGCATACAAAGCAAGTACGGGTAGTGATATAGCCATCGTCTATTATTCCTCTGGGTTCAAGAACGAAGGTTCGGGAGCAGGGGCTGGAGCAGGGGCAGGGCGTGTCAGGTTATCAACCCGCATCCGCTTTTCCTCGTTGATCATTTCAACCATGTCTCCGTACAGTTTCGGGTTACGTTGCTTCAGGGTGCGGAAGAACGCAGCGTCGTTGAAACTCTTCTCTTCAAGTTCAGGATCTGTTACGAACAATTTGGCTTCGATGCCATTTTCCTCTGCCAAGCCAACAAGGTAGATCGACAGAGCAGGTTTGATCAGTTCGGCAACGTCAGGGGTAAACATCCCTGCCATAAATCCTTTGAATGCAATCTGGGATACAATCTCTTCAACGGTAATTCCTGCCAGCATCATCTTGGAAAAGCTCTCGTCTTCGCCCATCGATTCAGCCCGTTCGATGATAAAATCAACGGCTTCATTCGGATCAACAATCTGTGGGGGACGCTCCCACGGCCACTTTCCACGAGGACCCGTAAGGGAGTGTCCGGGGGGTGCTGCAAGAGGGGTAATTTTATCAAGTGCCATGTTCGTTAAACCTTCGATTTCGGTAGTTCTGCTGACGCAAGTCTAATTGTCTGGCCTGATCCCGTGATTGTAGCGCGAGGGATGGGAATTGTTTGGACACGGGAAATCATTGCACGTGCGCTACCGGAGTTTTGCAACATGTTCGGAACACGGTTACCATATCCAAGAGGTATCTGGGAGGCTTGTCCCGCTGACGCCAAATTACCGGGAGCTACGGACGTTGGTGAAACTCTGGCAACATCCGGCATGTCACCCATACCAAACTTGTCGTACCCAACTACTTTTCCTGAAAAATCCCTAACTGCTCCCATCAAGTTTTCCGGACTGGCTAGATCCGCACCAAACTTAGATGCCCCCGAAAGAAAACTTCCGGTCCACGTATCAGTTCCAAAGTATTCTGCACCCGCTGCACCTGCGTACTCCAAACCCTTACCAAGAAGAAGAGGGGCTGCTGCGCCAAGTGCTAGTTTCAGCAAACTCATGATTATAACGCTCCAAATATGTTGTCGATTGATCGAACAATCAACATGTCTTCAAACTGATCACTGTACGCCGCACTGTTTGCAGCAATCGCTTGGGCTTGCATAGCAGCGTTGTGTGCGCGAGCCTCACGATTTTCAGAGATCTGCATTGTCCACGCAGCTTGATCCCGGTAGGTTTGCCACAGGTTAGCAAGCGACTGTTGACTGAGGGAAAGCAGATTCATAACGTTTTGCTGGTTAGCTGCATTTTGGGTTGCAGTGTTAGCTGTGTTGATGTCTCTGCGCCACTGTGCGTTGCTTTGTGCGATCTGTGCAGACATGTTCGCATTGAACTGCTCACGGGCTGCATCCATCTGGGTGTTGAACTGTGACATCGCGTTGGTTTGCGACACGTTGTATTGTTCGATTGCCGCAACTCTGTTCAAAGTGGCGGATTCAACTTGTGAGCCAAGTTGCTCAAAGAACATGTCAAGTTCCATCTGGGACTTGGCGTTGAACTGAGCGGCAGCATTGACTGCGGCTTGGTCGGTTAACATTGCCTGTAGCTGACCCTGATAACTTACTGTAGCAGACTGTTGCTCGTTGGTTAAGTTTTGGAGATCGATGGAAAGAAACGCTTTGGCGTTGTTCACGTTGGCTTGCTGTTGGGCGTTTAAGTTAGCCATATCCATCTGGGCAGATGCGGCTGCGTTTTGCAACACGGCCTGTTGCTTGTTGGATAAGTTTTGCAACTGGATGGTTGCGTACGTCTTGGCATCGGCTGCAGCAATCGGAATACCCGATTCCATTACTGCCGTTACCATCGCAGCAGCAGCCATACTTGACGCACCCAGCCCCCGCTGTTGCATTACAGCCGCAGCTTGTCTAGCAGCAGGGGAAGCCCAAGCGGGTAGGGGTTGACCCTCTTTGATGGTTGACAGGAGTTCAGCCATCTGGTATTTGACTGTGCCTTTTGGATCAAGTTCTTCTGTTGCTGCAACAGCCATGCTCTCAGGGGAGAGTTGGCCCTGTGCTGCTTCCATCAGAGAGCCTTCGGATAACTGACCCGTTGCGGCTAGGGCAGGAGCAACCTCTCCGACGGTAGCCGCTTCGACTGCAACAGGAGTTGCTGGCGTCGGTGCAGCCTGTACAAACTGAGCTGTGTCGATGGCAGGAGCTGCCTCTACAGGTGCAACTTCTCCCATCACGCCTACACTGGGAGCCAATTCTTCTCCGGGTTTGAGTTCCAGAGGTGTTGGCGTAACCTGTTGCTCGGTTGGCAACGCTGTCATGTCGGCTTGTTCGGCTTGCCGTTGAATAACCGCTTGCTGTAGTTCTTCGCCTGTTTTACCTGCGAGGGTGCTGTCTTGTTCTGCCATGTTTCTTACCTATTCCCCTGCAATACTCTATCCAGCTTATCTTCCAACCTGTGTAATGCTTCCATCAATCTATCCATGTCGTCGCGTAACTCCACCTTTGTTGCGTAGTCTTCACGTGTTCTGTTCAAAAGAATGCTCAAACGCTTGACTTCGTTACTCAAACCTACCAAGAACCACGCACACC
>JGI10211J34971_10004072_pt1 | contig 11640 bp, 14 predicted proteins | sample Etolagsediment_FD_34971 | JGI IMG/M metagenome (IMG submission 34971)
GCAGGTGTCTTGATCTTAGCAAGTTCCTTACTCATCTTATCATGATAGAAGTTTGCTAGATCATATAAAGACTCATCAACGTTAACAATGCTTCTAGCATTCTTGATCTCATTATTGAAGAACTGCTTTAGATAAGATGCGATGTGAAACTTGGCATCGCCAGTTGTGCCAGTAGCACCAACCAGTTCGTCTAAGAAATCGCCACAGATCTGACACATACGTTCAATCTTGGTGATGTAGTTATCAAATTTTGACATCTCAGTTTTAGAGAAACCAACGCGGTTCATAGGAGTGTCATTATCAATTACAGCAACCTCAGGAATTTTATTAAACTCACGGATAGGAGCACCAGCACGAGCTTGCATCTCCGCTAACTCAGTTCCAACATAGTGAGTATGGAATACTACTCCGATCTTAGATCTCCCAACTTGTTTACCAATATCGTGGTTAGTAGGGATGCCATAAGTAATAGTGTTTGGTCGAAATGTGTAGAGTTTTTCTCCATTCACTGTCTCCTGATTTCTAGTAGAATCTGTAAACAACAGGTCTCCCTGAATTACTCCCTTGATACCAAGTTTACTAAAATATCTCAGAGAAAACTTAAGTTTCTCAGCAAGGTCTCCAGAATAATAACCATCAATTGCTTCCTCAGTAAAACATGTCTTGGGTTCTGTTTTATTAAAGACAGATTTAGTGCCAACAAAGAATAGTCCAGACAAAGGATCAACACCACAAACAACAGAAGGTGCGCCATCCCATTTAGTCTGCATAAAACCCTGAGATTCTTGATGACCTAGCATCTTCCTCAATTCTTTCAAGAAAGACACCGCTGCCATACACCCATCGACGCCATAGTTCAGCATCTCATCTTCCAGGTGCTCTAAGTGTTTGAGTTGTTTGATGTTTGCCATTACTCTAGTTTGAGATAGAACCCAGATTTGCTGCTTTGTGATGCCCCATACAAATAGAGCTCTCGCATAATGTCATCTGCTTTACCAGATTTTTTGATAGCATCTAGCAATCTCAAACCAAGAAGTTTACTATACCTGTAAGACTGACCCATGTTTGCAATCTCACCAATGACTTGAGTGCAGTCCTTTGGAAGTCCTATCGCATTGTGCTCGGTTAGCAGGTCGCATATCTCTTGAGATATTGTAGCACGTTGGGCGCTCTTGGGGGCACACTGCGACCAAAGTGTCTGATTGTTAAAAGATTTATATTTAACACCAAGAGTGTCAAGGATCTTGAATACACTACCACCACCAATTCGTCCCTGGTTAGCAGAAGCACCTTTAAGTTCTAACTGGAAAGAAGCAGAGTTTGCACCACCAAAGTTTCTTGCTTGGAACTTATCATACGTTCCTGTTCCAAAGAACAAATACATGTCCATAGGGTTCTTATCTTTTCCCCTATCATTTTTATAAATCAATCCAACATTTTTCAATCCATACTTAGCAACTTGATTTGCTTTGGCAACTTGATCTTTATTTTTTTCCGATAGACTTCCCTGACCTGTAATTTTTTTAAGAGATACTCCAATCAATCGATTGGCAGCATACTCTTGCAATAAAAAATGATTGAGAGTATCAATAGTATCGATATCATTTAGTTTTGTCTTATCAAAATCATTAGAAACAATCCAAATGTCAGCAGGGTTCCATTTGTCCTCAGAAGAAAATGGTGTTTGAGGTCTCACCCTAGCAAATGCATTCTTGATTTCTTTGTCGTCAATGCCTTTGCCTCTATGGAACCTATATGTTTTCCCAGTAGTATGAAATTTATCCCACAGTTTATTTGCTCCACGAATAGAAGAAGCAACCCATTCTTGAGGAAGCAACATAAGATCAGCATGTTTTACATCAACATCAATAGTATTAAATGCCTGGTTAAGAGCATCCTCACTGATAGGGACATCTTCATCAATCTTCCCTTTATAGACATTGAATGCCAAAGCACAATATAAACACTGAGCTGCTTCATTTCTAGCAGTCTCCTTAGCACCAGCTCCAGATCCACCACCGACTGGTTTAATATCAATACGAATGAATTTATTTTTTACTGGAATGTCTAATTGATTTCCATTTCTTTTTACTTGAGGAGCAAAACCTTTCTTAATAAGACTATCCTGAATGAAATTTGCTGCCGTCATCCTATCCGAACGAGGAACAATTACTTTCATCGCAAAGTAAATTGATGCTCTACCTTCAGGGTCAGCAGTTTTAGTTACATCAATATTATAAAAAGAATAATTCTCATCTCCAAGAGAATCCATCACTTTCATAAGTGCGGTATGCCACTCACCAGTAATAGTTGGTTGCTTAGTTGCCATAAAAAAACCTCCGTCTAATTATTTAGAGGGAGGAATGCTTTTGAGATATTCTTTTTCCTGCGAATAAGGAATTTTTTTGCCAGACCAGATCTCATATCCTTCTACAAGATCTGGAATCAACCACTGGTCCACCCGATAGCAATACTTCCAGTTGGCAGGTTGAATACAATTCATCACGACAACTTGGAAGAATGCTACCAAGTGAATCCAGAAACTATACATCAGCGGTCATCAGCAGCGCGGTTCTCGGAATAGTAAGCATCGAAAGCACCTTCAGGATAACGCTTAGCAAGTTTCTTAATGTTAGTATCAAGCACATCTTCCATAGAAACTCCAAGTGCTAGAGTTGCTTGTGCGACATACCACATAACATCACCCAACTCAATAATAAGATGCTCTCGATTGTCTGCGTTCCAAGCCTTACCTTGGAATACCATTTTCTTAATGATCTCAAGGAACTCACCACCTTCAGCATTAATCCCAACGCCAGCAGTAAGGAGACGCTCAATATTGGCACCCTCACGATCCAACTCGCCAATACGATCAGCGAAGTCAACAAAGTTCGTTGAACAGTCTGAAGTGACTGTCGCCACAAACTCTTCATACTTTTGAAATTCAATAGTCATACGTTCCACTCAGCAAATTTAGATAAACGATTTTGTGATTGTTGAAATTGCGCGAAGTCTTCACCAGGATCTTCGGCATCGATGCTGATAGCGGAAGCATCGTCCGCTACATCATACAGCTTCATCTTCGATCTGTCAATTCCCACCATGAATTTTCGTGAGGTAACAAGATCTGAGTATCGGTTCTTAAGTTGTTTGACCATGAGGCGACCTTGTTGTTCAAGTTCCTCAGTAGAGATAAGGGCAAACATAAAATCAGCAGTGGCAGGCAAACCAAAAGACTCAGAAGTATCGGTAAGATCAGGATCACTATTGCCAAAACCACTGCGAGTAGTTTGAGTAGCTGAGACAATAGGAACATTACATTCCACAGCAAGACCACGAAGCTCCTCAGCAATCGCCTTGACATACGTGTAACTGTTAACAATAGCACCTTTATACCTCACACTAGCACATATATTAAGATAGTCCACGAAAATAATATCGGGTTTGAAATCTTTCTTCAACTTCAGATCACTGAGCAATGCCTTGAAGTGTCCAGCATGAGCGGACGCTGTAGGATACTCTTTGATAATAAGTTTGCCTCTGGTCTTTCTAGCGATCTCTTGAACCTTACTAGTAAAGATAACCTGAGGAAGATCTACGATATCCTTGACACCAACATTCAGAAGGTTTGCGTCAATTCGTTCAGCAATTTTTTCCTCTGCCATTTCACATGTAATGTAGAGAACGTTGTAGTTCTGAGTGAGTGCGGCAGCAGCGCAATGGCACATGAATAAAGACTTCCCGACACCCGTACCAGCAAGAGCGACATTGAGAGTCTTGTTAGAGAGACCACCTTTGGTAATGAAGTTAAACTTTTCGAGATCAAAGGGAACTTTCTCCTCTTTGCGGTGGTAGAAATCATAGCGTTCTTCTGCTTGTTCTGTATAATCGTGTCCTATGTGTTCGTCGAACGATACTGCCAAGGCTTCTTGTAAGATACCTGGGATCGCATCCTTTGATATTTTCTTATCGCCTCCATCTGCGATCTTGATCGACTGCATGAGGGCGAGGTATATAGCTCTGTCTTGACACCACTTCTCTGTGGCGTCAAGGAGCCATTCGTAGTCAACCCACTCGTCCGTGAGTTCTCGTATCGCCTGTAACGTATCTTTGTACGTGTCGTCAGTAAGATCATTACGATTCTGTACGTTAATTGCCAGGACTTCCTGAGTAGGTATCTTGTCATACTTACCAGCGAAATCAGCGATCTCCTCAAAGATAATTTTTTCATGATATTCTTGGAAATAGTCTGCTTTTAAAAAGGGCACTACCTTGCGATAATACTCCTCAGTAAAAAGGAGATTACGCAAGATAGTTGTTTCAATACGTTCAGTTGCCATAGGAGAATTCTTTACGTGCTGCTTCTTCAAGTTGTTCCATTACTTCGGGGGTGAAGTATTTCTCGGGATCAGCAAGAATAACAGAAGGATAAACAGAGGATTCGCCAACAACGACACGATTCCCCTTGCGGGTGAATACTCCATATTGTTCACCCAGTTCCAGTAAGCCGTAATACCTGTCCAATCCACGCTCATCAAAATAGAGTCTGGTTTCAACTTTACTACCTTCCTTGGTTAGACGGGACTTCTTTGCTTCACACTTGATGATGTTGCCAACAACTTCAGTGCCATCCTTCTCCTTCTTCTTGGAAAGATAGATGATGGTAGAAGCAGCATACTTAAGACCTGTGCCGCCACCCATCTCCTTTTGAGGGACATAGGAACCGATCACGTCATATGTATGGTTGGTGACGATCATGGGCACTTGCGCTTGACCCAGTTTCAATGTTAGCACACGGAAGGCACCTTTGATCAACTGGGATTTGGTCATGTCCCGAACCTGCTTGTCGTTGGCGATGTCCTCCATCTCCTTAGAGGTAGAGAGCATACCCAAAGAGTCTAGCACGAAGAGCATTGGCACACGCTCATCTTTAGGTTCCTTCATATACTTATCAAGGATACGACAAGCTTGTGTTCGGAACTCTTCAATAGTTCCTACAGGCATAATAATCATACGTTTGGAATCAATGCCGCGATTCTCAATCATTTCACGAGAGATTGCAGATTCAGATTCAAAATAAATGACTCCACCCGTAGGATTACTATCAAGGAAATTACGAACGACACTAAGAGCAAAGAAAGTCTTTCCCGTGCTTGATTCACCAGCGAGAGCTGTAACTTTATTGGAAGGAAGACCACCAAAAAGCGATCCACTAACAACGGCATTGAAAATATAAGACCCAGTATCAACGTAAGATGTAATGTCACCAGCAGCAACACCATCAGAAACGACACTAGCAAATTCATTTCCTGATTCTTTAATTACACTATCTAGGAATCCCATTGATCTACTTTCTCCTCGTAAAAATGTACATAATTATAACGCTCTTTCATTAATTTTACAAAAGAAAGAGCAGTGTTATGGTTTTCAAAACATTTAATGTTTTCTTTACCAAAAACATGGTTAGTCCATGTCACAACAAAGATTTTCTTACTCACTCAAAGAAACTCCCAATTGAAATGGTCTTCTCGTGTTGCCACCCAATACATTGTAGCACATTTTTGAGCGGTTCCAAGAACGACTTTTCAAATTGAGTCTGATAATCCACATACTTCTCAAGTCCAAACTCTTGGGGCAATTCACCAAAGAAACTGATACAGTTCTCGTGAATAGGATTTGGTGTCTTGAGATACATGAACTTGATCTTCTCGCCCTCCTGAATGAGTTGATGCTTGTTCTCTACTTTATGCTTTTTGACATAGTAGTTGTAGAGCAAAGCACCTCGCACATGGATAGGGGTTCCTTTTTGGTAGATCTCTGTTGGATGACGGTACTTAGCAAGGTTGTTAACTCCTCGTGGGAAAGCAACTTCCTCATAAGGTCGCAGTCTCGTTTCTGCTCGCACGTCATTGATGAAATCGATAAGCTCATCATTTGACTTGCCGATAATAATCTTAAATGCTGCATACAATTTATCCCGAAAATATGCTGGAGTAGATGAACGGGCAGTCTCCAGACCCATAATCTTCATCTTTGGTTCTTTATATCTAACACCTTCGCTGTCCCATACGTTGAGAATGTAACGCTTCTTCGCAGTCCAGATACCACGGTCAGCGATGTTCTCACGCTTCATGCTCATTTTTTGATCATATGCCGAAACATAATCCGCCAATTCCTGATATGAACATTCAATAAAAGGTTCCAGTTTTTCTTGGCATATCTTGTCAAGTATCCCCACAATTGCTGCTTTGTCGCTAGACTTAGCACCAAAAAATTTATTAACAAGAGGTCCAAGATTAAGATAGATTGAGTCTGTATCGCTAGCGATGACATAATCCACTGCCTCCGTAGACAATAGTTTATTTAGATATTCGTTCATCTTGTTCTCAATCCAACGAATTGAGAGCTGACCAGATAGAGTGATTGCTTCGGCATTGGCAAGACGATAGTAGCGAAAATGCTCGTTACCGATAGCACCATAAGCAGAGTTCAGAGAAATCTTACGTGCCATCTGAATATTATTACAGCGGGCAATCTCTTTCATCAATTCTACAGTAGGAGTTTTCTCATACTGCTTCTTTGCTTCGATCATCTTCTTCTTGAAGATCACACGACCGTCATACATCTTCTTCATCATCTGAGGAAGAAAACCATGAACATCCTTGCGATACTGAGCACCATTAGGGCACACAGCATACTCACCATCAATCTCAATTTTTTTCTGAAGCATCTGATCAACATTTGCTTTGGGATGTCTGGTATCCTGTAGAGTCTCTGGGGAGATATTGTATTGCATAATGAGGTGTGGGTATAGAGAGTTCAAGTCAAAACTCACAACCCAATCATAGAACCCAGGGATAGGTTCTTTCACATAAGCACCAGCATACTTCTCAGTCTTGGTTGCTTCCTTCTTGGGTGGGATAGCAATCTTGCGCTTAAGAAGTTCAACATAGATGTAGTTGTCCCACATACGAACCTGAGAGAATACATCTTCATAATTCACCTTGGCGTCATATGCCATGGTGAAAGCAAGTTCAATCAACTTCATCTTGTCGTCTAGTTTATCAACCAGGCGAACGTCATGGATGTTGTATTCAATGAACTTCTGCCAGTCGTTCTCATAGAACTCCTTAAAGGTATCAAACTCAGAGTGATCGAGTTTCTTCTCATCCAGTTCAACAGAGCAAATATGATCCAGACGGTAGGACTCTTGGTTTGTATAAGTGAATTTCTTATACAGCTCAAGGTAGTCTAGCGTAGAGATGCCAAGCATATCAATAGAGAAGTTCTTGCGACCTTTGATGAAGATCTCACGCTGCGACACAAGTTTCCATGGCGACAGCAGTTTTACAAACTTCTCTCCCAACACACGATCCACACGATTGTGGATGTATGGCATATCAAACAACTGACAGTTCCAACCTGTGACCACATCAGGATAGTTGTTCTGCCAGTAATCAATAAAGGCACCCAACATGCTCTCCTCAGAACGGAAATGCATGTAGTCTACCATTCTGTCCTGGTTGTTGAAAGGACGCGCACCAAAGACCGTTATACGCCCCGTGAAGGAGTCTTTGATGGAGATGGCAAGGATCTCCTGGTCTGCCGTCTCAATGTCAGGGAACCCGTTCTCAGCAGCAGTCTCGATGTCAATGGTAAAGACACGGATCTTGCTGCTATCAAACTTCACTTCCTCTTCAGGGTGCTCCTCAGCAATATACTGATACAGGAAGCGAGAGTTGCCATAGATCTCAAAGTCATCAACTTCCTTATACTGCTTCACGAAGTCTCGTGCCTCAGTAATAGATCCAAACTTGTGAGGTTCTACACAATTACCCTCAAGTGTGCGCCACTCGGAATAATTCTTGGTAGGCAAATACAGCGTCGGGTTAAAAGGAACCCTGACGCTGTAGCGATTGCCATTTTCATAACCACGCACAAGCAGACGATTGCCTGCTTGCTCCACATTAGTATAAAACTTCATTCAATAGATGGCAAAGATGAGATGTAACGAGCAAGGAGTTCCTTGCTAGGGTTCACGAGAGTGGTGATGTCAGTGGATCTAACCACAATCTCACGGTCATCAGACCAATGAGGCCATGGGTCAATTCCGCCATCACAGTCTACCACATATGGGTCGCGTAGGATACAGTCAGGGTCACCTGGCAAAGTGTCCCCCTCAACTTCCTCTACTTGAGCGACAATCCACTCATTCGCCAGCTTCAGTAGGTTCGCTGTTATCTCCATTATCACCCTCCTCTGGGAAGAAAATATTTTCCTCGGTTAAACCTAGTTCTTTCAATCTAGTCACAAAGTTATCAACAATGTTATTGTCTGGATAAACAACACTAATAATGTGTTCTCCACTCAAACGGTGTTCTTCTACAGGAGAAAATGGACACCAACGCTCATATTTAATGGGAATAGTTCCATCTTCATTAACTTCCCCAAGAGAAAGAACGTATGGATAAATTAGTCGATATCCAACTACTTTGTTTTCATCTTGTTCATTACGAACTTCACCAAAAATAGTGAGAACTTTTTCTCCTGTAGTCAGAGTTACAATACGAATATTATGATTAGTCTTCAGTGGTGTTTGTTCCGTCATTGTTTTTTCCCTCAGTTTCATTTTTCTGTGTTAGTTTTTGTTTCCAGGCATTTTCCAATCCTGGTTCTGGATTACTGATTGTCATTACACAATCATATGGAATCTTAAATTGCCAATCGGTAGAATAAGGATTCCATTTACTAAAGCGAACTTGGTATTCCATACCATGCTGCTCTGTTAGATATTGTGGTGTTCCGCCATCAAGGTTGAGAATGTAAGGATCTTCCATGAGAAGGCAAACACCACGCTTGTCTTCACCTTCTCCATCAAAGATTTCTTTCAACTCGGTAATGATGCGGTCACCTGTTTTTAGTGTGACTACTGATACTGCCATATTATTCAGGGATTATAGTGTTTATTAATCCATTTTGGTGGATTGTCTGGACATTGTGCTCCAGGCATGATTGTTTTTGCTGGCATAAAACAATTACATATCTTACAGGTTTTGGTAAGATTTCTAAATTTATCGCATTCCAAACAAATTTTATAAGAGTCATTCATAGTAAGTTTACCATCAAAAAAAGGTGCCGTCAAGCACCCTTCAATTATATTTAGAACCATTTCTTTCGTTTCTGTTTCTCAGGCAGTTGTTTCATCAATGTAATTGTCAATAGTCCATCTACAAATTTCACATCTTCAACTTCTACATCATCTGCCATCTGCCAGTTGCGTGAGAATGTCCTGTAAGAAATTCCTTTGTGGGAATATTTCCTTTCTTTATCTGGCGGTGCTTTGCGAGCAGAAACCGTTAGAACATTTCGTTCAGTCTCGACTTCAATATCTTCGCTTGCAAATCCAGCCAAAGCGACTTCAAGTAAGGTTCTGCCATCGTTTCCAGCGACCACATTGTAAGGTGGGTAATTTGATCCACCTCCCGCAAGAGCTTCAAGTCTACTGAATGTTTCATCGAATCCAATTGAGTAAGGGGTATAGTGTTCCCATGTGATATTAGTCATTGTCCTTAAATAAGCGACGTTTGCATGTGACCCGTTAGGCATCACACTAATATTTAATTAGAAAACAAAAAATGTGATGTAGTGAGAACCACATCACATTATAGGGGTTTCCGACTATGTAGAGTGCCGCACGAAAGGCACGACCTATTTATGCTTCGGTTTTCTTCCTACCAATATTATACTTACTCTCCAGAGTCCAGTCATTCTTTTCCTTAAATGAAAGAACTTTAATCTGATTGAGAGGAGCAAGGTCTTCAATTTTTGAGGGTGTTACAATAGTAATTAGTCCCCAGTCAGATAGCAGTTGAATGATACGGTTGCGACGTTGTACGTCATTCAACGACAAGTTAGTATTCTTACCGTCAAGAGCAAACAACTCTTTGAAATGAACGATATAATACTTACCTTGTTTGTGTAGGATATGGCAAGACTGATAGATCTTCTTCTCTTTGCGCGATGCTACTCCAATACGAGTTAGAGTTTCTCTCACCTTGAGAAAGTCATCGGGTTCACCAAGAACCACTTCTACCATATCAGTTTGCTTCCACTGGATTTCAGTTTCAACACTCATCTTTTTCCACCTTTATTCAATACCTTTGTAATATGATCTAGCTGATCCTTGGTGAGAACCCTGAGTGCTTGTAGAGCTTTATCGTCATTATAACCATAATACTCTTTTACTACTTCAAGATAATCAATAGAATCTTTTTTCGCCCAAGGAGAGAAACGCTTCCTAGGTTTCACACTATTTAGCAAAAAGTCATATTGAAGTTTCTTTGGGAGATGAGGATTTTTATTCATCTCATTGACATAAAGGATAGTGTCAGTGAAAGAACTGAGGCACCTGTTAATAATATAAGGAGGATACCCTCGCTCAGCATCAGTATCATCATCGAGAATACTCTTCTTAGATTGGTTGATCGAATACAGGTAATCCTTCAGTTGATACATTATTTAAATACAGCAGTAACAGAAACAATTTTGGCATTAGGATTACGAGCAAGAGCAACCTCACGAGCATCCTGATAGTTACGAGCAATCACCTCTTCTTTAAAGACGGTGCCTGCTTTGTAGAGGGTGACTTCACACTTCATAGTTGAGGATAACGAGCTCCTTTCTCGTTGCTTGCTCTGTATTATAACTCCCCACAGAGCGCATGGTGTAAGTATGTGCAAATTCAGCAAGTGTCCATGCCTCAAACCGCTGCTTCACCAGGAAGTGAGAATTGTAAGAGATTAGTTGATGACAAGCAGCAAGGTCACAATCTTTGGCAAACTGATCATGATCAAATCCTTTATGCATATTACCTTTGTTACCATAAAGATTATCCTTAATATCATAAGGAGGATCTAGATAAATGAAAGTATCACGATCATCAGTCATTAATTTTTCATATGACTGATTAGTAATTTTCCAATCAGCAATCAGTTCTGAGTATTCAGGCAACCTTCTGATTCCACGCATGGAGAAATTAGAATCGCTTGCTTGAGCGGAGAAAGAAGAATTCGCAGAGAGACCACTAAAAGAACACTTATTAACAACATAAAAAGCAATTGCTGTCTTGAACGAATCACGGTCATTATAGTCTTGATTAAGATATTCTTTATTCTCATTAAAGAGGTCTCTTGCTGACATGGAATTAGGGTGCCTTTGTTTGAGATGCTCAAGGTATTTCGTAATTTCATTTCCATTGTCCTGTAATTCTTGCCAAAATGTAGCAAGTGGTTCGTATAAATCGTTAACCCAGATATCTAAATGGGGATACATTTTAGTAATATACAATGCTACAGAACCTCCACCTAAGAAAGGTTCCCGAAACTCTTTGTAGTTTTTTAGGTCAGGAAGAAACTGAGCAAGTTTAGCAGTTGCTCGGGATTTACCACCAGGATATCTTAAGGGCGTTTTAAGGGATTTGGAAGTCAGGCTCATTATATTTAAGAAATTCAAGGAACGTCATTTTCATCTCCTTATGCGTCATACCACAATGGGCAGCTGCTTTGGGTAGATTCATTGTAGCACGAAACAAACCTTCATTTGCTTCTCTTACATTTTGTCGTGTTGTTTTCACGTATCCAT
>JGI10211J34971_10004073_pt1 | contig 11640 bp, 11 predicted proteins | sample Etolagsediment_FD_34971 | JGI IMG/M metagenome (IMG submission 34971)
AAACGCTCTTGAAGCTTTTCTTTATCGTACTCGCTAGAAGTTGCATCTATTTGAACTTTTATCTCAGCGATTCTGCCTTTTACAGCTTCTTCTAAACCTGCACCGTTTACGATAACAGTATTATCTTTGTCTATAACAACGCGAGAAGCTTGTCCTAGCATAGAGATGTCAGCACCCTCAAGTGTGTGTCCTGTCTCTTCCGATATAACTGTACCATTTGTTAGAATGGCAATATCAAGTAACATGGCTTTTCTTCTATCTCCAAAACCTGGAGCTTTTACAGCAGAGATGTTTAAAACGCCACGAAGTTTGTTTACAACTAAAGTTGACAGTGCTTCACCTTCTACATCTTCAGCGATGATAAGAAGTGGACGAGAAGTTTTTTGAACTTGCTCTAAAACTGGAAGTAAGTCTTTAAGTGAAGAGATTTTACTGTCGCAAAGAAGAATCCAAGGATTTTCAATTTCAGCTACCATTTTCTCTGCGTTTGTAATGAAATAAGGGCTTAAGTAACCACGGTCAAACTGCATACCCTCAACAACATCAAGCTCATCACTGATACCTTTTGCTTCTTCAACTGTGATAACGCCATCTTGTCCAACTCTCTCCATAGCCTCAGCAATCATGTCACCAATAGCAGTGTCAGAGTTTGCAGAAATAGTAGCTACTTGAGCGATATCTTGTTTACCACTTACAGCTTTACTTACTGCTTTTAGGTTCTCTAAGATAGCAGCACAAGCTTTGTCCATACCGCGTTTTACTTCTACTGGGTTTGCACCAGCTGTGATGTTACGTAGACCTTCACTAAAGATAGCGTTTGCAAGAACTGTTGCAGTTGTTGTACCGTCTCCTGCTTCATCCGCAGTGTTTGACGCTACTTGTTTTACAAGTTGTGCACCCATATCTTCCAGTTTATCTTTAAGTTCAATCTCACGTGCCACTGAAACGCCATCTTTTGTAAGAACAGGAGCCCCGTAACTTTTTTGAATAAGAACATTACGACCACGAGGCCCCATTGTTACTTTTACTGCATCTGTTAGTTTTTCAACACCACGTGCTAGGCTATTTCTTGCTTTGTCTGAAAAAATTATCTCTTTGCTCATTATTATGCTCCTACTATTCCAAAAATATCTTCAACATCTAAAACGATGTACTTTTGGCCATCAAAAGTTACTTCATTTCCTGAATACTTCCCAAACAAAACTTGGTCTGCATTTTTAAGTACTTCAACTTCTTTACTCACCGCTACTACTTCTCCACGAGAGGGTTTCTCTTTGGCATTATCTGGGATGATTATGCCCGACATTGTTGTTGTAGCTTCCTCAACACGTTTGACTAAAACTCTATTTCCTAGGGGTTGAAAGTTCATTAATATCCTTTTAATTTATGTAGTTTTTTGTGAGCGCGATTTTAGCATAATAGATTTAACAATAAAGAAATGTTAAAATTGCATATGCTCTTATTTAAGCATAGAAGGATAGATATGTTTTTTAACAATGACAAACTAGAAAAAGAGCTGGCTCTTAAAGAGACAATGATAAGTAAGCTTCATATCGATATGCAAACTTTAAAATCTAAACATAAAGAGGAACTAAAATCCTTAAAAAAAGAGCTTTTAAAACATACACAAGAGCTGAAAAGTTTAAAAAGTGAGCATGAGGTATATGTCCAAAAAGTTGAGGCCTCTACAAATTTAGACATCATGAGTGGTGCTCACAATAGACGATATTTTTATGACATAGTCGAGAGTATGATATCTCTTTCTAAACGTAACAAGACTACGATGTCAGTTGCTATTTTGTACATAGACAAGTTTGAAAATCTAGATGATGTACAACCAACAACAGGGAGTATTTTACAGATACTGGTACATAGAATTTCAAATCAGATTAGAGAGAGTGATGTTTTTGTGCGGTTAGATAAAGCAAAGTTTGCTGTTGTTTTTCCTCAAACATCTCTTGATCAAGCGAAAATAGTTGCTCAAAAAGTTAGATCTATTGTTGCAAAAGAACCTACAGTTGATGAGTTGTACTTTAGTCTAAGTGTAAGTCTAGTTGAATTTTTAGAAAATGAAAATATAAATAGTGTGCTTACAAGAGCTGAAAACCTTTTAATATCAGCCAAAAAAAATCAAGAAACAGTTTTTTGTTTTTAAGTTTATCTAGAAAAGGTAGATTAAAGCTTTGGATGGCTATAATTTCGACCTCTTAAAGAATGTCAGGGTAGCTCAGCTGGTTAGAGCACTGGTCTCATAAGCCGGGGGTCGGGGGTTCAAGTCCCCCCTCTGACACCATTTTTTAAGTACTTTTTTACATTCCGGATTAGCTCAGCGGTAGAGTAGGTGACTGTTAATCACTTGGTCACTGGTTCGAATCCAGTATCCGGAGCCACACTTCAAACTTGCTTTTTTTCTAATATATTTATCAAATCAATTTCTCTTTTAGATGTAACACTGACTTTTAAGTAGTTCCAAAATTCTTGAGCGGCATTTACTACATTTAGCCACTCTTCATCTTCTAAAATATCTTCAAAATTTTCATTTGGTTCATCATAGATATATAACAAATCATGAAACAAAACTACATTTTGAGCTTCTTCTTGAGTGACATTTCCACATTGAAGAGCTTTTTCATAACCATTAAAAAGTGAGAGATTATCAAAGTAAGAGGATAGTAACTCTTCAAAAGAAGTCGAAATTTTTTGGGACTCTATGTTTGCAATCTCATATATGGTCTCTATCCAGTAAAGTCTCCACCTCTGTTTAAGCTCTATATCGCTTACATCATCTTGCATACCTAGCATTTTATATCCTTAAGATTATTAAAAAAGACTATAACAAAAAAGGACTTAATGCTGATGAAATAGAGTTATCTCCTTTTCATAACTTACTTTTTAGGCTCATTATTGCATTGTATGTTTAAGGATTAAATTTAACAATAAGGGGCTTAAAATGTCATCTATCATTCACAGGTCTGAACAAAGAGGCAGAGCAGAACATGGTTGGTTACATGCACGGTTTAGTTTTTCATTTGCAGAGTATCACAATCCACAAAGAATGGGATTTGGTGCTTTAAGAGTAATCAATAATGATATAGTTGAACCCGATAGCGGATTTGGAATGCATCCTCATAGTGATATGGAGATAGTAACCCTCATCTTAAGGGGTTCATTACAACACACTGATTCAAATGGTAACAATGGAGTGATTAGAACAAATGAGGTTCAGTACATGAGTGCTGGCTCAGGTGTCTATCACTCTGAAAAAAACCCTTCCATGACAGATGAGGTTGAACTATTTCAGATTTGGATTCGTCCAAACAGTAAAGGTGGAGAGCCACTCTATGGACAGTTAAACTTAGAAGAGCTAGAAAAGCCAAACTGTTGGACTCTTTTTGTATCTCCTGACGCAAGGGATGGCTCGATTAAAATCAAGCAAGATGCTTTCATCTATAGTGCTAAGTTAGATGGAAAAGAAGAGTTACTCTTAAAAGAGGTCAAAGAGGGTGTCGGTCGCTTGATTATAGTAGTGGAGGGTAGCATACTTATAAACGAAGAGAGACTCAACAAAAGAGATGAGATGCAGATAATAGAGAAAGACTCTAAGTTAATCACTGCATTGCAAGATTCTTATATTTTACTTTTTGAAGTTCCTATGCAGACTTAGAGGGTTACATTCTCTTTTTATGTAAAAGTTACTTTTAGAAACTTTTGATAGAATTCCACCATTAAAACCTAAAGGATTGTAGTGAAAGTTAAAGTAGAAAAAGTAGATGATATCAACTTCATTATAAGTGGTACAGTTGAAAATAGTGTAATAGAAGAGAAAGTAGCAGCACTTAAAGCAGAAACAAAAGGCGAGAAACAAGAGGGTGCAAGTGATGAAAAAGCTCAGCAAGATGCTGCAGGTCAAGCATTTAAAGAGTTTATAGATGCGGGAATCAAAGAAGCAAAGATTGACATAGAGACACTTCTAGGGCAACCAGCGCTTAAAAAATATGAGCAAAGAGATAATAGCGTTTACTTTGAAGTTGAGTTGTCGACTAGTCCTGAGATAGATGTAAACATTGATTACTCTGATGCTATTCCAAGTTTTACAAAACCAATACCAGACCCAAAAGCCGTAGAAGCAAAGCTTGCAGAGTTTTCGCAACAACAAGCTCCTTTTAAGGCAATAGAAACTCCTAGAGCGGTAGAAAATGGCGATGTAGCAGTCATAGACTTTGCGGGTTCTATAGATGGAAAACTTTTTGAGGGTGGAAGTGCTGAAAAGTTCAATCTTAAAATTGGTTCAAACTCATTCATCCCTGGATTTGAAGAGCAACTTATTGGTATGGAGTATGGAGAAGAGAAAACTATAAATGTGACATTTCCAACAGATTATCAAGCAGATGACTTAGCAGGAAAAGAGACTCAGTTTGTAGTAAAACTTCATGAAATTCAAGAGCAAAAAGCCGAGACGCCAGATGATGAGTTTGCAAAAAAAGTATTGAGTGATCCAAAGGCAACTCTTGAAACACTTAAGGAAAAACTAGGCGATCAAATTACATCTGAAGAGGTTTCAAAAGTCTACATGGCTGAGCTTAAGCCAAAAATAGTTGCAGGACTTCTTTCAAAATTTGACTTTACACTGCCTAGTAATGTCGTAGAGCAAGAGATAGATGCAAAAGTAAGTCAAAAATCACAAAGTTTTTCAGAAGAACAACATAAAGTTTACTCTCAAGATAAGGGGAAGTTTATGGAACTTCGTGAGTCTTTTAGGGAAGATGCTAGAAATACAATTAAAATTGCACTCATTGTGGAAGCTTTAGCTAAAAAAGAGGGCATAAGTGTACATGAACAAGAAGTACACGCAGCACTTGGATACCAAGCAATGATGACAGGTCAAGATGCTCAAGAGTTACTAAAGTACTATGAAGAAAACAACTTGATGACATCTGCAAAAATGGGACTTACAGAGGATAAATTGTTCGGTATGATGCTTGGCTTTCATAAAGCATAAAGACTAACAGTAAGTTTATGAAAAAAATTCATCAAGAATCAGTTGAAAATCTTTTAAACTGGGCAGATGAACATAAGATTCCTCATTTAAAGTGGATTGAGCACGACTCTTATCTTGATGGCGGTTACTTTAAGGGGATACCAAGAGATAAAGAGGAGTTGCTTCAGCTTAAAGAGCTAAATCTTTTAGGGTGTCAACTAGTGGCACTTCCAATAGAACTTGGCATTTTAGATTCTTTAGAAAAACTCTATCTCACTGGAAATCAACTTAAAGAACTTCCAGAAGAGATAGGAATGCTAACAAACCTTCAAGAGCTTTATGCTCCTGCAAATCAGTTAAGCACTTTACCAAAATCAATCGCTACTCTTACAAAACTAAAAGCACTCTACCTACAAGAAAATAAAATAGCAATACTTCCAAAAGAGCTGGGAAAACTACAAGATTTAAAAGTTTTAGAACTTGGTGCTAACCAGTTAGAAAGTTTACCACAAGAGCTTACAAATCTACTTCAACTAGAAAAACTGACTCTTTGGAAAAATAGACTACAGGAATTTCCTCGGGGGATAGAAAAACTTTTAAATTTACGAGAGCTTGATTTTGTTTATAATAAAGTGAAATTAACACAAGAGAATGTAGAATGGCTAGAGAAGTTGATGACCCAAAACTGTGAGATAACTTTTTAAATAGATATAATACATCTAAAACTTATGAGTATGGAAAAATAAAATATGATTTTAATGATTGATAATTATGATAGTTTTACTTACAATATTGTTCAGTATTGTCGTGAACTTGGTGCTGACTTAAAAATAATAAGAAATGATGAGATGAGTGTAAGTGAAATAGATAAGCTTAATCCAGAAAAAATAATAATATCTCCAGGGCCAGCTACACCAGATGATGCAGGTGTAACACTTGAGGTAATAAAGCACTTTGCAGGAAAAATCCCTATACTCGGAATCTGCTTAGGTCACCAGAGTATTGCACAAGTTTTTGGAGGGAATGTTATAAGAGCACAAAATATGATGCACGGAAAAACATCTCTAATGAAACGCAGTTGCGAATGTGAGATTTTCAAAGACCTACCTCAAGAGTTTATTGCAACACGCTACCACTCGCTTATTGTCGAGAAAAAAACTCTTCCAGATATTATAGAGCCAACCGCATATAGTAGTGACGATGATGAGATAATGGCCTTGAAAATAAAAGATAAAGATATCTATGGTGTGCAGTTTCATCCAGAATCTATAATGAGTGAATATGGACATAAAATTATAGGGAATTTTTTAAAACTATGACATCAAGGTATATCCTTTTTTTTATTATTGGGATAGATGCCTTAATCCTTTTTTCTCAAACTTCACAGGTCTCCATATCTTATGAAGAGGCCACTATTCTTTATGGAGACTTCTCTTTTTTACAACTTCTGCTGAGAGCTTCTTTAGAAATTTTTGGTTCAAATGACTTTGGCCTGCGTTTCATTATGATATTACTTCATATTTTGAGTGTCATATTGATGTACCTTATATCTCTGCGTTATCTTTCATCTCAAAGAAACCGACTTTGGTTATTACTAATGTATATACTCTTGCCTGGAGTGGTAAGTTCTGCTATTGTATTAAATAGTGCAGGCCTTATAATATTTGGCTTATTGCTATATGCATACTTAAGTGAAAAAGCCTCACAAGTAGTTCTAAATGCGATTCTGCTTGTTTTTTCGATCATTAATGTTGGCTTTGTATACCTTTTTTTAGCACTCGCTATCTATTATCTTTTCAACAAAAATAAATACCTTTTTCTCTACAACATAGGACTCTACTTTTTATCTAGTTATATTTATGGTTTTGATGTTGCTGGGTATCCCAGTGGACACTTTTTGGATACTATGGGCATATATAGTGCTATTTTTACACCTATAATATTTATCTATTTGTTTTATGCAATATATAGAAGATACCTAACAAATAAAATGGATTTACTTTGGCATATATCTGCTACAGGATTGCTCTTCTCTTTAATTCTTTCTTTTAGACAAAGTATTCCTATAGAACATTTTGCCCCTTATTTGATAATTGGACTACCTTTAGCTGCGCAGACTTTTGTAAGTTCTTATCGTGTTCGATTAAAAGAGCATCGCAGAAGCTACAAAGCTATTTTTATAATCTCTTTTATCTTTTTACTCTTAAATACCTTTGCGGTCTTTTTCAATCGAGAACTTTATATTTTTATTGAAAACCCTAAAAAGCATTTCGTGTATGATATGCATGTTGCTAAAGAGTTAAGCACACTTTTAAAGTCAAAAAACATTAAGTGTCTTACAACAGACAAGAAGATGCAATTAAGATTAAAATTTTATGGGATTGAGAAATGTAATGATTATTACATGGATGAAGTAAAAAACAATTCAAAAAGAAAAAATAATGTAACGATTCGCTACATGAATAGTATTCTCTATGGTGCCAATGTTACTAATCTAAACAAAAAATAGAGCTATTTAAGAGTTGGTCCTATGAAAAGTTAGTAGTAAATAATAATATGTTAAAATTTTCCCTAAATATCAAAATAGGGAGTTTCTATGGCTCAAAAAGCGATACGAGAATACGATGCTAAGTCAATTTTAGCAAAACATTGGAATAAGTACTTTCCAGATTTTACTTATGCATATGAAACTGTTATGGTTAAAAATGGACCAGAATTAAGAGAAGCTGCAATAGACCATGAATGGTTAAGCAATAAAAAATTAGTTGCTAAACCTGATATGTTGTTTGGTAAGCGTGGTAAGAATAGCTTAGTGCTATTTAAAGATCAAAAGCCAGGTGATGTAGGTCTTATTAAAGCTGCGGATTGGATAGATGAAAAGTGTTCATCAGAGCAATCAGTGTATTTTTCATTTGATGGAGACACTCCAACAGGTGAGCCATCTGTAGATATGCTAACTCACTTTGTTGTTGAGCCATTTACTCCACATGCCCAAGAAGAAGAGTATTATATTTCAGCTACTTGTGTTGGTGATGATGATGTCTTATATATGTCAGCTGAAGGTGGCATGGAAGTTGAAGAAGGTTGGGAAGAAAAAGTTACAGAAGTATCATTTCCAATTACAGCAACAGAAGAAGAAATTTCAGCAAAAATTAGAGCTAATGTACCTGCAGATGTAGCAGAAAAAGATAAAGCTGCGTTTGCTGAATTCGCAATCGGTTTTTTTAAGGCATATAGAGAATTAAATTTTGCATACTTAGAAATTAATCCTTTCGTGATGCAAGGCAATAAAATTGAGCTTTTAGACATGGTTGCTAAGCTTGATGATACTGCTGGATTCATGATGGTAGATGCTTGGGGTAATGTTGAATACCCAACAGCATTTGGAATGGAAGAAAAATCTCCAGAAGTACTTGCTATTGAAGATGCAGATTCTAAAACAGGAGCATCTTTAAAGCTTACACTACTTAAGCCAGAAGCTAGAATCTGGACAATGGTTGCTGGTGGTGGTGCTTCAGTTGTTTATGCTGATACTATCGCTGACTTAGCTGGTATTGAAGATCTTGCAAACTATGGTGAGTATTCAGGTGGACCAACTACAGGTGAAACTAAATTTTATGCAGAAACTATTTTAGATCTTATGACAAGAAAAAAAGATGCTAAAGGTCGTGATAAAATCATGATTATTGGTGGAGCTATTGCTAACTTTACTGATGTTGCAAAAACATTTACAGGTATTATTCAAGCATTTGAAGAGTATGCTGATCAAATGAAAGAAGTAGGTATCAAAATCTACGTTAGACGTGGTGGACCAAACTATGAAAAAGGTCTAAAAGATATTAAAGAAGCAGCAGATAGATTAGGTTTATGGATTGATGTATATGGTCCAGAGACTCATGTTACTGACATTGTTAGAATGGCAGTAGAGGCATAAGGAGAAAATATGGCACAATTATTTACTAAAGATACACAAGCAATTTTTTGGAATAACAATACAACTGCTATCCAAAGAATGTTAGATTATGATTATACAATTAAAAGAAATACACCATCTGTTGCAGGTATTGTTGCTCCAACAAGTGGAAATAAATTTGAGAAATTCTTCTATGGTCCAGATGAGGTAATGATTCCTCTTTATAAAACTACCGCAGAAGCTAAAGCTGCTCAGCCACAAGCTGATGTACTCTTAAATTTTGCTTCATTTAGAACTGCTTATGATGTAACTATGGAAGCTTTAGAAGTTGGTGGTTTTACATCAATTATGATCACAGCTGAGGGTATTCCTGAAAGACTTGCTCGTGGTATGAATCAAACTGCACGTGATAAAGGTGTTACAGTTATAGGACCAGCAACTGTTGGAGCTATAGCTCCAGGTGCATTTAAAATTGCTAATGTTGGTGGAACTATTGAGAACATAGTTAACTCAAAGCTTCATCGTGCAGGTTCATGTGGTCTTGTTACTCGTTCAGGCGGCTTGTTTAATGAACTTTCAAACATTATTGCTATTAATGCTGATGGTATCTCTGAAGGTGTTGCTATTGGTGGAGACAGATTTGTTGGATCTGTATTTATAGATAACCTACTTAGAATGGAAGCTAACCCCGCTGTAAAATATATGATTTTATTAGGTGAAGTTGGTGGTACTGAAGAGTATAAAGTAATTGAAGCTGTCAAATCAGGTAAAATTAAAAAACCTATTATCGCATGGTGTATTGGTACGATTGCTAAGTATTATGACTCAGGTGTTCAGTTCGGTCATGCAGGTGCATCTGCAAATGCTGAGAGAGAAACTGCTGAATCTAAAAATAAAGCAATGGCTGATGCAGGTATACATGTACCAGCTACATTTAATGACTTACCAGCGAAAATTAAAGAAGTATTTGAATCTTTAAAACTAGCAGAAATTCCTGAACCAGATATGAGTGTTGTACCAAAAGTAAGAAGAACAAAACAGTTTATATGTACTATTTCCGATGATAGAGGCGATGAAGCTACTTATGCAGGCTTCCCAATCTCTTCTGTTGCTACTCCGGACACAGGTAAAGGAATCGGAGATGTTGTATCACTTCTATGGTTCAAAAAACAATACCCAAAATGGGCTACAGATTTTATTGAAACTGTAATCAAGACTGTTGCGGATCATGGTCCAGCGGTTTCTGGTGCACACAATGCTAAAGTAACAGCTCGTGCTGGAAAGTCAGTCGTTGAGTCACTAGTAACTGGACTTTTAACAATTGGTCCAAGATTTGGTGGTGCGATTGATGGTGCTGCAGAGCATTTCAAATATGCAGACGATAATGGTTTAACTCCAAAAGAGTTCTTAAACTATATGAAAAATGAGGGTATTCCAATTCCAGGAATTGGTCACCGTATTAAATCTCTAAAAAATCCAGACTTACGCGTTAAAGGTCTGATGGATTATGCAGCAGGACATTTTCCATCAACACCTCTTTTAGATTATGCAAGAACAGTTGAAGCTCTTACTACATCTAAAAAAGAGAATCTTATTCTTAATGTGGATGGTACTATTGGAATCTTAATGGTAGATATGTGGAGAGCATTGGGTTATTCAGAAGAGGAGATAAATGAGTTTATCGCTTCTGGTACACTTAATGCATTTTTTATTGTTGGTCGTTCAATTGGTTTCATTGGTCATGTACTTGATGAAAAACGTCTTGCAATGCCTATGTATAGACACCCAATGGATGACATCCTTTATGATGTTCCAATGGCTGAAAAAATATAGCTTACTTAAACTCAAGGCATTATGCTTTGGGTTACACCCTCCTAAACTACTTCATCTTTTAAATTCAATTTTTTTTCGATATACTAATCACTTATATTAAGTCTTAGGAACTCTCCAAATGAAAAAAGTATTTCCAAAACAATTTTTACATAGTGCATTTACTATGATTGAATTAGTGTTTGTAATAGTTGTAATTGGAATACTAACAGCTATAATTATTCCAAATACTAAAACGAATCCCCTCGAAGAAGCTGCTATACAAGTTGCATCACATATAAGATATACACAACATCTAGCAATGGTGGATGATACTTTTGATGCAAATGATTCAAATTGGTATAAGAAACGTTGGCAACTTGCTTTTAGTAAAAGCATTTATACTGGGGGAACACAGGCTTATACTATCTTTTCAGATACAGCAGGAACTAGTACAGGTGATGCTCAAGAATCAGAAATAGCTCTTAATCCACAAAATAATGCACAAATCATGACTGGTGGTTATGGTAATGCACAAGCTATTGATTTTCGTCATGCTAATTTTAAAGGCATGAAAAAATTAAACATAGGTAGTAGTTATGGCGTAGAGTCTGTGAGTCTAAATGGTGGTTGTGATAATAGTAGAGTAGTTTTTGATAATTTGGGTCGCCCGATGAAAGGAGATATGAGCGGAAACATACAAGCATATGAAAATGACAATCTAATACAAACAGATTGTGTTGTGTTACTAAAAGATGCAAATGACAATAATGTGTCCATTATCATAAGACCAGAAACAGGCTATGCAACTATTTCTTTCTAAGAAAATAAAACTTATAGAAATTCCCAAAAACATTAAGCAAACACTAAGCAACATCCTCCTATAATTCCCATCCACAAACAGAGAGACCTTGTAGAAAAGGCCTAGAGAGACTTCAAG
>JGI10211J34971_10004076_pt1 | contig 11637 bp, 15 predicted proteins | sample Etolagsediment_FD_34971 | JGI IMG/M metagenome (IMG submission 34971)
TCAACTACTGCAAGTTTATAATCAGCAGTCGCACTGTCTCCCTCGTTTGGCTTTATAAGTTTACCATCAACAGTATTCATTTGACATAAGTTCAAGCATTTACGTAAGTCAGGATACGTTGCTTTTACATAACTGTCCAGTGTATCAATATCTATCTCTACACCTTCTTCAACACATACTGTTGCAATTCTTGCAGTAAACTCTGTGTGGTCAATTTTTTCAATATGAAAACCTTGACACCTGCTATGGAGTGCAGGTATTATTTTATTAGGGTAATTACAAGTTAGTATGAATCTACTGCTACTTGCATATGTCTCCATAACACCACGTAATGCCGCCTGGCCATTAGGCGATATATAATCTGCTTCATCTAATAGTACAACTTTAAATTCACCAAAAGGCATTGTTTGTACAAAGTTAGTAATTTTATCTCTTACATTTTCAACACTATTTTCACGACTAGCATTTATTTCCAGTACATCATATTCATCTATATCCAACATGTTAATTAAAACTTTTGCTAGTGTAGTTTTGCCTGTACCAGGTGCACCACTAAAAAGTAAATGAGGTATTGCTTTACTGTCTATCCAACCTTGTACTTGCTTTCTTTGTGCATCATCTCTGAACACATAGTCAGCAATAGTTTTAGGGCGATACTTTTCAGTCCATAGTTCTTTCATCATATACCTATTATATAAAATTTTTGTGTGTGAGTCAAATTAAAAAATACCAGTCACTACTAAGGACTTTCTTGTATTTGTTTTAGATAAATTTACAACAGAATGTAAAAATCTTCCAGCATCAATTAAAATAGGCGTATTCATTGGTAGTAGCCCTACACCTAACATTTTAAAATACACAGCATCTGTATTAGAATAACTACAGTATAACCTAGTATTTCCTGCATTTTCTTTTTTACGAAACTTGTTACCATCTGTATGTAGATTTATGTAACCTAATGGGCCTAAATATGCAGTATAAACCTGGTATAATTTTTTAAAACCTAATTTTTGAAAATGTTTGCCAAATCCACTAAAACTATCTGCATTAAATTCTTTTTCAGTTGCATTAGAATAAGACTCCATTTTCCAACCTTCAGCACGCCACTGGTCATTATATTGCAATGTTTGATTCTTCTTACCACTTAAATCTGCTTCTGTGTCTAAATGTTTTTCTAGTACTTCTATTTTATCCATCATTTCTTTTATTTCAGGGTCATCTATTACAATATAAGGAATAGGCCTTTTTTCTTTATTCCACCATTTAGGACCTGAACCATGTGCAAAAAATCCTTGTATATGAACGGGAAATTCTCTACCTATATCTATTGGACGATCAACAGTAAAGAGATATTTTTCATAAAGTTTACTGTTTAAGTCACCTAAGTCAATCTGATCCATTAATGTTGAAATCATATAACCTATATTTGGGTGAATCCAAATTTTAAATTTATTATTTTCATAATAGCCAGTATTAATAAATTTGCCTAGTTGACATCCATCTATTGTAATTTCTCTTACATCTGGATTAGTTATTATTAGAAGTTGCCAAGACAAATCAATGCTAACATTCGTATTATTTTTTAAAATTTTTTCATTACCATATAAATCTTCTAATACAAAGTTATCTATAGGATTCTCTGAAAAAATGTTAATTTTCGTACGTTTTTTCATTATATTCTTTCGTAAAGGTCAAAGTCTTCTTTGTATAAAGATTCAACACCAGACTCTTCAATGAATAGTGTTATAAGTGCAATTAATTCTGGATCAGCATTTTCTGGATAGAGTTCAAATTTTTCGTATCCATTTTTTACTGCCCAATTGCTAAAATCATCTAGTTTTATAAACTTCCAATCGATATTCTTATAACGTTCACTAGCACTTGTTTGTGTCTGTAAATATACAGGATTAATATTATACCAATCTTTAGGATTATCTTCCAGTGTTTCAGCCATCAACTCTTCAGTATCATTCCATTCAGACAATAGTTCCTTGCCTTGTGCAGAGGCAAACCTTTTTGTTACTGTTTGTATCTGTTTGGGCAATCTACCATTAGGATTTCTAACAAGATAAATTGCATCTACATTTTCAATTTTTTTAACATCTGCATCACCTAATTGCACAAAGCCATTTGCTTCGCCCCAATTGATGATACTTCTTCTAGCACACTTAGGACTAGTCCCTATCAGATGTGTTCCGTTCCATATTACCATTTTCGATTATTTCTGCTATTCGTTTATACAAAGCATATACTTGTGCTTGTAATTCTTTGATATCATGCCTTAGCATTTCATTTTCTGCTTGAGTTGCTATCATTTGTTTACGATATGTTTCTTCAGTAGTTGTTGTATGGTCATTAAAATTCATTTATACCTCCAGTTTTCCTACACTAACTTTACCTTGATATTCTTGTGTTTGATGACCAGCAGTTGCTTTATAAATGCTATGTGGTTCATCATCTTGTATTCCATAAACATCTTTTGGATCTACTGTACGAACAGTTTCACCATTTAATTTAAATCCACGACTCCAACGACCGTGTGCCACTAATACATACTGTCCAATTGAAACGTCTTTTTGATCAGGTCCAATTGCAATAACCTTTGCCCAACGTGGATGTATTCCTGTTGACTTTCCATCATCACTTAATATGATAATTCCGCCTTCAGTACGTTGTTCACCAAACTCCATATTGTTCACAAGTATTCCGTCTCTAAGAGGCTTAAATGTGCCTGTAGTTTTTGTTATCATTAATTACTCCTAGTTCTTATTATGTGGTGGCATTTTTGTTTCTATAAACCAAACATGTTTACGTAATCCTGGATGATATTTTTTCATTCTAAGTTTTTTACCATCACGTGTCATACTAGTGCTTTTACGATGTATAAAATGATGACTTGCATTATCCCTAGTTTCGCCTTCTGGTACCATCCATGCTTTTGTATCTTTATTTTTACTTGCCATTATATTCTCTTCACACCAGGTGTGTTTAGTGTTTTTGTAGTTTGTGATTCTTTTACTTTATTGTCTACTTGTTTAGCCGCCGCCACTGCTGCAGCTAGTCCGCCTGAAGGTGCTTTAGGTTTTGCAGTGTTGTCTATTACTTTATCAGGGTTATTCTCTACCATTTGTCCTACATTAGTTCTTTGAACAGTAGGAGTAGGTTCTTCAACTGGTGCTGGTGTAGGTTGCACTGGTGGAGGTGGTGGGGGAGTAGGAACTGTTGGTTGTATAGGTGCAGGTTCTGTTTTTACTGTTTTGGGTGGTTGCCAATCTTGCCAGTCATCGTCAGCAGTTATACCTGTACCTTCTGGAATGGCACTATCACTTGGCACCATAGTATTTAATTCATTATATTCTCGCATAATTTGTTCACGACTTTTTACAATGTTGCCTGCAGGATCTATTTCATCACCACGTGCATTTACATTCATATTTCCTATTGCAGGAGCAGTTTCGTTTGCAAGTAATAATGCACCGAAATCTACACTCTTGCCACTTGATGTTCTATATGTTCTACCTGGCTTTCTTGCCATTTTAGTCTCCTAATTATATACGTATATTATATACTTATCTTAAAAATTCGTCAACATCTAAATCATAATAAATGCTATCTATTTTATGAACACCTATTAGATAAAGCACATAACTTGCTACACTTGATCCTCTACCTACACCCCAGACAACATTATTATCTCTCATTGTATCAACTAGATAAACTAAGAAACACAACAACCCAAACATATCTCTTTGTTGATATAATAATAATTCTTTACCTACACGTTGTAGTTCCACATCTGTTTTACACAAATCTAATAGATATTTTGCAATGTCTAATGTTTTGTATTTTTCAGGCATGTTCCAATCATCTTGATTTTGCTTATGAAACCACCCTACATCTATATCTAACTCACCTAGTTGTTTTAAAATAGTCCTGTTATATAATCTACTACTAGCATTATTAAATTTTGTTACATCTTGTAAACATAGGTTACTTATCTCTAATTGAGGATTTCCATAAAGCATTTCAACTGCTTGGTCTTCATTTAGAATTTGTCTTGAATATTTGTCAAGCATTATTGTCATTGTCTTTTTCAGGTGGCTTCTTTTTGTATTCTTTTAAATCTATTACTTTACCTTCAACTAAGTCTACACTTTTTTCATACTTGATGTCAATATCTGAATCATCCCAATTTTGTTCTACTAATTTTAGTCCTTCATGAAGTAATAGAACTTGAGGATTAGGTTTGTACCAGTGTTTAATAATATCTAATGCTTCCTCATCTTCTTTGAAAAGGTCATGCAATACTTGTCCTCCGCCATCTTGGTCACCAAAATTATGGCTTACTGTTCTACTTTGTAAACTGCCTACAGTGATGCTTTCAATAAAAAGCACTTCTTCGCATATTGCTGTTAATTTTGTATACAAGCACATTGCAACTAAATGGTCCCATGGTTCATCAGGAAATACATGAACTTGTGCTCTAAGCGGAATATTGTTAAGTAATGATAGGTTTTTATATGAAACAAATATACTATTCTCTAACACATCAAACACAAAGTATTGTATACGTTCTACTGCTTTTGTAAAAAAATCCTTATCTTTTTGTCCATTAGGATGAGCTTTAATTTCTATGTTCCATGTATTAGGAAGTAAAAAATCATCTAGTACACATGTACTATTAAAAGTTTCTTTGATTATTATCACTGTTTAGCCTACTGTTGTATCCATTGTTGAATTTTTTTAACATCTTTTTTGTACTTACATTTTACTTTTATGCCTTTTGCATATACAAATTTATCAACTTCATATTTGTTTTCAGATAAATTATTTTTACAAAATTCTATAGTTTTTCCGTATAACTCTTTACCTTTGTTATAGTATTCGGTCGTTATTTTACTTCCTTTTTTTACTGAAAAACTATAAGGTACATATACTTCATTCATTGATTTCTCCTTATACGTCTATTAACGAGTCCCAGTCTTTGCCTTTGTTATCTTTACTGTTTAATTTTTCGTATCTTTCATGTTCTCTACGTTGTTGTTCTGCTTTGTAATCATCTAACATCATATGTATTTGATTAACAACATGTCCATGTCCACTGGTATGTGCCCATATCAAACGTTTGTTTAATTCATTTATTTTCTTTGATAAATCACTATCTGACATATCAAAAACATTTGGTGATAGTGGATGATTCATTAAAATACTCCTGTGACCTGTAGACTTTTCCTAGTCTTTGAAGGAGAAACATTTACAACGCAATGAGTATAACTGCATACATCTACAAGGACTGGTTTTTTTGTAGGAATTATACCCACACCTGACATTTTAAAATAATCACCTTCAGCATCTTTAAAACTCCAATAAAACTTTTTATTGTTTATTATGTCTTTGTAATTTTTACTAGATGTATGGTCATCTTTATGCATGTTGATATAACCCATGGGACCTAAATACCCAAAGTTTACTTGAAATAATTCTTTGTATCCTATTTTTTGGAAATACTTGCCAAATCCTTTATAGCTTTCTGCGTCATAAGTTTTTAAATCTGCAGTTTCTATTTCTGCACCATCCCAACTTCTGTAACTCCATAATTTGTGTTTTTTACTTAATGGAACAGAATATTCACAGTTATCTTCAAGTATATGCATTTCTTCTAGCATAGTTTCAAATTCTGGAAAATCTAATTCTATATAAGGACTTTTACTTTTATGCCACCATTTAGGACCAGTTCCATATGCAAAATAACTACGTATATCTGTAGGAAAATCTTCTGATAATTCTAAAGGTTTATCAACAGTAAGTATATACTTATCAAATAAATTTTTGCCAAAATCTCCATTTGCTATTTGTGTAATTAGTTCACCTTTCCAATAACCAACACTTGTGTGTATCCATATTTTAAATTCACCAGGTTCCCAAACTGCAGTTGCTGGCTGATGACGTGTGCCCGTTTCTGTTTCAAAATATCCTGTATACATCAATTGCCCGATATCAAAACCATCAATTTCTATTTTTTCTATTTCAATTCGTTGTCCATTGAAAGGCAAACGTAAAAGATACCAAGCACGTTCTAATAAATTTTCTTCATCATTTTTTATTGGATATTCGCATCCATAAATATCTTCTAATATAAGGTCATTTATTATATTATCAGAAATAAGTTTTATTTTTGTCACATCTCACCTGTTCGTCTTTTTTCACAATATATTTGAAATGATTTCCAATTCCAGTAAAGTAAAAAGGCACCAAATAAACTTAACACAGTAGGACTTAATGTAAGTTTAAGGCTTGTATACATAAGTAATGCAAATACACCACAAACACAATGATCTTTTGTAGTCAACAACTATTCTCTATTTCCTAGTAGTGATAATAGCATTTGGAATAAGTTTATGAAGTTTAAATATAAACTTAATGCAAACTGTACTCCGTATCTTTCATCACCGCCACATTCGTTATAAATTTGTTTAGCTCTTTGTGTATCCCAGGCAGTTAGACCTGTAAATATTAGTACACCAATAATACTAATTGCAAAATGTAATCCACTGCTTGCCAGAAAAATATTTACAATACTAGCAATTATAATTCCAATTAGTCCTATTATTAAAAAACTACCCATTGAAGTTAGGTCTTTTTTAGTGCTATACCCATATATACTTGCACCAGCAAAGGTTGCACTTGTTATAAAGAAAACCTGAACTAAACTATATGCGGTATAAACTGCAAACAATGCACTTAATCCTATACCCATTACTGCAGTAAATGCATAGTAAAAGTTTTTTGTAGTGGATAGTCCCCAATTACGTCCAGCACTAGCATACCAAAAAATCATACCCAATGGTGCTAACATTACTATCCATGCTAGTGGCCCACTCATTAGTGTGTATACCAATCCTGTTGCATAAACAAAGTATGCAACAACACCACTTACTGCTAATCCCATAGCAGTGTGGTTAAACATATTCAACATAAATTTACGTAAACCTTCATCATACTGATAACCAGTTGTCGCATATGCTGATCTATTCATTATAAATCTCCGTCTTGCCTATTCTCACTATAGAAAGCATCAAAACTACCACCTGGGTAACGTGCTTCTAACTTTTTTACATTTTCTGCTATTACTTCATTTGGATCAAGATTCAATGCACGACATGAATTTATCCAATACCACATAATATCACCTAGTTCTCTTTTAGCATGATACTGTGTTTCTTCGTTTAGTGGCTTGCCTTGAAATATACACTTCTTTACAATCTCCATAAACTCACCACCTTCTGCACTAATACCTACTGCACCAGTTAGTAGCAAACTTACATTTACACCACTTTCTTCAAGATTGTCTATAGCAGTTTTCATATCGCCCACATTATTGGATTGGGCACTAGTAACTGCTTGTACAAATTCTTTGTATTTGTTTAAATCGATTTGTTTCATTTATACCTCTAATAATAAGTTTATATTATAGCAGATATAAGTTAATAGTCAACTATTAAATTGGTTGTAGAACTAATTTTTTCCAAATAACTGTAGAACCATCATATGTTCCTGTACATACGTATAAATTTGTAGCATCAGCAGCAATATCACCAGCCGCATCGCCTGCTTGTCCTGTTGCAGTAGCAGTACGTACTTCTATTGCTCTGTTATTTCTTAAACAATCTATTACTGCAATACTTGTACCTGCATCGTCTGTTACGAATTCAAAGATATGTACACCTATTCTATCCGGAGTAATTACACGAGCACCATTAGAACCAATTAATTGATCTTGTCCTATATCCACTGCACTTGGTAATGTAATAGTGTGTGCTACACTTGCTACATTTATTTCCACTCTAAGTGTGCCAACTTTACCTGCTACAGGAAAGTTACTAAATGCAAGAGAAACACTACCACTAGTTGTAAGTGTTTGGTAAGGACCTGCACTATAATCAAATGTTTGTGTGCCTGATACTGTACCTTTAGCAATACGAGTTTCACTCATATCCTTTAGTTCAAAATCTTCAAGTACCGCACCTGCACCATCATTGCTTAGTGATTCTCCACTTAAAGCACTCTTTAGTACTGCTTTTGCTTCTAAGTCTGTGATCTCTGATTTAGCAGTATCAAGTGCAGTTTTTAAATTTGTAAAATTATCACGAAAGCCTTGACTATCGTTGTCCTGTCCTGCTACTGGATACGCTGTATCAATACCTGTTGTTACAATTGAACTTGCCATTATCTTTTTTCTCCGTCTTGGAAATTATGTATATATTTATCTTTCAGTATAAGGCAACCTATCAAAAACACCAACTTGTGGAAACTTAATATATAAATCGCCTTCATCTTTATCTGTATACGTGTCTATTGTTGCAAAAAATCTTGTGCCATCACCATCAAATGTAGTAACTGTCGTACTTACATCAAAACTAGTTTCTTCAGTAGAAATAAATTTATTAGTCGTTTTATTAAAATTTTTGGATAAATTATTATCCAATATAAATCTATCTACCTCAAAACTAATCTTTTTAATATCCAAATTATCATTTTTAATCCGCTCTTCTAGTCTATATTTGATTTTATCTGCAGTGCCAGGCTTACAGTATACAATAGGTGCTGCTAGTGTCCAACCTATTACTGTGTCATTTGCTTGTTTATCTTGCATCCATTCAGGAAGAACTTTACGCTCTAATATTTGATGTCCAATATTAGTTCCTAGTCTAGTTCTCATATTTTGTATACTATTAGGATATGCATTAAATTCATTGTCTTGTGATGCAAGGTAATGTGTATGACTTACATCAGGCATTGTTTCACTTACATATAATGGATTAGTCCAGGTTGTGGAACTACGAAGATTTTGTTTCAATGCAGGACTATCACTAACACCTGTAGTTGGATTAATACCTTGTACATTATCAACTAATTCTAAATAAACTATTTCATATTTTACAGTTTCATCTGGATTAAGTGCTCTTGCAGTTTTAAAACTTCCAAAACGAAGTGTATTGTTATAAAAGTTCCTATTCATTGCACTAATATAGTTTGTTTCATCACTAGGAGTTAGTCCTGTGATTATTAAAGATCTTATGTCTGGTTGTAAACCGAAAGCATAATCACTAGGTCTATAAATATCCGAAGTTGGAATATCATCACTATTTTGAATAATGTTGTTATAAATATCTCTTTGTGATTGATTAGGTAATGCTATTGCGTAAACACTATCATAAGGACGATTTGTATCTGCAGTAAGAGTTATTGTAAATTTTTTATATGTATCTATTGATCCGTCTGCACTATAAACTCTGGCTACAAAACTATACAAAGATTCAAAAGTTGTTTCATTTATATATAAGTCTTCTCTATCAAAAGTAGTTGTTCCTGTATCAAACATCATAGTTTCAAAACTTACTCGCCCAATTATTAAACCATCACTGTTTAATTTTAACCCTTGTGGAAGTTTATTTGTTCCTAAACTTGCAGTGCCTGTTCCAGATCCTATTCCTGTAGCAGTAAACTTTGTACCTACTTTATTATTTGTACTTCCTATTGCAATAAAGTCTGTAGTACCTGAGCTTGTAATAGTATATTCTTCACCTATAACAAAATTACCCGCTGCAATTGTTATCGTTCCACTTTTAAATTCATACTGTACTGGAGTATTATCAGCTATTGTAGCAATCACATCTAATTGACTTTGTTCACCTGTCTTGATATTCATATTACTATTTGGCCATGTTATTTGACTAACTTCTGTGCCTTCAATAGTAATTGTAAAACTTGTTTCAGCACTTATGTATTGGGTCAAATCTCGTTTTCGCACTTTTATACCAAAGGTAAAATTGGTTGTTGTAGCACTAAAACTAGGAATAGTTCCTGTTAGCCAACCTGATGTTGTGTTTAATGATAATCCTGTTGGTAATGATCCACTTGAAAGAATATAATCTATGGTATCTCCGTCAAAATCTTTACCAATAAATTGAAAGTTGAAAACGTTATTGTCTTTTATTCTTCCTAGTCCTGAACTTTGGGTTATTAGTGCGGGTTGTCTAAGGTTTGTTTGACTAGCATCTAGTAATTGTTGTATGTCAATATTTGTATTTGAGCTTGCAATGTTATCTGCAGTTACTAAATCCATGTCTGCTGTAACTACGTTTCTACTTACTGCATATAAAGTATATGTTTTAAAATCTACATCTTTACCATCAGTTACTTGTACAGTAAATTGGTAGTTAGTGTTAACACCTTTAGTCCTAAAATCCCATGCAGTCATATCAAAATTTGTATTATCAAATCCTGTATCACCTTGTATATCTGGTATTGGTTCTATGTAGCCGTATATTTTTCCTGTACTGGAAACGGTGACACCACCAGGAATTTGACCACTTTGTAATGACCAAGTTAGTGTATCTAGAGGATCTGGATCTGTAGCAGTTAGTTGTACATCAACTAAATCACCATCAAAGTATGCACCTAAATTACTTGCAGGTGTCGAATCAATTGTGGGAGCATCCTGTCCAGTGACAGTCATCTCAAAAACACGATCTGCTACTGTACCATCTAAACTTACTGCTCTAACAACAAATTTACTAGTAACGTCTTTTGCTACTTCTGCTGGTACACCCTGTATATAATCATAATTTTTTGGATTGCCTTCGACAACACCATTTGCAGTAACTCTTATACCTACAGGAAGAACGCCACTAAGGTATTTGTAACTATTTGCATTGTCTGCATTAAGTTGAATTTGATAGAATTCGCCTTCTACTACTGTGCCTAAGTCGCCTGGTGGTGTGATCCATACTGGAGCCGCCATACTATATACTCCTCGTTATACAGTATTTATCGCTATTACCAAGTTGCTATTGCTACTCTCTTCCACACACTTGTTGCACCGTCATAATCTGCAGTGCAGTAATAAATGTAATTAGAGTCTACTGCAACATCACCTTTTTGATCACCTGAACTACCAACTGCAGTTGCTGGTGTGTATTCTGTTTCAATATGTAATCTATCTGCATCTACTACAACTCTACCAGTACCTGCTGGACGTAAAATTAAATCATCATTAGTACGACTTGTTGTAATGTTGTTATCTGTAATTGTTATTCCGTCTGTGTTTATACTACCAGTTGTAGTTAAACCACCAACAGTAACACTATTACTTGTTGTTGCACCTGCAGTTGTTACAATATCTAAAGTTTGTGTTGCAACAGTAATAGTCATTTCATCATTACTGTTAATAGCAGTTGATACCAATCCACTGCCTACAATACTTAACAATTCACTATTGTTTATACTTGTTGCAGTACTTGTATCATCGGTTAATACAAAATAACTATTTGCAATACTAGTGTCTACAAACACTTTTGTTGCAGCATCTTGATCAGCAACTGGGTCAGCCAATCCAGTAATAGCATTTGCTCCCATTGCAAGTGCGCCTGTCATAGCATCACCTGCTACTGCAACATAAATCGGATTAGCAGTTGTAGTTGTATCTACATAATTTTTAGTGGCAACATCTTGTGCAGATGTTGGATCTGTAACGTTTGTAATTTTGTTACTACCCATACTAATAGTTTGGCTAGCACCTATAGTTAAACCACCATTTATTGTAGTATCACCAGCAACTATAAAAGTTCCTGTTCC
>JGI10211J34971_10004080_pt1 | contig 11631 bp, 15 predicted proteins | sample Etolagsediment_FD_34971 | JGI IMG/M metagenome (IMG submission 34971)
GCAATCCACAATCTCAACCGCGCCCAGGTCCAAGCGCTGCAATTCTCCGCTGACGTAACTGGGCAGATCAAATTGATAGTGCCGGCGCGCGGCGCGCGTTCAAAGCACCAATCGGCCCACGACGACGCGGAGACCACCTGCAAGCGCAACTCTTCGCCAACCTCATAGGACGGCTGATGAATACACGGACCAACGGCGGCGTGAATGCGGCTTGCCTGAGCCCCCAGCGCCACCATTTCAGCGATGGTCGCCTGTAAGACGCCACCCACGGCCCCTTTCCACCCGGCATGAGCGGCACCGACAATCCCGGCGTCAAAATCGGCAAACAGCACCGGCGCGCAATCGGCCGTTAAAATCCCCAGCGCCAAGCCCGGTGTGCTGGTCACCATGGCGTCCGCTTGAGGCGGCGACGCCGGGTCCCATGGCGTCGTCACCCGCACCACATGGGGAGAATGGATTTGATAGCACGTCACCAACCGGGCCGCATCCAGGCCCACTTGGCCCAGGGCACGGCGACGGTTTTCCACCACGGAGGCCGGCAAATCCCGTGAACCCGGGCCGCAATTCAAGCCCGCATAAATGCCGTCACTCACCCCGCCTTCGCGGGTGAGAAAGCCATGAAGGATGGTCGGATGATTAAGGGTTGTTGCGTTTAGCATGTGTGCATTTAAGGGCTTCGCGACTTGAAAGCCAACCTCTTCGATACAAAGTCTTCAAAACAAGCCGTTCAAGGTAACATTTTAATGAGCTTTACCTCTGTTTTTAGCAATGATACGTTGATTGATATAAGCATAGACAGCATGAATAAGGGATGCCCCATGAAAGGCACGATTGTTGCGGTTAACCACCAACTTGGTGCGATTGTTGTCGAATCGGCGGATCAAAAGTGCATGGTCCTGGAAACGATTGGTCGGCTTACCGCAAAAGTCGGGGATGAAATTGAAGCCGACTGGTCTCAACTGGGCAGTATTTTGGTTGAAAACCTGAGCCAAAACACACAAGCGCAGATGATGCTGCAAACCGCCAACGTGTCGCGCAACGAAGCCATTGGCCGCATGACGGTTTTATAAATTAGCCCCCCTGTTTCCGTTACGCAGCCCCCCTTATTCAGCCCAGGGCGGAACGCCAAATCCCGGCGGCACAACGGCGATAACCTTAAACAGAACCCCCATTTGATCCGCTTCGGTGAGCCGCTTATACGCTGCGTCAATTTCGGCAGTGTGCCCTTCCCCTGCGTTCAACATCAACATATCGGCGCGATGACGCATACCCAAACGGTCCAAAAAGGCGCCTTGCGGGACCGGGCCCAGGACTTCAGCCCCAGCCTCACGGGCCGCTATCATGAGTTGCGCAAAGTCCACATGGGCGGTTAAGTCTGCATCACCCGGCGTTTTTAAGACATCTGCAAACTGATGCTTTTTCACCGCCTGCAGGGTTTCACCGACGCCGTGTTCGCCGTGGCCGTAATCAAAAAACAGAGCCGCGCCGCCGTTTTCAACCACCCGTTGGGCAATTTCACGCATCACGTCACAAGATGCTTGTTGGAGTTCAAAAATGCCGCCAGGCGGGGTTGAATCGCGCAAATCTTCGGGGATCAAGGTGCTCTCAGTCAAATCCTTGCACAACGTAAATTCAAACTGATCACCGTCTTCATCCAGACCCACCAAGCGTTCGCGCCAGCCGTCGTTGGCGCGTTCAAACTGACGAATGGGCAGGGCGTCGAAAAATTCATTGCCGATGACGATGGACGGGCCGGGGCCGACTTCGGTGAAGGTTTCTCGCCACGCCGGCATCATCATGGCCTGCGCCAGGGCGCGTTTTTGCTTTTCGCGCAACGCCGGACTGGTTTCGATCAGCCACAGGCGCGCCGCATCGTCAAACTCTTCCATGGCGTAAGCCGCCCGCAATGCATCGGCCATCAAGGTGCCGCGACCGGGACCGACTTCAACGACATTGATCGGGTCGGGCTGGCCCATGGCTTGCCACACCACCGCCATCCACAGGCCAATCATTTCACCAAACATTTGGCTGATTTCCGGCGCGGTGACAAAATCCCCGTCTTCGCCGAAGGGATCTTGTTTCTTGTAGTAGCCGTGCTCGGCATGGCCCAAGGCCAGTTCCATATAACGCGCCACCGTGATGGGGCCACCCGCTAAAATTTCAGCCTTAATGATGTCGAAAAGTGCGCTCATGTCTTATCCAATGCTTTTGGTCCATTGCTTTTGGGGGGAGGCCGCTTTTATGTAGTTCGCTTTTTGGCATATGCAATAAGTGCCATGCCCGCAAGAACCATCGGCACCGACAACAGCTGGCCCATGGTCGCGCCACCGGCCAAAAAGCCCAGATGGGCATCCGGCTGGCGGAAAAACTCAACGATGATGCGCGACAATCCATAACCGATGAGAAACGCGCCCGAAATCACCCCCGGCTTGGTGCGCCAGCGGTTTTGTCGCCACACCATATGCAGCACCACCACCAACACCAAACCTTCCAGTCCGGCTTCATACAGTTGACTGGGGTGGCGCGGATAGGGCCCGCCGTTGGGAAACACAAAGGCCCACGGCACATCGGTGGTGCGGCCCCAAAGTTCAGAATTGATGAAGTTGGCGATGCGGCCAAAAAACAAACCGATGGGGGTCACCACCGCCGCCATATCGATAAACGCCCAAAAGCGAATGTCGCGCCTGCGGCAATAAATCAAGGTCGCCACCAACACGCCCAAGAACCCGCCGTGAAACGACATCCCACCTTGCCATGTCTGCAAAATTTCAAGCGGATGGGCAAAATAATAGGCCGGCTTGTAAAACAGCACATAGCCCAACCGACCGCCCAAGATGACGCCCAACACCGCCCACGTTAAAAAATCATCGGCATCTTGGGGCTTCACCAACGCGCCCGGTTGACCCGCCAGCCAAATCATATAGCGCCAGCCCAGAACCAGCCCGGCAATATAGGCCAACGCGTACCAGCGAATGGCGATGGGGCCGAATTGGACCAGCACCGGGTCAATCATGGGAAAGGCTATGGCAAACATGAAGTGCCTAATTCGTGGTTAAGGTCAACGATAAGGATCGTCGGTGAACAAAAAGTCCTGCACATAGCGGCGCACGCCTTCTTCCAACGATATGAAAGGACGATCATAGCCCGCAGCGCGCAGCTTGCTCATATCGGCCTGGGTATAATATTGGTATTTTCCGCGCAGGTGTTCGGGCGTGGGCACGTATTCGATTTGCGGCTCTTGACCCAAGGCCGTGTAAACGGCGGCGGCCAAATCCTTAAACGGTCGCGCTTGTCCGGTGCCGCAATTGAACAGTCCCGACACACGCGGATTGTCCAGCAGCCACATCATCACATCGACGCAATCGTCCACCGAGACAAAATCGCGCAACTGCCCGCCATCTTCGTAATCGGGGTGATGCGATTGAAACAGTTTGGCCGTTTCGCCCTTGGTCGCCACCGGGAACACATGGCTGACCACGCTTTGCATGGACCCCTTGTGATATTCGTTAGGCCCATAGACGTTAAAAAACTTCAGCCCCGCCCATTGCGGCGGATGCGGTTCATTGTTGGCGAGCGAGCGCGCGACACAGCGATCGAACAGCTGCTTGCTCCAACCATAGGGATTCAATGGAGTCAAAGGCGCCAAGGCATCGATGCTGGCGTTATCGACAAAACCGTTTTCACCGCCCCCATACGTCGCTGCGCTGGACGCATAGATATAACGCACGTGATGGGCAATGCACCATTTCCACAAATCCATCGACAGACGGAAATTGTTGTCCATGATTTTGTCGACGTCGGTTTCCGTGGTGGACGAAATCGCCCCCATGTGGAAAATCGCTTCGATGTTGGTTTTGTTGTCCTCCATAAACTCGGGCAAGTCGTCAGGGTGCACAACGTCATAAAGCTCACGCTTGGCGATGTTCTTCCACTTTTGCCCGTCGCGCATGCGATCAACCACGACAATCTTGCTGTAGCCGCGTTGTTCCAACGCCCACACGATGTTAGAGCCGATAAATCCGGCTCCGCCGGTGACGATGTACATCTTCAAAAGTCCCTTTGGTTTGCGCTTCTTGCTTTATAAGGCCCAGGACGGACTTCGACAAGCCGTGTGGTTGCAGCCCAGCTTGCGCGGCATGGCAGACCCCCGCTATACTGCGCGTCCAATCGAAATCAGAGGAATTTTCACATGCAGACCAAGAACCGCATTCTCGACGACATGGCCAAAGTGGCAAGCGGTGCCGTATCCGCCGTCACGGGATTAAAAGGCGATGCCGATGGCATGGTGCGCCGACATGTGGAAAAGCTGCTCAGCGACATGAACGTGGTCAGCCGTGAAGAATTTGACGCCGTCAAAGCCATGGCCGCCAAAGCCCGCACCGAACAAGACAAACTGAATGCCCGTATTGAAGCCCTGGAAGCTCAATTGAAAACCGCCAAAACGAAAAAGTGATCCGATTCTCTCCGGTTTTTAAAAAACCCAAGTTTCTGAATCCCTTAGCGCCCCCGATTCGCCCGATTCGGGGGTGTTTTTGCGAATCGGAACTAATGCCTTGGAATCATTGAGACTCACGCAAAAGACTCGCTTTATCCACAAAAAACCACTTGCTCCACCTTGCGAGAGGGCTTGGCCTTCGACACACTAAATCTAGTGCTCATGCCATAAAGGCACACACAAAGTGGACTGAGGGGTTCAACACGATGCCAACATTGCACCGGACGATCGACGTTTCGCAACACCACCCAATGGACGTGGTCGAACAGACCGTGGGCCTTTACGAGTGGCAATCCGAACGCAGCTGCGACACCAAAATTGCCGTTCAAGTTCCCGGCAAGTGGTGTGATTACTCCATGTACTTCACGTGGAGTGACAATGCCGAAGCGATGCAGTTGACCTGCGCCTTTGACATGCGCATCCACAAAGACAAACGCTCCGCCGTATATGAGCTGTTGATGCTGGCCAACGAAAAATTATGGCTCGGCCATTTCACCCTATGGGTTGAACAAGGCCTGCCGATGTTCCGCCATGCTCTGCCGTTGCGCGGGGCAGAAGCACCAACCATCGAACAAGTTCAAGACATGGTCGAAACAGCGCTTTATGAATGCGAACGTTTCTACCCGGCATTCCAATACGTGATTTGGGGTGGTCAAACCGCCGAACAAGCGATGGAAGCCGCCCTGTTGGTCACGGTGGGCGAGGCTTAAATGCCAAAACTCCTGCTCGTCGGTTGCGGCAAGATGGGCGGTGCCCTGCTGGAAGGCTGGCTCGACCAAGGCACCGATGCCACCGATATTACCGTTGTTGAACCGAGCCCGGAACTGGCCGCCACGTTGGCGGGGAAGTACGGTGTGTTGGCCGTCAGCGATGTCCGCGACTTGCCCGAAGACTACGCCCCCAACGTCACCGTGTTGGCCGTCAAACCCCAGGTCATGAACCAAATCCTGCCGCCTTACCAAAAGTTGGTGGCGACAGGCACAGTGTTTTTGTCCATTGCGGCGGGACGCACCATCGCCAGCTTTGAAATGATCTTGGGCTCTGAGGCTGCCATTGTGCGCGCCATGCCCAACACCCCCGCTGCGGTGGGACGCGGCATTACGGTGGGCTGCGCCAACGCGAACGTGTCCGTTGAACAACGCGAGCTCTGCGACCAATTGCTCAAGGCGGTTGGTGACGTCGAATGGGTTGATGAAGAACGCCACATGGACGCCGTCACGGCCGTGTCCGGCAGCGGCCCGGCGTATATCTTTTTACTGGCTGAGGCCATGAGCGCCGCCGGACGGAAGGTTGGCCTGCCACCTGAACTGTCCGACAAGCTGGCCCGCGTCACCGTGGCCGGGGCCGGCGAATTGTTGCATCAGTCCTTGGAACCAGCTTCGACCCTGCGCCAAAACGTCACCTCACCGGGCGGCACCACGGCGGCGGCGTTGGATGTTTTGATGGCACCGGACGGCCTCGAAGACCTGATGAGCAAAGCCATCGAAGCGGCAACCCGGCGATCCAAAGAGCTCGCCAGTTAGGGGGCTCAAAATGGCCGACCAAATCACCTTTGATGATTTTCTCAAAGTCGATATCCAGGTCGGACAAGTGATGCGCGCCGAGGCCTTTGCCGAAGCCCGCAAACCCGCCATCAAACTGTGGATCGATTTTGGCGACGACATCGGCGTGCGCAAAAGCTCCGCTCAAATCACCAAGCACTACCAACCGCACCTGTTGATGGGCAAACAGGTGATCGCGGTCGTCAATTTCCCGCCGCGCCAAATCGGCTCTTTTATGAGTGAGGTTTTGGTTCTGGGCGTGCCGGACACGGAGGGCGAAGTCGTGCTGCTCAAACCCGACCACTTCGTCCCGCTGGGCGGACGGCTGTTTTAACGGCCAAACATTAAGCCCTAAACTGGCCCCTAAACTGGCAACGACACCCGCACCCGCAGCCCGCCACCGGGGGCATCATCCAACACGATTTCCCCGCCATGACCGCGGATCACATCGCGTGCGATGGTCATGCCCAGCCCGACCCCGCCGGTTCCCGGATTGCGGGACTTATCCAGGCGAAAGAACGGTTTGAACACATCATTGCGATTTTCCGGTGGGATTCCGGGACCATCATCATCGATGACGATTTCCACCGTCTCGGCGCGCACCCCGGATCGAATGGAAACGTGCTGCCCGTGGCGGATGGAATTTTCCACCAAGTTGGTCAGCGCGCGCTTGAGCGCATTGGGTTTGATCGGCGCGCGAATGTCGCCTTCGCAATGCAGATCGATGGCGGCACTTTTGCGCCGCGCTTGGGTGGCGATGTCTTGCAGCATATCGGAAAGGCTGAATTCAACCGTCGCTTCGCCACCTTCCCCGCGGGCGAAAGCCAGATACTCTTCCAGCATATGTTCCATGTCGGTGATGTCGGTTTTCAAATCCTCGACCCCGTCGACACCGCTCATCATTTCCAATTGCAGCTTCATGCGCGTCAGGGGCGTGCGCAGGTCATGAGAGACCCCCGCCAGCATGTCGGTGCGCTGTTGGATATGGCGGCGGATGCGATTGCGCATGGCGATGAACGCTCCGGCGGCGCGGCGCACCTCACTGGCCCCTTCGGGTTTGAAACGCGGCGTATCGCGGCCCATGCCAAAGTCGTTGGCGGCTTGGGCAAGACGGCGAATGGGGCGCACCTGATTGCGCATAAAAACCATCGCCACGGCGAACAACAGCATGGACGTGCCCGCCATCCACAGCACAAACACGTAGGTGGTGGTGGAAAACAACCGCTTCCTCGGCACCGTCACGCTCAACACGCCGTCCGCCAGCTGCACGTCAATATCGACAAAGCGATCGCTGCTTTCGGCATCGATACGGTGCGGCTTGTTGACCGTTTCGTCCATAGCCCCCGCCATCTGGCGCACCAAAATCGTTTCCCCCAATTTACGCGTATCTTTGAGGACGCCGCCCGGCTCGTAGTGCAGCTCCAACTGCAACGCGCCTCTCATTTGCTGGAACAACGCCAGCCGCGACGATGCGTCGGTCGCGCGACGCATGCCGTCTATGGCCACCGCGATTTCCCCCGCTACCCCCAGCGCAAGGCGACGCCCGACCTTCTCCCAGTGGTTCTCAAAAAACACCGTGGCGCTGATCACCTGCAGCAAAATCAGCGGCGTCACGATGATGAGCACGGAACGGCCCAACAGACTTTTGGGCAGATACGGTTTGAGCATGGTGGAAAAGTGCATGGGCGCGATCCTAAGTCAGGGGCCTCAGTCAGGCATCAGAACGTAGCCCTTACCCCGCACGGTTTGAAGATACCGGGGCAGCTTAGGGTTGGTTTCAATTTTGCGCCGCAAGCGCGTCACTTGCACATCGACGGCGCGTCCACCGCCGCCTGCATCTGCGCCGGCGCCCGTGCGTTCAATCAGATCATCGCGCGAAAATGGCGCGCCCGGACGTTCGGCCAAGACCTTCAACAATTGGACTTCTACGGTGGTGAGACGAACAGGTTTTCCATCAACCATCAATTGACCGCGATCCAAATCGAAGCTGGCTGTGCCCATATGGACCAAGCGGGGTCCATCGTCTGCAGTTGTCGGGCGGACCACGCGCTTCAAGATATTGTTCACCCGCAGCAACAATTCGCGGGGTTCGAACGGCTTGGTCAGGTAATCGTCGGCACCGTTTTCCAGGCCCCGAATACGGTCATCTGCCTCCCCCATCGCGGTCAGCATCAAAATGGGGGTGGTTGAGGATTTGCGATAATCGGCGGCAAATTCAAGACCGCTTTCCCCCGGCATCATTAAATCCAAAATGATCAAATCGAACGCCAAAGACGCCAGTTTGGCCCGTGCGTTGGCGGCATCGGTGGCGGAGATCACCACAAACCCATTGTCGCTGAGATACTTGCGCAGCAATTCGCGGAGACGATCATCGTCATCCACCACCAAGATATGCGGAAGGTCCGCTGTCATCCCCCAAAGCTCCTACGCCTAGTCGAATGGGCACCTTAGCACTTCAATCGGTGTGAGGGCCACCACCCGTGAAGCGGGCCCGATCATCGGCGTTGATGATTTGCGTCAACACCGCCTTAAAGCCCTTGATCGCCTCCGCCCCCGCCGCCCGGTAAGCTCCCCCAATGCGCGCGCTTTGGCAGCCCGTCAACCGCCCTTCCAGGGCTTCGCCCTTGGGCGTCAGTGTTAACGTCCGCCGCCGCCTGTCAGAGAAATCGGTTTGTTGATTGATGTAGCCCTCATTGATCAATTGCCCCAACACGCGGGACAGGCTTTGTTTGGTGATTTTTAAGATGCCCAAAAGGTGGTTCACGGTGATGGACGGATTGCGCTTCACAAAATAAATCACCCGGTGGTGCGCCCGCCCAAATCCATCGCTGGCCAAAATCGCGTCCGGCTCTCCGGTGAAGTCCCGGTAAGCAAAAAACAACAGCTCCAAGGCCTGGCGCAGCTCTTCATCACTGAGATAGGGGCTCAATTCATCTTCGGGGCTCATCGCAATCGCACCTTCAAAAATAAGACAGTGTTGTTGACATATATGTCTGATCCTGATAAAAAACGCAACAACAATGATGAGAAAAGCCAATTCATTGTAATAATATTACAAAAATTCTTCAATTTTTGGAAACTTTGAAAACGAGAAGGGTGAGGACAATGGCGGGATCAGCTTACGATGATCGTGATGGAAGCATCTGGTACGACGGCGAAATGGTGGACTGGCGCGATGCCAAAGTCCATTTGCTGACCCATGCCCTACACTATGGTTCCAGCGTCTTTGAAGGTGTGCGCATGTACGGTGGCAAAATTTTCAAGCTGCGTGAACATTCCGAACGCCTGATCAATTCCGCCCGCATCATGGGCTTTGACATCCCCTTCAGCGTTGAGCAAATCGACCAGGCGTGCGTTGATGCCTGCGCCGTCAATTCCATCACTGACGGTTACCTGCGCCCCATCGCTTGGCGGGGCAGCGAAATGATGGGCGTCGCAGCACAAAAAAACACCATCCATTTGGCCGTGGCGGCTTGGGAATGGCCCAGCTATTTTTCCCCCGAAGCGCGCGCCAAGGGCATCAGCCTGAAAACCTCCAGGTGGCGTCGCCCGCCGCCTGAATCGGCTCCAGTGCATGCCAAGGCCGCAGGGTTGTACATGATTGCCACCCTGTCCAAACACGACGCGGAAAAAGATGGCTTCACGGATTCCTTACTGTTGGATTGGCGTGGACAGGTTTCCGAAGCCACCGGGGCAAATATCTTCATGGAAATGGGTGACGGCAAATTGCACACCCCGACTCCCGATTGTTTCCTCGACGGCATCACCCGGCGCACCGTCATCGATCTGGCCCGCTCACGCGACATCGAAGTGATTGAACGCGTGATCATGCCCCAAGAACTGGCCAACGCCACCCAGGTCTTCTTGACCGGAACGGCCGCCGAAGTGACGCCTGTCGGCAAAATCGATGAGCACACCTATACGGTCGGCGATCTCACCAAAACCTTGATGGCCGATTACGACAAAGCCGTCGGCAAAGTGCTGATCTCTTAATGAACAAGACACCCTCTTCCAAAAAAGGCCGGGATTTCCCGGCCTTTTTTTATGGATCGACTTTGAATCTGCTGGGTCCATTTGTCCTGCATTTACAGATGCATGCGTATGGCGTGAGCCCCTTGAGGTTTTCAATCTTCGTGCGCAATTGTAGGCGTTGATAAAGTCGTTCCGGTGCTGTTTGAACGGAGTTTTGTGCAAAGCTTTTTTGCTTGCGTACTCCTGGTCGCAGACGGACACTCGCTTCTGTCTGGGCGGACCCGATTATAGGTGTCCGGTTCGGGTTTGAGTTCTTGGAGCGTGGATGATGGAAAAGCTGATTTCCCCGATGTTCTCTCCGGTATTGCTGCCGATTTTACTGTTATCCTTGTCAAATGTGTTCATGACATTTGCCTGGTACGGGCATTTAAAATACCCCAACACTTCACTTTGGGTGGTTGTGCCGATCGCCTGGGGTATCGCTTTTTTTGAGTATTGCCTCGCGGTTCCCGCCAACCGCATCGGTCACCAAGTGTGGACGGCCGCAGAATTAAAGACCTTTCAAGAGGTCATCACTTTAATCGTATTTGCTGCTTTTTCGCTGCTGTTTCTCAAAGAAGCACTGACCATCAACCACGCCATCGGATTTGCGCTGATCGGCTTGGGGGCGTTTTTCGTTTTTCGCGCACCGCTCTAGGCTCAGATAGCTTCACTCCAAAATGGCGATGGGCAGCAGACCGTTGGCTTCGGCATGTTTTTTCAGGCGTCCGTCCGACTTGATGCGTTCGACAAAACCATTGATATAGGCCAGCCAGTCGGGATCGTCTTTGTTGATCGCATAGGCGTATTCGGTGGTCCAAAACGGTTTGCTGGGTTCCAACAATTTCGCCCAATCGTAGGTGACGAGGATTTTCTTGCCATAGGGAAAGTCGGTGAGAAACGCATCGGCGCGCCCTGTACGCACTTCTTGTTCGCGCTGCTGAAACTTCACCACGGACAGGATGGAAGCATTCTGAAACGCACTGGCAGCATCTTCCATATAGGTGCCTTTTTGCACCACCAAAATATGCCCCGGCTGGTCCATATCATCCCAAGTTTTCAACGTGGGGTGAGACTTGGTGACGATGGCGTAAATATCGCTGCGCAGATAAGGCTCACTGTAATCCAGGAACTGAGCGCGGGCTTCGGTGATGCCCACACCGAACATGGCGATATCGCATTTGTCGGCTTGAATATCTTTGATGAAGGTGGCGAAACTGGTCTTAACAAACGTCAGCTGCACGCCCAAATCCTTGGCCAATTCTTGTGCAAGGCCAATGTCAATGCCTTCCAGCTTGCCGCTTTTGGGGTTGTTGTAGGAAATGGCATAATACGCCGGCCAATGGCAAACGCGCAATTCGTTCGTGGCTTTGATGTGATCAAGGTGTCCCGCCGCCAGAACAGGGGCCATATTGAGTGCCATTGCCAGAAAAACACCAATCAAAACCTTAATATGTTTGGACATGACCGCTTTTCTCCTTAAGTTACAAAGCTTCGCTCGTGACTTCTCATACAATATGAGTGTAAGCTTATATGCTGTGCGGTTGCACATCTTTTTTGTAAAGTTTAAGGCTCCCCCCCCCC
>JGI10211J34971_10004081_pt1 | contig 11631 bp, 11 predicted proteins | sample Etolagsediment_FD_34971 | JGI IMG/M metagenome (IMG submission 34971)
CCGCAACCGCAACCGCAACCACAACCGCAACCGCAACCACAACCGCAACCGCAACCGCAACCGCTGCCGGTGCGGATTAGGTATAAGCGTTTTTCAGCTATCCAGAAAGTCCTCGTTGCCGGTATTGTTACGATCGCGGCAATGTTATTATATACATTGTTGAAACCTCCATCAGGACCTGTTAGCAGCCGGTCGCCGAGACCTGCAGGCCAGATATTAACCGGCATTCGGCAAACAGCTCCTACGAAATTACCAACCGAGCACCCCCCCCAGATAGTGCAGCAACCAAAACCAGCGCCACCACCAACACAACCACTGTCTTTGAAAGTTGCCGAAACATTCTATCAGAAAAAAAACTACGATGAGGCATTTACCGCCTATAACCAGCTTCGTCAGGGCCTTCCAACGAACACAGAAGAGGAACTGCCCAGGGATTTTCTTCAGCTAAGAATGGCCTTGTGTATGAAAAATCCGGCTGATTTCGACCAGGCCGGGCGCTTATTTAGAACGGTTTTACAAAGTCGCTCTCCTATTGTAAGAGCTGTCGCCAATTACCAGCTCAGCTTGCTTGAAATGCAGAAAAAGCAATACTTGAAGGCGCGGACCAGAGCTTATCAAGCGATTGCCTTAATTAGTGCGGTGGATTTCAACAGAGAGCGTCTTCTACTACTCAACCGCGATTGTCACTTCTTGGTTGCTGGGTCGATAACCAGAAACGTACTTTCGCTTTGTGATGCTGACAAAGACCTTCCCGCAGAGTTGTGGAGCAGCAGCTTGGAGGTTGACCCTTTCGCCAACCTGAACAACGAAGAACTTCGACCCCTTTTGAGTTCCGGCTCAGAGCAGCTAACTAAAGGGCTGCTTGGCCCTCGAGTCCAAGAGCTCATCAATCCCGCACCAATTAGGCGTGAGCCTAAGCCAATTGGTGCGGGACCGCCTCGCTGGTCTGTCATTTGCCACGGAGCATCGATTGAAGAGCTCCTTACAAAATTTGCTGCCAATGCAGGTCTTGATATTCGCTGGGCGTCCGGCCTCAATTCAATTGGGATTCGAAGAAGGCCGGTGAGTTTGTACCTGCCGGCGACAACAACACAGCAATTTGCCACTGTGGCAGCCGGCTGCGCCGGCTTGCTGGCACGTCTCGACGAAAAAGGGCTCGTAACTATTTCCAATCCAGCAGACTATTCGTCTTTATCGGAACAGATATCTTTGCTTAGTCAGGAAGCTATTTCACTTTGGCGAAGATTTTTACTTACATTTTATAATGACAAACGCATCCCCAATGCTCATTTTGCTCTGGGACTTTTACAAACTCAGAAAGACCAAGTTAGCGATGCCATTGCGGAGTACAAATTAGTGGCCAATCGTTTTTCACACACATCTTTGGCGCCGTTCGCTTTGTTACACTCGAGCAAACTCAAAAGCAATCTGCATGACTATTCCGGTGCCCGGGACGATCTGGAACAACTGATTGGGCAATACCCTGATACAGAAATTGCCAACCAGGCCTGTTTGCATCTTGCCGACGTCACAATGAAGGCAGGGCTTAATGCGGAGGCCGCACGACTCTATCGCAAAGTTTACAATCTTGGTTTCTCCCTGGAATCACAAACGGTCTCTGCTCTTGGAGCCGGTAGATGCTTCTATCGGACAGGAGACTTTCAATCGGCGGCACAGTGGCTGATTCGGTACATCAGCTTTGCCAAAGACCACGCAGGCGAGGACTTGTGTTCGGCCTATTTCCTCTTGGGCAAAAGTAGCTTGGCTTTAGGAAACTCCCGGCAGGCCTGCGATGCTTTTCAATGTGCGTTGGCAGGGCAACTTTCAAAAGAAGAATATGTAGAGATTGTATCAGCCCTGGTTAAAGTGCATATAAAGACGGGGAATTTCATACGGGCGCTTGATATATTAGAGAACACACAGCCCTGGCAGTTCTCAGAAAAAGAATCTATCGAGATATTACTGCTCAGGAGCGAAATCCTTCGGACGATGGGTCTGGTTAATAAAGCTATCGTGGCACTTCATCATAGGGCTGAATATATTTCCGACCCACAGTTAAAGGCTAAATTGTCTTTCGAACTCGCTGAATGTTATATAGCTGAAGGAAATCTTGAACTTGCTCGTGAGAGCTTAACCGAAATTCTTATCACTGTTGAGCCCGGGCCTTTGTTACATGAAGTCACATTTAAATTGGCTGATGTTTGTTTGAAACTGGGTCAAAATGCCGAAGCTATATCTATTTGCTCGCAACTCTTAAAATCAGACCCATCATCGCGAATAAAGCAAAAAACCTTGAGCATCTTGGCAATAGCCTATAACAGGAAGAAAAATTATGACAAGGCAGTATTGACTCTTTCAGGCCGATGGAATGGGTTCGAGGCACCAAGTAAAGAGGGAATGTTTCCCGGCTCGGCCGTCACAGACCAATCCCCTACACGAACAAAATAAAACAGGACCGTCAACAATGGGAAAAAAAGGCAAAAACTTAACGCAAAATTATGATTTAAAACTTAAAGTTTTTTCAAGTTTGAGTTTTAAGTTTTGCTCTTGTGTTTTCCAATTTTCGCTTTTGGCTTTTTGTTTTTTATCTTCTGATTCGAGAGCTGGAATTTCATCAAAACAACTCGAGCCGACCAAGCTTTCTATATCACATTTAGCCAAACTATCACAGGATGTGAACACGCCGGATGTCTCGGCGCAGGTCACGAAGCTTCAATCAGTCTGGCGGGAGCCGTCAAAAACCGGCCCCTCCCTCTTGTGGCAAGTAGGTGACGTTGGTCCGGTAGGATTTGCGTCTCAAGTTGACCAAAATTCGCCGCAGAGCAATCTCAATATTGTAGAAAATCTAAATACTCGCCTCGAACACCAGTTGTGGTGGGCTCGCATTAGTAGCCCCAAAAGCGAAGAGGATAAGAAAAGCAAAAATGAACTTCAGCAGCTAATTAAGCAAATTTACTCCATTGAATTTAAACCGCGGAATAAAACCCGTGGACCTATTATTGCCGTTAAGTCCGTGCCCTCAACCGAACCCGATGGAACTTTAGTCGATACAAATGTGCCGGAGGAACGTGAAGAAAAAGAAATCAAACCCAAACTGCCATACGAGCCGGTAAGCGACCAAACCCTGCAAATGCTCAGGAATCTGCTGCAACATCCTGGCCAACTGGACAATCCTTTTGAGATGGGAGAGGTTCTGTTTCTTAGCGGCCATCTCAAAGAAGCGGCTATTGTTTACAAGGAAGCCCTTAATCGAAAGAATCCGGACGAGGCAGACTTGGCTCAGGACAGGGCCTGGATTTTATTTCAAATAGGCAATTGTCTGAGAAATGATGATTTGCCGGCTGCGAGCAAGATGCACAAGCAGCTGATTGCGGAATACCCCGATTCGCCGTGGTCGGATTTGGCAAAAGCTCAGCGAAAATTGATTGATTGGTACCTTAAAGATAAACCCCGAACGTTGATAACCAGGAGCGAATTTTCAGATTCCTTAGTTGAAAACGGAGTATCCCGGAAGTGATTGAAACTCAAGTAAATAACGCAAAGCAACTTCAGCAAAGACCGGATACAACAAGTGTGTTGATAGTTGATAATGACCCCGAACTGGCTCGGTTAATGCTTAAGATTTTAGCTCGCAAGGGGATTCACGGAACAATTGCACATGATAAAAGTACTGCTCTTGGTTTTCTCAACAAGAACAATTACGACCTTGTATTCACCAGTGACAAAGTGAGTCCGCGGGCCGAGTTGCCCGGCTATCCACAGAGTAGTTTCGAGCTGCTTAGGAAAATCAGGGCAAATTCGCCGGAGCTGCCGGTGATTATGTTGGCGGAAACTGAAAACCAAAGCGCACAAAACCAGCAGCGAACTATTGAGACGGTCGTCAAGGCCATCCGTCAGGGCTGTTGTGATTTCCTAATCAAGCCGGTCGGCTGGGAAAGAATAGAGTTCCTGTTGGATACCTTCCTCCCCAACCACAGCGTTTCAACCGTAGCTTCAGCCGACGATCCTAACACGCCGGGACACAGTCTTTATCAGATTGTGGGCAGAAGTCCGGAATTGCTTCAAACCATCGAGTTGGCCAAAAAAATAGCTCCAACCTCAGTGCCTGTCTTGATAAGCGGTGAAAGCGGAACCGGCAAGGAGCTAATCTCTTATCTTATCCATCACAAAAGCAGAAGGGTTCAGGGACCGTACATCCGAGTCAATTGTGCGGCATTAAGTGACTCGCTTCTTGAAAGCGAGCTGTTTGGCCATGAGAAGGGTGCTTTCACGGGCGCCCATACTCAGCGCAAGGGACGATTCGAAATGGCGCATGGTGGGACTTTGCTGTTGGATGAAATCGCTGAAACGCCCGTAAAATTTCAGGCCAAGCTGTTGCGGGTACTTGAACAGCAGGATTTTGAACGTGTCGGTGGAGAGAAACAAGTCAGAGTCGATGTTCGAATAATAAGTACTACCAATAGGGATTTGTTGCAGGAAGTTCAACAAGGCCGATTCCGCCAGGACCTTTACTATCGGTTAAGCGGTGTAAGATTAGTTATTTCGCCTCTGAGGAAACGCAGTGAGGACTTGCCTGACCTCGTATGGCATTTTGTCAACCTTTACGCACGGGAAGCGCAACGTCGTATTACTAAACTTGACCCTGCAATGATGGATATTTTTGCCAAATACCATTGGCCTGGCAACATCCGGCAATTGCGAAATGTTGTGCTGACATCACTGATTTTTGGAGTTGGCCAGACCTTATCATTAGCTGATGTCTCATGGCTTTTTGATGAGCTGCGGCCACTCCCACAGGAGGAGGATTGCAACTTTGCCAAACAAGCGCAAAACGCCGAGCCAGGCAGTTCTCAAATGTCGGAACTGGCAGGGATGCCGCTTGTGCAAATAGAGCGGCGGGCGATACTGGACACCTTACGCCAGACAGCAGGTAACCAGACAAAAGCTGCAAAGGTATTAGGCATTAGTGACCGAACGTTGCGGGACAAGATACGTCGATACCGGCAGCAAGGGTGCTTGGAGTTAGTTTGATAACAATATTCCCATAAAAAAATTGAATGCAGAGGGAAAAATGGCAGATGCAGATGATACAAAAGAGCAGGAAGATTCAGAACCAGTAAAGAAAGATGTAAAGACGTCGCGCGGCGGTATGTTGCAGTGGATAATAATGGCTGTTGTAGTGGTCATTTTCGCCGGTGCCGGCTTCGGACTTGGCCGATTGTTTGCCGGTGGCAGCACGCCCAAAACAGCCGAACCTTCTCAAGAAGACCAACCGACCTTGACAGAGAACCCAAAAGCCAATGATTCAACAACAGACTCTCAAGAAGGATGGATTTATGGGTTGGAGCCCGTTGTGGCCTGTCTCGATGAACCCGGCGTAACACGATATATTCGGGCATCTCTCAGGTTGGAAATCAGTTCCGAGCTGGACCAAAAACAGGGTACTGCTTTACTTGAGGAGAAAAAACCCATCCTGGTAAACTGGCTTTCCATTTACCTGGCAAGTCTGAAAATTGACGACATCAGAGGCGAGAGAAATCAGAAACATATTCAATTGCAAATACTCGACGCTTTTAACGAAAAACTCTTTCCCGATGCTAAGCCTCAAATCAGGAAAATTCTTTTTAAGGAATTCGTTGCACAATGAGCAGTGCTCTTACTAATAAATTTAACAGGGAAAAGATACAACAACTGCTCGCTGCTGTCGGTTCCAGACCGACAGAGGACACTACGCAAATAGAGGCCACAGAATACGATTGGCGCCAGCCTCACTATTTTAGCAGCAGTCAACTCAAGAAGCTTGATGATTTCGCAAAAAAAACAGCCGCAATGCTCACTAAGAAATTAACCGATTTATGTCACAGCAGCTTCAATGTGACAGTTGCTTCGACAACACAGCACTATGCTGATGAATTTCTTGGCCAAACCCCAGAAAGCAAAAACGATGATTATCACCTGGCTTTCGGCGCCGACAGGAATCATCTATGTGGAATTATCAGCATACCTTCGCAAACCGCAGCTACCCTGGTGACGCAATTGCTCGGTGATTCCGAATCCGAGAAAGATTCAGATAAGGCCTTCTCGCAATTGGAAGAATCGCTTTTATTGGATATCGCATGTGCCATCGTTGAGATACTTTCCGGCTCTTATGATAATTACGATTTCCATCCGGCCGGAAGCATTGTCAAAGGCCAGTTGCCCATTGAACTGCGAGGCACAGAGGAACTCTGCAGGATTACTTTTAACGTCAAAAAAGCCGACTCAGAAAACAGCTCCGAAGCTCGACTTTTAATATCCTGTGAGACACTGGATTCTATAGTAGGAAAAACCCTACAAGCTGCCAGCGTATTCTCGGCTGAAGATATTTCAAAAGCGGTTCTTGACCGTTTGCAGGAAATGCCGATTTCTATCGCTGCTCAACTTGGCTCTGTAATGCTTAATTTTGAAGAAGTAATGAGTCTTCGGGCCGATGATATATTGCTACTTGATAAAGCAATCGATGAGCCGGTCGAGTTAATTGCCGATGGCCAGGTATTGTTTCACGGACAGGTCGCAAAATCAACCGGCAGGTACGCTATGGTAATTACGAAATTATGTGACACGGAATAAAACATAAACCAGATTACGAACACTTGATAATTAAAAGGAAATAAAGATATGGCAGAGACAGCGGAAGCCGTAAAAGAAAAATCACAAGAAAAACAGCAACAGCAAAAAGACGCTGCACAAGAAGGTGCAAAAACACAGGCACAATCGGCTGAATTTTCTGAAGCTACCGGTGCTGAGGCCGCAGGTGCCGGTGGAAGTATCGACATCTTACTGGATATGAATATACCTGTCACGGTCACTATTGGCAAAAAAGAGATGGCGATTCGGCGGCTCTTACAACTCGGACCTGACTCGGTACTAAAGCTCGACAAACCCATTGATGCACCGGTGGATTTGTACCTGAAAGACACCAAGTTTGCTACGGGTAATGTAGTTGTGGTGGACGGCAGGTTCGCCATCAAGATAAAAGAGGTTATTGGCCTCGGCGATTCAACTGCGAACCCGACCGAGCCATAAATCATAATCACAGCGAATTCTGCTTTGGAGAAAAAGCATAATGGCATTTGCTGATAAATCAACCTCATCAGGAACGCTCGATACACCTTCGGCATTCCACAGCAACATTATTATGGTTGTTGGTTTGGTAACGGTTCTCGCCACCCTTTTAATTCCTCTGCCGACCCCTCTATTGGATATGCTTCTGGCCTGCAGTATATCATTGGCAGTGGCCGTGTTAATAATTACTTTATCGTCAAAAGAGGCACTCGAATTATCTGCGTTCCCTTCACTGCTTCTTTTCGTAACCCTGTTCCGTCTCTCTCTCAACGTCGCCTCAACCAGATTAATACTTCTACAGGCCGATGCGGGCAAAATCATCCAGACCTTTGGGGATTTTGTTGCCGGCGGCAGTTTCGTCGTCGGGCTGGTAATTTTCTTAATCCTTGTTGTTATCCAATTTATAGTAATCACAAAAGGAGCTGAGCGAATAAGCGAAGTGTCTGCTCGTTTTACCCTTGATGCTATGCCCGGCAAGCAAATGGCAATCGACGCAGACCTTAACGCAGGAGCTATTACCGAGGAGCAGGCCAACAAACGCAGAGCAAAGATTGTCAAGGAAAGCGAATTCTATGGTGCAATGGACGGTGCCAGCAAATTCATTCGCGGCGATGCCAAGGCCGGCCTGATAATCACCGTGGTTAACATCATTGGCGGAATAGCTATGGGCCTCTCACACGGCGATACCGTTGCAGGCGCGGTAAAGACTTATTCTATTCTTTCAATCGGCGATGGACTTGTTACCCAGATACCCTCGATGATAATCTCTGTAAGTTCGGGTTTTCTGGTGACGAAAATCTCTTCAAAGTACAGCGTCGGCCAGGACCTTGGCAGGCAGTTTCTTAAGGCCGGTCAACCACTGACGATGGCATCTTTCGTTATCGCTGCGATGGTACTGGTGCCGGGCCTGCCTAAAATACCCTTTTTATTGTTGGCCACCAGCACCGCCATCATTGGACGAGTCGCAGCTAAATCCGAAAAGACCCGTGAGAAAAAGCCGGAAACAATATCGCAGCAAGCAAAGGCAAAGAAGCAACCGGTCGAAGACCTTCTTGATATCGACAGAGTTTCTGTAAACGTCGGTGTACGGTTGATTAGTATGGTTGACCCTCGTAAAGACAGCACTATCTTCGAGCGCATTGGAGCACTGCGAAGAAGATTTGCCCAGCAGCTCGGCATCATTATCCCTCTGGTTCGACTGCGGGACAATATCAACCTCGAACCGACTACTTACGAGATTCGGTTCGTTGACCATACAGTAGCAAAGGGGCGATTAGAACCTGATATGTTCCTCGCTATGGATTCCGGTAATGTCGAAACCAAAGTTAAGGGCATACAAACTACCGAACCAGTTTACGGCTTACCGGCCTTGTGGATTGTGCCAGTTGACAGAGAAAAAGCCGAACTGAACGGATATACTGTTATCGACCCTGAATCCGTTTTTATCACACACTTGTCCGAAACACTAAAAAAACACGCTGATGAGTTGCTGACTCGTGAAGATGTTCAACTCCTCGTTGACCGACTTCGCAAAACTCAGCCGTCATTGGTCGGAGAAATTGTTGGTGAGCTGGTACCTATGGGACTGCTTCAAACCGTACTTAAAAATCTCTTGGCAAGTGGAATACCGATTCGTGAACTGACTACCATACTTGAATCGCTGGGAGAGCATGCTTCTAAAACCAAAAACACCGATGCTTTGACAGAGATGGTTCGAAAACGCCTGAGCAGAACCATTACCGAACAGCATAAGGACGACGCCGGTAAAATTTCGGCCATAACCCTGGAACCCGTACTTGAACATCAGATGACCTCAACATTGCGACAGGAAGCAGATGGAATAAACCTGGCTTTGCCGACCGAGACAGCAATGGATATAAGCAGAAAAATCGCAGAAGCCTGGAAAGTGGCGATGGACAAAAATAAGGACAAGGTGGTTTTGCTGTGCGATTCGAGATTGCGAGGGCCTCTATCAGCGATGTTATCACGAACGGTGCCACCGTTGCCCGTGGTGGCCTATGATGAAATCGTGCTCGGAACCGAAGTAGAACCAATAGAAGTTATATCCGGTCGGCAAGCTGACTCGACAGCCGACAGGGAACAAAAACTTGTCGGGGTTTCAAATTGAAAACTGTAAATTGTGAATTGTAGGTCGATTATGCCATTAAACGCCCGAACAATTGCGGTAAGCGTCGCCGTTATATGCTTTTTCAGCTTGAGTTTCATCGGCTTGACTAGTGGGCTTTCGCCGTTCATTTGCTGGAAAAGAGCTATTTTAGGGGCAGCACTTGCGTATATAGCGGTGGTTTGTGCTGTAAAAGTAATTAATGCTATTTTGATGAACGCTATGATTGCAAACCAAATGAATCGACAAAAGGAAAAGAACAGTGGCGATACAGACTCAAAAGATTCCTGAACGTCCGCTTGTTAAAAACGGTCAAAAGCGTGTAAATACCGTTACCATGCGGGCATACTCCAGCCAGAAGGGGGACTCTGTCGAGAATGAATGGATAGGTGAGTTCTTGCCTATGGTTCGTAAAATAGTTCAACGGGTGATAACATATCTAAAGCCCCCCCTATCATTCGAAGATTTGGTTTCAGCAGGGACTGTTGGTCTCATCAAGGCCGCCCGTGATTTCGACTCCTCTCACAAGGCCGAGTTCAAAACCTATGCCTATATTAAAATCAAAGGAGCCATTCTTGATGAACTAAGGGGCTGGTCGTTTGTGCCTGCAAATCTCAATAAACAGGTTCGTGACACCTTTAGACTTAGCCAGAAAATTACCGAGCAGACCGGCACCCCACCTACTGATGCCGAGTTAGCCGAAAAGCTCGGAATAACTCTTGATAAACTTTACGAAACATTTGAGAAGGCTCGTGCGCAGCATTTCATTTCAATCGATGGATTTGCAGATGATACGCCTGCACTGAGTAGCCTTTTGCCAACAGTCGATACAACGACCCCGGACAAGCAGGTCGAACGAACCGAGCTTATAGATGAGTTGGCCGACGCAATACAGCAGTTGCCCGAGAGAAGGCGGCAAATTATTCTACTTTATTATCAGCAGTACCTGACGATGAAGCAGATTGCCAAGGTTTTCAAAATTACAGAGTCGCGTGTTAGCCAATTGCACGCAAGTGCCCTATTTAACCTGTCTGTAAAATTGAGGCAATGGAAAGATGGCGGATAATGATTCCAATATAATAAAGCCAGTGGAAGGTCTGTATAATATTACAGGTTTAGCTCCCACAAAACGTCGTGAGCAGAGAAAACACCGGCAGAACCTGCGTGAGGAAGAAGAGCAGGAACCCGAACAAGAGCTAAACGAGCCGGTTGACGAACAGGACTTAAGCGAACCCAACAAAAGCGAAAGTGATGAAAATGGTATTGATTATTGTGCTTAAATCGGGACTGTCACCGTGCAAAAAAGAGCGAAAGGTTAGGATAACAAATGGAAAAAACAGCGGGGCGCATTCTAAAGGCCGGTAACGTAAAACTCGAAGGCCAGTTTCATCTCGACTTGGTTCAGGCCGACCCGAGTCTGCCAAAGCAGAAAGAGACTGTCTCGACCACGCCAACGGCGCGTATTGTGGAAAACCACCCCGAATTTGCTGTTGTGGAAATAACCTGTTCCTGTGGTGCAAGAACGCATTTGAAATGTGAGTATGCCGGTGCCGACGCATCTGTCGACACCGTACCCGGTCAAAAAAAATAATTTGGAGAAAAGTACAATGAAAGCTAACAAAAAAATTATGCTTTTTCTGATTCTGTTCTCGACATCGTCAGGATTAATATTTCTGCTGTCGGGCTGCACAACTTTTCTGGACCCTGTGAAGATTCCTCTGTCACCCGACTCCGCGCAAATGCAGCAAACCGGTTCCGTCGAAGAAAGATTCCAAAAATCCGTTCAACAAGGCCCAACTGCGGTAGAGTCCGCGATAGAACTGTCGAAAAAATACGCCAAACTCTCCGAAGAGGCAACTGTGCTGAGGCAGAAAAATCAGGGTTTTATTGCTGAGAACCACCAGCTTAAAAACCAGGTTGTTTCTCTTGGGACCCAATTGCAGCAAACGCAAAAGGAGTTGACCGAGGCAAATGACCTTCTGATTGAGATGCGTATCGAATTGAATAACTGGAAAACTGATGTCCTCGGCTTCCGCGGTGAGATGCGCGGCGCCGAGAAAGCCCAACTGGAAGCACTGTTTAAGATACTCAAGGTTCTCGGCGGAGAGGTCAAGGCAGAATCAACCCGCACTGAGAATATAGACTCAACTGACGTATCGCAAAGCAAGTCTCCTCAGCCGGCGTCGCTGGAAACTCCAGTCTTAGGTGAAACCAAATGAATAATATAAGAAAATTATTACTCTTACTGCTGCCGTTTCTTTTGTTAGGCTGCCAGCTTTATACAACCGACATACCCGCGGCGGACTACTATTATCTAAATCCGACCAAGGATTTATCTGCCATCGGCAGGGTTGCCATTGTTGAACTGGACAACGATTCGAGTTATCCGGCAATTCGCACCG
>JGI10211J34971_10004082_pt1 | contig 11628 bp, 17 predicted proteins | sample Etolagsediment_FD_34971 | JGI IMG/M metagenome (IMG submission 34971)
GAGCCCCGCCACAAAGCCCTCCCTGATCATGTGCTCATTGAGCAGCTCCCCGGCCGCTCCGGGCAGGTACAGGATCGGCTCTGCGTCCTCCTCAAAGGCTTCATAGATGGACTCCTTGTCCGTGTAGGGGTTGATGGCTGTCACAAGGGGCTTGTGGACATGCTGATACTCGGCCACCCGTCCCTCGGCTCCCCGGAGGTTGCCCCGTGAGAGGTCTGACAGGATGTCCTCGGCCGTGGCCTTCAGGTTCATCTGCCTGAAGTGGTCCACCGTCTGATCCAGGGCGTATTCTACGTTGAACGGGTCCCCCTCCTCATGCCGGCGGGACAGCTTGGATAGGAATGCGGCAATGAGGTCTGCCTCTGCGTCCTCCATGCCTCTGCGCCTCTCCGAGTGGAAGATGGCCTCCAGCTCGGATTTGGGGGCCTTCCCGTAGCGGGTCCAGTACTCCATGCACCAGTGGGCCACCCGTCTGACGTAGGGGGTCTCCACCAACTCCTCCCTGTAGATCGGCTCCACCTGGCGCAGGAAGCTATCGCTGACAATCATGCCAGTGAGCATCATGGTCTCAGGGAGGTTGTCCACCTTCTGGCGGGTCACTCGGGAGGTCATCTTGGGTGGGGGCTTCTTCATAGGCGGTCTCCGGTTTCAAAGTTCATTCCTGTCACCTTCTGGGCGTGAACAAGGTATTGGTCCCACAGCTTCCCGCCGGGGGCCAGACTGCCAGCGTTGAGTTTGGAGTAGTGCTCCGAGCTGAGGGCGGCTATCCAGCCCGCATACTCCTCGGCCAGGGCGTGGGCGGTTGGGTAGTAGTAGCGCACCTTGCGGCGGCTGATTGAGCCGTGCTCCGTCCCCGGTAGCTTGGAGTGGTACTCCCTGATCAACCTCACGGCACCCTCAAGGACCTTCCACGCCTGCCCCGTCAGCTTCATTCCGGTCAGGCTAGCCCAGGCCTTGCCGATCACCTGTACAGCGGGGTCTGAGGGGCCGGGGCTCGGGCGGTTGCTCACCTGGGCCTCCCGCTGCCGCTCCCGATCCCGCTGCCACTGGCGGTGTATGTTTGTGAACTTGTGTTCCCCGTTGGAGCTGCTCCGCACTCGCAGGCTTCCCAAGCTCAGGAGGTTCTTGCTCCAGAAGGAGTCCTGCTGGGCCCACAGGACGGCGGGGCGGATGTCCCTGTTGAAGTCCCACTTGTCTATGCGGATGAGCTTGCGCAGGGCGTCCACCCCGGCCGTCACGGATGCCTTGGTCACGGAGCGTACAAGAGACGGGTGGAGCTCATGTTGTTTCTTCAAGAAGTCTCGGGAGAAAGCCTCCAGCTCATCAGGTACAGAAAGACACGTCAGGGGAGTCTCCGGTGTTTCCCTATCCTCTCCGGTATTTCCCCTAACAGTCCCCGGTATTTCCCTCACACTTTTGCCAGGCCTGGTGCGAGCCACTGTCTGGTTTTTCACAAGGGTGGCTCCTTGCATAAAGCGCACGTGGATGTAGTGCCCAGTGATTCTCCCGGCGGGGTCCTTCCGGGGGCGGTCCTCTACCAGGCCCAGCTTCTTGAGGTCCCCCTTCCGAGCCCGGACACGATCCTCCCCCCACCCAAGGGCTCGGGCGGTGTAGGAGGTGGTGGCCCTTGCGTTGGTACCACCCTGCCACTTGGCCGTGTAGTAGTAGAACACATACAGGGCCAGGAGGTCCCCGGCGTGCGGCCGGGGCTTCTTCCCGTCTCTCAGGAGCCTATCCACAGTTGGCTTGCTCAGCACAATCGGCTCCTCATTGATGTCGTAGGTCATTCACGGTCCCTCCCAATCTGAGTCACTCCCCTATCCTACCGGATGAGGGGTGTTTTCATCGAAAGGCGGCAGGGAGGGGACACAGAGGGCGGGCAGGGGGCTCCCCCGGCGGGTGAACCTCCAGACCTTGTTCAGGCAGGAGGTGTCCGTGAACGTGTCACAGATGTAGTCCCGCTCCAAGAGGGCATGGGTCAGGGCCTCCAGCCGCAGCATGTAGGCGTCCCTCAGATACTTGGGGGCTGACTCAGCCCGCCTGCAGGAGAGGGTGATGTCAAAACGGTCTGGTAGCTCGGGAAGGCCCGTGACAAGGGGCATAGGGTCCCCATGCACAACGTTTTCCAAGCTGATCGTCACCGTGGTAACACATGCCAATGGGTCCTTCATCGCCCCGCCTCCTCGGCCGCTTGCCTCGCAGCCGCCTCGGCACGCATACGCTGGGCAATTTGTCCTCGGCCGCTCAGGTAGTAACTACTGAGCCACACGGCTAGCCCCGCCAGCAGAACGCCCACGAGGGCTCCTGCTATGGCGGCGGCGGGGTGTTGGCGTACTGTGTCCATGTCTTCCTCCTCCTCTTTTGAAACCTTCCACCATTGCCTCATCGCAGCTCCGGCCGATCCCGGCCATGGCTTTGATCCCGTACTCCCGCAGCTGATCCAGCCCAAACGTCTCCCGTTGGTGGTCCAGCTCCTCCTCTGAGAAGTCATGGTCATATCGGGACGGCGGCAGATGCTTGATCGGCCGGGGCTCCCGCTCCTCCCCAGCGTCAAAGAGAGCGGCCCAGATGGCCATCAAGGCCCGATCCCGGTCAGGCTCTCCGTGGACGTGGTTCTTGAAGTTGTCATAGTCAATCTCCTGGGCCATAGCGGCCAGGAGGCGTGCCCAGAGGTCCTTGGGCATGATCACCCTGTACGGGTAGTCAGCTTCAGGCGTTGACCTCAGCCTGATGCTCTTATCCCCGGAGGCGTCCCGAGCCATCTTGGCCAGGGTCCCGATGTCCTCCTTGAAACGTCCCCGCACAAGGACGGTCTCCGGCCGATCCCGGTGCTGTACTGCGCTGAAGAATCCAAATTCAGTGAAGGCCCACATGGTTAGTCTCCCAGCAGCTCTCTCATCACAACGTCCGCCTCTTCCTGGGTGAGCTGCGCGGGGTCTCCCCCTCCCAGGTCTGCGGTTTCAACCTCCATGTCAAAAGCAGTCAGGTACGTGGCCAGCTTCCGGGCCTGTACGGGGGCGGTTGGGTCCTCCGCCCCGGAGTCATACATCACCGCTACTCGGGTGAAGTCTCGGAGCAGCTCCACCTGCTCCAGCTTGAACTGGACGCCAAACGTTGCGACGGCCCCCGGCCCCAGTCTCCAAACGTCCGTGATGCCCTCAACCACCACTACCCGATCCCCCGGCACCTGGTCCAGCCCGTACAGGCAGTGCTTGTGGTCTCGGGCTTCCAGTCGTTGGGGGCAGGCCTTGTAGCGGAGGTTGGACTTGCCTGTCACATCCCTCCCCTGATAGCTGACCACCGTCCCCCGGAAGGTGATTGGGGCTATGATCCTGAACCTGTAGTCACCGAGGGGTCCCACTCCCTGCAGGCCCCACACCCTGGCTAGGTGGTCTGGGCTGAAGTCTCGGCTTTGGAGGTAGCGGCGGTGGATCGGTCCCAGGGCTCCGGCCGTCTCGGGGAGCCGGCAGACGCTGCGGCGGCGGACGTCAATCACGGGGTCCACCGCCAGGAGGCGGCGCACGTTGTACGCCTTCAGCTCCCGGAAGGCCTCCAGCTCATCGCAGCGGAGGAGAGCCTGGACTACTCGGGCGGCGGACTTCCCCCTGCACCTCCAACAGGTGAAGAAGTCCTTTGCCTCCGAGTAGCCCAGGTGGAATCCGGGGTCACCTGTACAGAAGGGACACTCCACGGCCACCCACCCCTTCCGGTGGTGCTTGTGGCCCGCTGGAGCGGTGGGGATGAAGTGATCCTCACAAAACCTTCTGAAGTCAAACGCCATTAGTCTCTCTCCTTCTCCAGAATCCTACGCACCTGCTCAATTTCCTTCAAACAACCGGAGGTGTCCACCTTGAGATCAACCACCAGGCAGCGACAGTTGGGGTGCCTCGGGACGTTCTGGAAGTTGGGGGAGGAGGAGGCCGTGCGAGAGGTCCGAGCCCCGGTGATCTTGAACCTGATAGCCTTCTTGGCCCTCTCGGTGGCCTCCCGCACTATTCTCCTGATCCTCTCGGTCTTGGTCTCCGGCCGGAGGGGGAGCATGGCTGCTCCCACCCCCAGTGCGCTGACCCGGAAGAAGTCCCGCCTATTCATTGCCGGCCTCTCTCAGCCTGATGGCCGCACGCTTCAGGGCGTCCTTCTCCTTGGTCTCCCTCTCCACAACCTGATCCCAGGCATCCTGGTCCAGTACCTCCTTGATGGAGTCCTGAATCAGGGAGGAGAGGACCTTGGGCTCAAGGGCGTCCAGCTCCCAGGAGGTCCTCCCGTAGTTGGCAATGTACTCCGCACAGCGGGAGTCCGTGAGCTTGGCCGGATTCGGCGGCGGGTTGTAGGCGTTCACCTGATCCATTGTCAGGGCTATCCGGCGGACTTCCACCTTGGCCCCAAACGTGTTCAGGCGGTCCTGGATGTCCCGTGACATGTCCACCCCGCTCGGGTCATGGTCCCCGAGGTGAATGAGGAGGCACTGGCGGTCCATCTCCTCGGCCCTCCACCTGAATCGGTTGGCCGCTTCATACATGGAGGTTTGAGAGACGTACCCCCGGCAACTGAAGCAGGTCACGTCCAGCGGCTGTGCGGCCTGCTGAACAACCTGAATGAGGGCGTCCTTCTCCACCCACACTTCCACGTACCAGGGCTGGGTCTCCCACTTGTTCCGGCGGTAGGAGTACACACAGGCATCCACTATCTGCTCGGGGCTGTTCCAGTGCTGGAGGCTCCGGGTGTGGCGGGTCCGATCCTGAATGGCATCCCAGTCCACCAGGCCGGCAAGGCGGGCTTTGGACAGTACCTCACCCAGCCTGTCGTAGTTGCTCTGCTTGTTGGGTAGGAAGCCCCGAGCCACAAACTGATAGTACAGCTGTCTCAGGGTCAGCTCGTAGCCCTGAGCCCGCAACTCCTCAATGATCTCATTGGCGGTGTTGATGGTCTCCAGGGTCTTGTCGGTAAAGTTGGTTGGTACAAAGCACTTCTTCACGCTACCACCTCCCGAGCGGCCAACTCTTCAATCATTTCTGAGGCCACCTTGCGAATGTAGTTTGCCAGGGTCTCTCCGGGGGAAGTTGACTGCTGCACTATCTCCAGGGGGGTATCCGCTCTGAAGTCATACTGCCGGCCCCCCGTGTCCACTGCGACGCAGCGGAAGCGGAAGGCATGGAGGCGTCCTCCCTGGTGATGGGTTGTCTCCATCTGATCCATCAGGGGGGAGTCCTCCCCCGGCCGCTCCATTAGGTTTTCAACTGTGATCTTCATGAGTTTGATCTTGGTCATTGCTGATCAGTCCTCCTCTCCGGGCGGCGGGAGGATCGGGCACCACTTGCGGATGCTCTTCCCAAAGCCCTTGACGTTGTGTGCGCGAAACTCCTGGAGGTCCTCTCTCCAGTAGGCCAGCTCCCTCCCCGTCTTGCTAGTCCAGATCATGACGTGCTCCCCGTCTGCGGGCTGGCTTTGTGAGAGGTCCCTCCAGTAGATGTCCTCTTGATTGCGGTGAATGACGGCTTCTTTACTCACTCTGTGCCCTCCTGACTACCCGTCGCACCTTCTTGGCAACGGGGCGTTTGATGACCTGGCGGCGGGGCTTGTCCCCTCCGCTCGTATCAAGTGTGTGAATGGTACGGTTGGCCGGGGCCGGGGGAGGGCTAGCCGGATGGGGCGACTGGGGGACGGTCTGGCCCTTCTTCCGGGGGCGACCACTCATCACTCGGCTTCCGGCCCCCACCAGGTCCTTCCGGGTGAACACCCTGTGCCCCATGGTCTGAAAGCGGATGTGGAACAGCTTGAAGAGGTCGTTGCCCTCCCGGTCTGTTCCCCACGTGTGTATCACGGCCTGGGTCCCGCTCTTGGATTCGATTGTGAGCCCTTCCAGGTACTCAGGCAGGTGGTCCTCCGGGCCTTCCGCCTGCTCCACAATCGGGTCCGGGTCCGGGGCGGGCCTGTTTACCTTCCTGATGATGCACTTTTTCATTGAATCCTCCTTTGCTTATCCTACATGTTCCTGCCACTTCCCGCAAGGGGACCCCCGGACGGCCAGGGCTAGCCTGTCCGGGCGCACCTGCGTGGGACTATGCTGCTTCCTCGTCATTCTCGTCAGAGTATCGGGCCAGGAGGGCGGAGAGCATGCTGCTCTCGTCAACGTCCTGCCCATCCAAGACGGCCGTCAGCACCACCCGCTTCTCATCCAGCAGCTCAGCAATCTCCTCCTCCACCGTCCGATCCGCCAGCAGGTAGTAGGCTGTCACACTGTCGGCCGTCTGACCGATGCGGTGCACCCGATCCTCTGCCTGGTCGTGCTCTCCGGGGGTCCAGCCGATCTCGACAAAGGCGGTACAGGAGGCGGCTGTCAGGGTCAGTCCCACGCCTGCGGCCTTGATGTTGCCGAGAAACAGCCTGATCTCCGGGTCCTTCTGGAAGGCGTCCACTGCAGCCTGACGGGCGGGCTTGGCCGTCCGGCCGTCCACCTTGACGCACTGTCCTTCAAAGGCCTCTGCCAGGTCATCCAGACACTTGTGATGAACCCCAAACACCACCAGCTTCTCCCCGGAGGAGAGGAAGTCCTCAATCCATTCGATGCAGGCGTTGATCTTGCCCGTGTAGGCCAGCTGCTTGAGGTGCTCAATCCTGACCAGTGCCTCGGCCGTCATAGCCTTCTTGGCCGCTTCCTCCCCCTTCTTGCCCCACAGCCACTTGATGAAGTTGTCCTGCGCGGCCTGGTAGGCATTCCGGTTTTCCAGTTCCATCGGTACAACCACCCGAGTCTTGGGCGGTAGCTCCTTGGCCACGTCAACCTTCAGGCGGCGGAGGAGGATGGACTTGGTCAGCTGGGCGTTGAGCTCCTTGGTGTTGGAGGCCCCGGAGAAGTCCCACCCATAGCCGTTGCGGCGGGCGTTGCAATACTTCCGGGCAAAGGCCCAGAAGTCCGGGTACAGGTCCGGGTCCACCAGCTGAATGGGGGTGAAGAATTCAATGGGCCTGTTCGTGATGGGGGTCCCCGAGAGGGCTATGCAGTGGGGAGCGGCCTGGGACAGTTCCAGGCAGGCCTTGCTGCGCTTGGTCTTGGGGTTCTTTGCGTAGTGGACCTCATCAAAAATGACCACGCTCGGCTTCATCTTCTTGAGCTGCTTCTCCCAGTAGGGTAGGATGTCGTAGTTGATGACGATGATCTTGCCCTTGATGAAGTACGGGGTCCGGCCTTCCACCTGTTCCACCTGCGGATCGGCCAGCCACTTCTCGGCCTCCCGCTGCCAGTTGAGCTTGAGGGAGGCGGGGACCACGATCACTGCCGGCCGGAAGTCCGGGTGCAGCTGAAGGTAGGCCAGGGCCTGGACCGTCTTGCCCAGCCCCATCTCGTCACCGATGAAGGCCCGCCCGTTGCGGGTCTCAATGAAGGCCACCCCGCTGTCCTGGAAGGGGCGGAGGGTCCCGAGGAGGCCGGGGATGTCGATGTGATCCGGGGCCGGGGCTGTCTTGGACTCAAACCACGCCATCAGATTGGGGGTCAGGGGGAAGCCCAAGTCAAGGAGGCTCTGGACGTTTTCCAGGCTGAGTTTCGCTGACCAGCCCGCTCCCGATCCGTTGCGCTTCTCAAACATGCGGTCATGGAGGCGGGTCTTGACGTCCGAGACCAGCTGGGCATCCCAGTCAAACCTGATCCAGATGCGCCCAGCCTTCTCCTTGTCCAGCTCGGCCGTCTTGGGGCTAGCCGGGGCCTGGGGCCTGGGGCTCTTGGGCTGATAGGACTTGATGGGCAGGGGCTCCAGGTCCTCCGGTATCTGGCGGTGGTACTTCTGGAGCTTGCGGATGCAGAGGGCCAGCTGCTTCTCGGTCAGATAGCCCCGGCTCCGGTAGAACACTGCGAATGAGCTCAGAATCTCCGAGTCACAGGCGTTGAAGCCAATGTCGTTGAGGTGGGCCGTGAAGCCGGCATTCTGCTCATCCCGAGTCTGGCAGGAGTACAGGAACATCAGAGCCGCAACGGCAAACTCCGGCTCCCCCTTGATGCGCTCTTGAATTGTGAGTGTTGTGGTCATTGCGGGGCTCCTATATGCGTGCGGCGGTTGTCTTCAACTCTGCCATGACTTCCCAGATGCGTTTCCACTTCCATCCCTCGGCTCGGAGATACCTCTGGAGGATGCCCCGGATGATCTTGGGGGGCTGGGCTCCCAGGTCCCGGAGGGCCTCCACTGGAGCGTTGAGGAGGAGGTCCAGGATGTACCTGGCGTCATCACTCAATCCGCTCCTGAGCTCCACCACCCGCATGTGTTGGTAGGGTCCGTCACTCCTGTGGTCCGGCACGATCTCCTCCAGGACGGCTTCCCCGAGGTCCGGGGGGAGGTCGTTGTGCTGCGTGTAGTCAATCAGGCCCTGGTTCAAGAGCCGATAAAGCCACGTGCTGAATTTGGCTCCCCTGTTGGGATCGTAGGAGTGGAAGGCCTCCATGAAGATACCCTCACAGACTCCCATCAGCTCGGTGAAGTCATGGCCAGTTGTTTCCCGGAAGGACCAGCTGCGGGCGCACATCATTGCGTAGGTTGCGTCATACAGCTTCTGAGCCCGTCCTTCGGTGACCACCCGCCGGATCGTGTGCTGCGTGTTCCGGTCCTTGGTCATTAGCCTCTCCCCCCGTCACGGAGTTTGCGTTGCATGCTCTGAATGTGCACGGCCACGATGGCCTCCAGCTGCTCCTTCCCGTTGCTCCCGAGGGCTCGGGACAGCCCGTTGAAACGATCCCGCAGTTGGCGCGGGACTCCCTGAATGACCCAGCTGCAAGTGGTTGTGTTCTGCTTGTCCATCTTGTGTTCCTCTCTAGTTGTCTCTGACGTGTCGATTCTCTGTTGCGGTGATCTCGGTGTCCAGGTCCCTGGCCCCGTCCTCCCCGGCTGCGTCTGCGGCAAGCTGAGTGGCTTCCCGGCTGTCCATGTATGCGGCATACTCCGGGTCAACGGCCTCCGGCCCGTTGCTCCGCCCGTACAGGCGGCGGTTGGGCGGCGGCATGTCATCCTCGGGGTCCTCCTCCTCGGGGAGGGGCTCCACCGAGCAGTAGCCGATCCCGGTGTCCCAGACCATCTCCTGGAGTTCATCGGCCGTGTACTTGGTGTAGACCTCCATGGACCAGCTCGTGGAGCCGTCCGAGTAGCCCTGGCCCACGATGAGGATGTTGAGGCGGCTGAGGAGGTTCTGGACCCCCCGGCGGCAGGCTTGCCCCACGGTGATGACCAAGTGCTCGGCCGTCCTCCGCTCCCGCTCCTGCGCTGCGGAGATAGCGGCCAGAACGTCCTCCAGCTCCCCCTGCGCAATCAGCTCCTGCCTGGCTCTCCGCTTGAGGTCCGTCACGCAGTAGGCCCGCTGCTCTTCCGGGGTAGCCCCGCCCCCGTCCTCCTCCATGACGATGTCGTTGACCCGGAGCCTCCAGAACAGCTCGGGCTCGGTCCCCGGCCGTCCCTCGTTGCGGTCTCCCTCGTAGATGAGGACAACGTCCTCGGGGACTCCCGGAAGGGTCCACTGGGGCTGGGGAGCTGTGAGCCCCCCGTCTGTCTGCTTCCACTTGAGGTTGGTCTTGCGCTTCATCGTGGGCCTCCTATGAGTGCTGGGGGGTGACTCCGGCTTCCCGGAGGAGCTGGTTGAGTCCGGCCCGGACGGCCGCTGCGTCTGCGGCTATCCTGGGACGGTTGACGACTGTGACTGCGTAGCGGGCTTTCCAGGCCTTCCGGCTGCGGCTCCAGTCCAGGTGGACGGTGACCGTGAAGCCCTCGGCCCGGAGCCGGGAGGCCTCCCCCTCTGCGAAAGTGGAGAGGGCCTCCTTGTCCGGGCTGGAGTCTACGGTGTGGCCGTTGATTCTCTGGCGGGTGATGTTCTCGGGGATGGTGCTGCTCATCGGGCTTCTCCTTGGACTAAAGGGTGTGGGTGCCGACCTCCCGGCGGTGAGCCATCGTGGCGGCGTGCTTGATGGCGTTGTCGTAGGCCTCCGAGTTGAAGGACCCGTCCGGCCTCTTGAACTGGCTTATGGTGATGGGTGCGATAGCGTCTGCGATGCCGGCAACAGCGTCAATCCCGAGCTTGTGAACTGCGATGCGCGCTGCCTCCGAGTAGGGCAGGTTGCCGGGCAACTTTTCCCCTGTGGCTACCTCGTAGGCCGCTTTGGCTGCGATCAGGGCGATGTGACGGTCTTTGTTCTTCATCGTGCTGCTCCTTTTGGCTGTCCCGTTCTTCATCATGCCGCCTATAGTAGCCTAGCAACCATAGGCACGTCAAGAAAAAAAGAGGGAAAAGTCAAAAAAACTTTCCCCCCTTCCTTGGCCACGCCTGATGGGCTATCGTTGCGGTTTGTTCCCCTCCTGGTCCTGAACGGGCTTGAAAACCTTGGCGACAAACACGGCATCCTCGTGATCAAAAAACGTGCCCACAGTCCGCTCACCGTAGATGCAGACACGGTAGTTGAAAGCTGCCCCGGAGTCTCCCGCCCGCTCCCCTACCAGATACACCTCCTGATTGGGCATGAAGTCATCAAAGGTGCCGGCCTCTTCCCGGTACTCGGCCAGCTGGCGTCCGAGGTCCTCTGCGTCTTCAAACTCGGGGGGCCTCCACCCCTTGGGAAGGCCTACAATCTGAGGCCCGTGAAGGCACTCGTTAATGAAGGTCCTCCCCATCTCCGTGACCTCCATCGGGGGGTAGCACTGGCTGCTCGGGAAGGTGTCCACAATATCGGCCCCCGGCCCCTCATCCCGGCCGGGGAGATACTCCCTGATCAGGCCCTCCCGCTTCAGGTCCCGCACGTCATGTGGGTTGACGTCGCAGTGCCGTTGGGAGGCGTTCTGCCTCCACCGTCCCTCGTACACCTCACACAGTATCTTCAGTTGGTTTGTGGTCATCGGTCTCCTCCTTTGCTTTTGGGTGCGGTACGTTGTCTTGCCACTTCCTGTAGCGGGGACTCCGGGGCCGGGGCTCCTCCCCCATGCAGGTCCTCAGAATGTCTACCCAAGGCCCTTTCATGAAGTCGTGATTCATGTACTCCCGGAACCACTCAAAAAAGTCCGGGTCCGGCTCGGAGGCCGTCTTGGTCTTGTAGGTCCCCTGGGCGGGCGGGGGGTTGTCCTTCGCTCTGAAGTGATAGGTCCCCGTCCGATCCTTGGTCACATGGAGGTGAATAGTGCTGTCACCTCCGGGCTTCCCGCTGTCCACTCCAAAGTCCATATGGGGCATGGGGTCAGGGCCTTCATCCTCCGGGCTGATAGCGGGCTGTCCCTGCCATCCGGCCGGGGCCAGCTGTATCTCCGCCAGCTCGTAGCCCTCCGGCCCGATCTCCGCCAGCTCGTTGGCCAGCGCGTGTCCGAATATGCGGTGCATCACGGCCACCCCGATATACTGGGAATGGCGAGACCCGAGCTCAACGGCTCGGGCCTCACGTTTGGTCACCGCAATGACCAGTGGATAGGGCATCAGCCTTGCTCCTTCCCGCCCACGTTGTCAGTCCGCCGGAAGAGGTGCCAGCAAATGGCCTTGTCCGGCCGGAGGGCCTGGATGGTGGTGATGTACTCCCGTTGGAGCCCGCCCCCAACCTTGATCGGCTTCCCGGTGCTGTGGGCTTCAATGCAGTGAGTCTCTTTCTCCCCCACCCCTTTGGGGACCAACGCCCAG
>JGI10211J34971_10004083_pt1 | contig 11627 bp, 22 predicted proteins | sample Etolagsediment_FD_34971 | JGI IMG/M metagenome (IMG submission 34971)
CAGAAACGGGAGTTTCGAGATGTCGAAGGAAAAGTTTGAGCGTAAGAAGCCGCACGTGAATGTGGGAACGATTGGTCACGTTGACCATGGTAAGACTACGTTGACCGCTGCGATTACCAAGACCATGGCGCTGAAGTTTGGCGGTGAAGCCAAGGCCTTCGACCAGATTGATAACGCTCCGGAAGAGCGTGCACGTGGGATTACCATTTCCACCTCGCACGTTGAGTACGAGTCGGACAATCGTCACTACGCGCACGTGGACTGCCCGGGTCACGCGGACTACGTTAAGAACATGATTACGGGTGCGGCGCAGATGGACGGGGCGATTCTCGTGGTATCTGCTGCGGACGGCCCGATGCCGCAGACGCGTGAGCACATCCTCCTGTCCCGTCAGGTAGGCGTACCGTACATCGTTGTGTTCCTGAACAAGGCGGACATGGTGGACGATGCTGAGCTGCTCGAACTGGTTGAAATGGAAGTGCGTGAATTGCTCAGCAACTACGACTTCCCGGGTGATGACACCCCGATCGTGAAGGGTTCTGCGTTGAAGGCGCTTGAGGGCGACACCAGCGAAATCGGCACGCAGGCGATTGAAGCGCTGGTTGCAGCGATGGACAGCTACATTCCGGAACCGGAACGCGCCATTGACCAAGCCTTCCTGATGCCGATCGAAGACGTGTTCTCCATCTCCGGCCGCGGCACCGTTGTGACCGGTCGTATTGAGAAGGGCATCGTTAAGGTGGGTGAAGAAATCGAAATCGTCGGTTTGAAGGACACCACCAAGACCACCGTCACCGGTGTGGAAATGTTCCGCAAGCTGCTCGACCAGGGTCAGGCGGGTGATAACGTGGGTGTACTCCTGCGTGGTACCAAGCGTGACGAAGTGGAGCGTGGTCAGGTACTGGCTAAGCCGGGCAGCATCAAGCCGCACACCGAGTTTGAAGCTGAGATCTACGTACTGAGCAAGGAAGAAGGTGGTCGTCATACCCCGTTCTTCAATGGTTACCGCCCGCAGTTCTACTTCCGTACTACGGACGTAACCGGTGCGATTGACCTGCCGGAAGGTACGGAGATGGCGATGCCGGGTGACAACCTGAAGATTAAGGCCAAGCTGATTGCGCCGATTGCGATGGATGAAGGTTTGCGCTTTGCGATTCGTGAAGGCGGCCGCACCGTCGGCTCTGGCGTCGTGAGCAAGGTCATCGCGTAAGCGGACTGAATTGAATACTGAGAGAGCATCATGGCTGGACAGAAAATCCGTATCCGCTTGAAGGCGTTTGACTATCGTTTGATCGATCAGTCTGCGCGCGAAATCGTGCAGACCGCCAAGCGTACTGGAGCGACGGTACTCGGCCCGATTCCGCTGCCGACAAAGAAAGAGCGTTATACCGTGCTGATTTCTCCGCACGTAAACAAGGACGCGCGGGATCAGTACGAAATTCGTACCCACAAGCGTTTGATGGATATCGTCGACCCGACCGATAAGACGGTTGACGCGCTGATGAAGCTGGATCTCGCCGCTGGCGTGGATGTACAGATCAAGCTGTCGTAAGCGAGCGTATTTAAGAGGATCGAACCATGTCGATTGGACTGATTGGCCGCAAATTGGGCATGAGCCGCGTCTTCGCTGAAGACGGCAATAGTGTTCCGGTTACCGTGATTGAGGTAACCCCGAACCGTGTGACCCAGGTGCGTACGGAAGAAACCGATGGCTATAGCGCTGTCCAGGTGACCACCGGTGCGCGTCGTGCTTCACGCGTGACCAAGCCGATGGCGGGTCACTTTGCCAAGGCGGGTGTTGAAGCCGGCCGCATCGTGCGCGAGTTTCGTGCGGATGCAGGTGAGTTGGATGGCGTTGAAGCAGGAAGCGCATTTGATTTGAGTCGTTTTGAAGTCGGCCAGCGTGTCGACGTGATTGGTACCTCGAAGGGTAAAGGCTTCCAGGGTGCGATCAAACGACACAACTTCCGTGCACAGCGCGCAACGCATGGTAACTCGCTGTCGCATCGTGCGCCGGGTTCCATTGGTCAGAACCAGACCCCGGGGCGCGTGTTTAAGGGCAAGAAGATGGCCGGCCATATGGGTGACGTACGCAAGACGAGCGTCAACCTTGAAGTGGTGCGTGTTGATGCAGATCGCAACCTGATTTTGATCAAGGGTGCGGTACCGGGTGCGAAGGGTGGCGACGTGATTGTGCGTCTGTCTACACGTGCCTGATTCGGAAAAACCGAAGAGATTATTTGGAGACTGAGAGATGGACCTGACCGTGCGTGATTTCGCCGCCGGCGCTGACAAGTCCACCGTGACCGTATCGGATGCGGCCTTTGCGGCCGACTTCAACGAGTCGCTGGTGCACCAAGTTGTCGTGGCCTATCAGGCTGCTGCCCGTGCGGGTACCAAGGCGCAGAAGACGCGTTCCGATGTTTCCGGCGGTGGTGCGAAGCCATTCCGTCAGAAGGGATCCGGTCGTGCGCGTGCAGGTACTACGCGTGGCCCGTTGTGGCGTACTGGTGGTGTGACCTTTGCTGCGCGTCCGCGCAACTATGAACAGAAGGTCAACCGCAAGATGTACCGCGCTGCAATGCGTTCCATCCTGTCTGAATTGCTGCGTCAGAATCGTCTGCGCATTGTTGATGCGTTTAATGTCGACACGCCGAAGACTAAGCCGCTGGCTGACCTGCTGAGCAAGCAGGAGCTGACCAATGTGTTGTTGGTGGATGGCGATCTGACTGAAAACTTGTACTTGGCGACCCGCAACCTGCCGAACGTAGGTCTGTTGGATGCCACTTCGATCGATCCGGTCAGTCTGATGGCCTTCGATCACGTTGTGATGACCGAAGCTGCTCTGAAGCAGCTCGAGGAGCGCTTCGCATGAGTCGCGAAAGACTGCACAAGATTATTCTTGCGCCGCACATTACCGAAAAAGCGTTGGCTGCTGATAGCGAGCGTCAATACGTATTTCGTGTGCTGCGTGATGCAACCAAGCCGGAAATTCGTTCCGCTGTGGAAATGATGTTCGACGTTAAAGTTGATCGCGTCACCACTGCTCTGACGAAGGGTAAGACTAAGCGTTTCGGCGCGCACGTCGGCCGTCGTTCCGATTGGAAGAAGGCGTATGTCACCCTGCAAGAAGGCCAGCAAATTGAGCTGGCGACCACGGCGTAAGTCGGGTTTGTAGCGTTGAGTTTGTAAGGAAACGGACATGGCAATCAAGAAGAGCAAGCCGACCTCTGCGGGCCGTCGCCACGTAGTTGCGGTAAGCAACCCGGATCTGCACAAGGGTGCACCGATCAGCTCGCTGCTCGAAAAGAAGAGCAAGACGGGTGGACGTAACAATGCGGGCCGCATCACCACGCGTCATAAGGGCGGTGGTCACAAGCAGCATTACCGCGTTGTTGATTTCAAGCGTGACAAGGACGGAATTCCGGCCAAGGTTGAGCGTTTGGAATATGACCCGAACCGCACTGCGCACCTTGCGTTGTTGTTGTTCGCAGACGGCGAGCGTCGTTACATCATCGCGCCGAAGGGTGTGAGCGCTGGCGACCAACTGCTGTCCGGTAACGGTGCTCCGTTTAAGGCCGGCAACTGCATGCAGCTGCGTTCGATCCCAGTGGGTTCGACTGTGCATTGCATCGAAATGAAGCCGGGCCGTGGTGCGCAATTGGCACGTTCTGCAGGTGCGTCCGTGCAGTTCGTCGCGAAAGAAGGTAACTACGCAACGTTGCGTCTGCGTTCTGGTGAGGTACGTAAAGTGCCGCTGGATTGCCGCGCAACCTTGGGTGAAGTGGGTAATTCTGAGCATGGCTTGCGTCAGCTCGGTAAGGCTGGTGCGAAGCGCTGGCGCGGGGTTCGTCCAACCGTTCGCGGTGTGGCAATGAACCCGGTTGATCACCCGCATGGTGGTGGTGAAGGCCGTACTTCGGGTGGCCGTCATCCGGTTTCGCCGTGGGGTACGCCGACGAAGGGCTACCGCACCCGTAAGAACAAGCGTACGAATCATTTGATCGTGCGTCGTCGTCATCAGCGCAAGTAAGCGTTGATCAACGAATTGACTGATTAGGAGCCGGAAACGTGCCGCGTTCAATCAAAAAGGGACCGTTCATTGATGCACATCTGCTGAAGAAGGTGCGTGATGCGGTAGAAAGCAACAATCGTCGTCCGATCAAAACTTGGTCGCGTCGCTCGATGATCCTGCCGGACATGGTCGGTCTGACCATTGCTGTGCACAACGGTCGTCAGCACGTACCGGTTCTGGTGAACGAGCAGATGGTTGGCCACAAGCTTGGCGAGTTTGCATTGACCCGTACTTATCGTGGTCATGCAGCCGACAAGAAGGCGAAGAAATAAGCATCCGGATTGATCACGGATCAGTTCGAAAGAGATTGAGTAGGAAATACGCATGGAAACCATGGCTGTTCTGAAAACTGCCCGCATCTCCGCGCAAAAAGCGCGTTTGGTTGCTGACCAAGTGCGTGGCATGCGCGTAGACCAGGCGCTTAACAACCTGTCCTTCAGCAACCTGAAGGCAGCAGGCCTTGTGCGCAAGGTGCTGGAGTCGGCCATTGCCAATGCTGAGCACAACGATGGTGCTGACATTGACGAACTGAAGATTTCCAAGATCTACATTGACGAAGGTCCGACCCTGAAGCGCTGGAAGGCGCGTGCCAAGGGTCGTTCCACCAAGATTTTCAAGCGGACCAGCCATATCACTGTGGCGGTCTCTGACAAGAACTGAGGACGCAGGAATGGGTCAGAAGGTACATCCGATCGGCTATCGCCTCGGCTACATCAAGGACTGGACGTCCACGTGGTACGCCAAGGGCAGCGACTATGCGCAGAACCTGCATTCGGATCTGAAGATTCGCAAGTTCTTGCGTGATCGTCTGTCGCAGGCATCCGTGAGCCGGATTCAGATTGAACGCCACACGAATACTGCACGCGTCACGATTCATACCGCGCGTCCGGGTATCGTGATTGGTAAGAAGGGTGAAGACATCGAGAAGCTCCGCCAAGACGTCGCAAGACTGATGGGTGGTAGTCCGATTCAGATCAATATCGAAGAAATTCGCAAACCTGAACTCGACGCACAGCTGGTGGCAGAGAGCGTTGCTCAGCAGCTCGAGCGTCGCATCATGTTCCGTCGTGCGATGCGTCGTGCAGTGGGTAACACGATGCGCCTCGGTGGTCAGGGCATTCGAATCAACGTGTCTGGCCGTTTGAACGGTGCAGAAATTGCACGTACGGAGTGGTATCGCGAAGGCCGTGTGCCGCTGCACACCCTGCGTGCCGATATCGACTATGGCTTCGCTGAAGCCAACACCACCTACGGTGTGATCGGTATCAAGGTGTGGATTTACAAGGGTGATGTTTACCTGGGCGATGACGCTCCGGTAGACGCCGAGCCAGCAAAAAAGCCGGCTCGTGAAGCCCGCAAAGATAGCTAACAGGGAAGCGAGAATCGCCTGAGCGATTGCGAAAGGAAACGAGATGCTTCAGCCGAAAAGAACGAAATTCCGTAAGCAGCATAAGGGCCGTAACCGCGGTCTGGCGCAGAACGGCAACAAGGTCAGCTTTGGTGACTTCGGTCTCAAAGCCACGGATCGTGGTCGTATTACTGCTCGCCAGATTGAGTCGGCGCGTCGTGCAATTAGCCGTGAAGTAAAGCGTGGTGGCCGTTTGTTCATCCGCATCTTCCCGGATAAGCCAATTACCCAAAAGCCTCTCGAAGTTCGTCAGGGTAAGGGTAAAGGTAATGTGGAATATTGGGTTGCTCTGGTTCAGCCGGGCAAGGTCCTCTATGAAATCCAAGGGGTAACTGAGGAGCAGGCTCGTGAGGCGTTTCGTCTTGCTTCGGCCAAGCTGCCGGTTCGTACCACCTTTGTCAGTCGGTCGGTGATGTGATGAAAGCTGCAGAACTTCGTTCCAAAAATGCGTCCGAGCTGAAGGACGAGCTGTATGGCCTTCTTCGTGAGCAGTTCAATCTGCGCATGCAGCAGAGCACCAATCAGCTCTCGAACACCAGCCAGGTGCGTCGGGTTCGCCGCGATATCGCGCGGGTGAAGACCGTGCTTAACCAGCTGAACGGCTAATTTTTAGGTGTATTGAAATGAGTGAAGCCAATACCGCAGTTGAATCTGGTGCCCGCTCCCTAACCGGGGTAGTGGTGTCCAACAAGATGGATAAGACCATCACTGTGCGCGTTGAGCGCCAGGTGAAGCACCCGATCTACGGCAAGTTCATTCGCCGTTCGACCAAGGTGCACGCCCATGACGCCGACAATGCCTGTAACCAGGGCGACTTGGTGCGGGTTGAGGAATGCCGTCCGCTCTCGAAGAGCAAGCACTTCCGTTTGGTTGAGGTGCTGGAAAAGGCGGAAGCCTAAAGAGAATTTATGGGTTTTCGCGATTTTCGCGGAAACAAGGATATTCGGAATTGCTATAATCGCGCGTTTTCCCCGGGTGGCCGGGCAGGACGCGAAAAAGGATAGAAAGTCATGATCCAGATGCAGTCTACGCTCGAAGTCGCGGACAACAGCGGTGCACGTAAAGTTATGTGCATCAAGGTGCTGGGCGGTTCCAAGCGTCGTTATGCCGGGATTGGTGATGTGATCAAGGTCAGCATCAAGGAAGCGATTCCGCGCGGCAAGGTCAAGAAGGGTGATGTGTACAACGCAGTTGTTGTACGTACCCGTAAGGGCGTACGTCGTCCGGACGGTTCACTGATCCGCTTTGATGGCAATGCAGCAGTGCTGCTGAACAACAAGCGTGAGCCGATTGGCACACGTATTTTTGGACCGGTAACGCGTGAGCTGCGTGGCGGCTCTTTCATGCGCATTGTGTCCTTGGCGCCGGAAGTGCTGTAAGCCTCCGGGTCATTTGAAGATTTAAAGAGATAACGGGAGAGTGCGCCGTGCGCAAGATTCGCAAAGGTGACAGCGTCATCGTGCTAACGGGTAAGGATCGGGGTAAGACCGGTACTGTGACCCAGGTGATGCCGGAAGTGGATCGCATCCTCATTGAGGGCGTGAATCTGGTGAAGAAGCATCAGAAGCCGAATCCGAATGCAGGCGTTGCCGGTGGCATCGTCAGCATGGAAAAGCCGCTGCACGCCTCCAATGTTGCGTTGGTGAACCCGGCAACGGGCAAAGCCGATCGCGTAGGTTTCCGTGTGCTTGAAGATGGCCGTAAGGTGCGTTTCTTCAAGTCCAACGGTGAAGTGGTAGACGCTTAAGTCGAATTAACGGAAGACGACGATGAACCATCTTCAGGAACATTACCGCAAGAACGTTGTGCCAAAGCTCATGGAGCAGTTCGGTTACAAGAGCGTGATGCAGGTTCCGCGCATTGAGAAGATCACGCTGAATATGGGCGTGGGCGAAGCGGTTGCGGACAAGAAGATTCTGGATAACGCAGTCAATGACTTGATCAAGATTGCGGGCCAGAAGCCAGTTGTAACCAAGGCGCGCAAGTCTGAAGCAGGTTTCAAGATTCGCGAAGGCTGGCCGATCGGTTGCAAAGTCAACCTGCGTCGTGACCGCATGTACGAATTCCTTGATCGCTTGGTCAACATCGCGATTCCGCGTATTCGTGACTTCCGTGGTTTGAATGGTAAGTCGTTTGACGGCCGCGGCAACTACAGCATGGGCGTGCGTGAGCAGATCATCTTCCCTGAAATCGATTTCGATAAGGTGGATGCACTGCGCGGCATGGACATCACAATCAGCACCACAGCGCGTACCAATGAAGAAGGTAAAGCGTTGTTGGCGGCTATGAATTTTCCGTTCCGCAACTAAGCGGGCGTAGTAAGGACGAGGGCATATGGCCAAGACCTCCATGATTGAGCGCGAAAAACGTCGCGCCAAGACGGCTGCTAAGTTTGCAGTGAAGCGTGCAGAGCTGAAGAAGCGTGCGATGGATCCGAAGCTGTCGGAAGACGAGCGTTTGGATGCACGTCGCAAGTTCCAGGCACTGCCGCGTGACGCAAGCCCAGCGCGTCAGCGTAACCGTTGCAACGTAACGGGACGCCCGCGTGGTTATTACCGTCGCTTTGGCTTAAGCCGCAATCAGCTGCGTGAAGCAGTGATGCGTGGCGATGTGCCGGGTGTGAAGATGTCGAGCTGGTAAGCCGCATCTTTTTTTTACAGATTACGATTTTTTAGGACGAAAGCGACATGAGCATGCAGGACCCGATCGCGGACATGCTGACCCGCATCCGTAATGCCCAGGCTGTTGAAAAGAAGTCGGTCACCATGCCGGCCTCTCGCCTTAAAGGCGCAATTGCCCAGGTACTGAAGGATGAAGGCTATATCCGTGACTTTCATGTTGGTCAGGACGGCCCACGTTCTGTGTTGACGCTGGAATTGAAGTATTTCCAAGGCCGTCCGGTCATTGAAATGCTCAAGCGCGTCAGCCGTCCGGGTTTGCGAATTTATAAGGGCCGCAACGACCTGCCGGATGTAAACGGTGGTCTGGGTGTCGCGATTGTGTCGACGCCGGGCGGTGTCATGACCGATCGCTCTGCGCGTGCCGCAGGCCTCGGTGGCGAAGTGCTCTGCCTGGTCTACTAAGTTCAGGCGTAAACAGGATTCAGGTGACGTATGTCCAGAATTGCAAAAGCTCCGATTGAATTGCCGTCGGGCGTGAATGTAACCATCGCCGGCCAGAACGTAGCGGTGAAAGGTCCGAATGGTGCGATGTCTTTGGACATCCATGACTCGGTTGCTGTGGCTCAGGAAGGCAGTGCAATCAATGTGCAGCCGGTCGATGCCGCGAGTGGCTTTGCCATGGCCGGCACCATGCGCCAGTTGATCAACAACATGGTTACCGGTGTGAGCAAGGGCTTTGAAAAGAAATTGACCTTGATCGGCGTCGGTTACCGTGCGCAGGCCAAGGGTAAAGTGCTGGATTTGGCGCTCGGTTTTTCCCATCCGGTCAACTATGACGTGCCGGAAGGAATCACCATTGAGACCCCGAGCCAGACAGAAATTGTTGTGAAAGGTGCGGACAAGCAGAAGGTTGGCCAGGTTGCGGCTGAGATTCGTGCGTACCGTCCGCCAGAGCCTTACAAGGGTAAGGGTGTTCGCTATACGGATGAATACGTCATTCGTAAGGAAACCAAGAAGAAGTAATCCGCGTTAACCGCAGGTAGATACTGACATGGACAAGAATAGCTCCCGACTGCGCCGCGCTACCCGTTCACGAGCCAAGATTCGTGAACTCGGCGTGCCGCGTCTGACTGTGCATCGCACCCCGCGCCATATTTATGCGCAGGTGATTGATGCCAATGGCAAGGTGTTGGCCACGGCTTCGACCGTACAGGCTGATCTGCGTAAAGGTGTAACCGGCAACGTTGCCGCTGCCGCTGCCGTAGGCAAGCTGGTTGGCGAGCGCGCGAAGGATGCAGGCGTAACTGCGGTTGCGTTTGANCGTTCCGGTTTCCAATACCACGGTCGTGTGAAAGCGCTGGCAGATGCTGCGCGTGAAGCCGGCTTGCAGTTCTAACGAACGTTTCGATTTACTAAAGAATAGGTAGCCAGTCATGGCAGATACAGATCGCGAATCAGAAGACGGCCTGCAGGAAAAGCTCATTAGCGTGAATCGCGTTGCGAAGACCGTGAAGGGTGGCCGTATATTTTCCTTTGCTGCACTCACCGTAGTGGGCGACGGCCAAGGCCGTGTTGGTTTTGGTTATGGCAAGGCGCGTGAAGTGCCGGTTGCGATCCAGAAGGCCATGGAAAAGGCGCGCCGCAACATGGTCAGCGTGCCGCTGGTCAACGGTACGCTGCATTATCCGATCAAGGCGCGTCATGGTGCGGCCAAGGTCTACATGCAGCCTGCCTCTGAAGGTACCGGCATCATCGCGGGTGGCGCAATGCGCGCAGTTTTAGAAGTGCTGGGTGTGCACAACATTCTGGCCAAGCGTAATGGTTCATCGAATCCGGTGAACGTGGTACGCGCAACGATCAATGGCCTTGCGGCAATGGGCAGCCCAGATTTCGTGGCAGCCAAGCGCGGCAAGTCTACCGACGAGATTACCGGCTGAGCCTAGCTCGCCGAGACGACGACAGAGGATCTTCCGATGAGTGGCAAGACCGTCAAAGTGACCCTGGTGCGCAGCACCAACAAGCGCCTGAAGAACCATAAGGCCTGCGTGGCTGGTTTGGGTCTGCGTCGCATGCATCACACCGTGGAGGTTCTGGATACCCCAGAAAACCGCGGCATGATCAACAAGGTTTCCTACATGCTGAAGGTGGAAGATTAATTCCGCCTGCAATTGGACAAGAGAAGGATACGGACATGCGTCTGAACACCATTAAGCCTGCAGCAGGTTCGCGCCCGAAGGGCAAGCGCGTTGGTCGTGGTATCGGTTGTACCGATGGCAAGACTTGCGGTCGTGGCCATAAGGGCCAGCACGCACGCGCCGGTGGCTACCATAAGGTAGGCTTCGAAGGCGGCCAGATGCCGTTGCAGCGTCGCTTGCCGAAGTCGGGCTTCCGTTCGGCGATGAGCCGCTATGTTGCTGAAGTTCGTTTGCATGAACTGGCCAAGGCAGCAGAGGGCGACGTGGTTGATGTATTGGCACTCGCTCAGGCTGGCGTGATTCCGCATCACATCCAGCGCGTGCGGGTGATTGCTTCAGGTGAACTGAATCGCGCAATTAAGGTGCGCGGTCTGGAGTTGACCAAGGGTGCGCGCGCAGCGATTGAAGCTGCGGGCGGCTCAATCGAAGCCTGAGTCGATCCATGGCCCGAGGGAATGCAGCAGGTTTAGCCGCAAGCCTGGGTCAGGGAGGACAGCTCGCTGAATTGAAATCCCGTCTGTGGTTCGTCCTCGGCGGGATCATTGTTTATCGACTGGGTTCGCATGTGCCNGTNCCGGGGATTGATCCGGTTGCATTGGCGGCGATGTTTGAACAACAGTCCGGCACCATCCTCGACATGTTTAACATGTTCTCGGGTGGTGCGTTGATGCGCTTGTCGCTGTTTGCATTGGGTGTGATGCCATACATCTCGGCGTCCATCATCATGCAGCTGATGACCGCGGTTTCGCCGAAGCTGGAACAGCTAAAGAAAGAAGGCGAATCCGGACGGCGCAAGATTACCCAATACACGCGTTACGCAACGCTGGTATTGGCAACCTTCCAGGCACTCGGGATTGCGATTGCGTTGGAAGGACAGTCCGCCGGTGGTGTGGGCGTGGTGTTGGATCCGGGCATGGGCTTCCGCTTCATTGCGGTCGTAACCTTGGTTACCGGAACGATGTTCCTGATGTGGCTGGGTGAGCAGATCACCGAGCGCGGCATCGGTAACGGCATCTCGTTGATCATCTTCGCTGGGATTGTGGCGGGTTTGCCGTCGGCGCTGGGTGGCACGTTTGAGTTGGCGCGCACCGGTGAACTGCACTTGATTACCTTGCTGGTGCTGTTGGCGCTGGCAGTGGCGATCACCGCTTTTGTGGTGTTCGTCGAACGAGGCCAGCGTCGCATCACCGTGAACTATGCACGGCAGCAGCGCGGCAACAAGATTTATGGCGGTCAGACCAGTCATCTGCCGTTGAAAGTGAATATGGCGGGCGTAATCCCGCCGATTTTTGCCTCGAGCATCATCCTGTTTCCGGCCACGATCGGAA
>JGI10211J34971_10004085_pt1 | contig 11623 bp, 15 predicted proteins | sample Etolagsediment_FD_34971 | JGI IMG/M metagenome (IMG submission 34971)
TATCGAGGGTGTCATCAACATCAACAAGAACACAGCTAGCAAATTGTCGAAGTGGAGTTCGCACTCCTGCCATGATAGGTGTGGGAATGTTGAGTCTATGCTTGGAGATTGCGTCGTAGTATCTTTTGACATATGACATCCTTGTTTCTTTTGGATAGTCTCTGAAAATAGTCAGAGCGATCATCATATACATGAACTGGGGTGTTTCATACACCTTTCCAGAACTTCTATCCTGTACAAGATATTTATCTACTACCTGACGCAAACCAGCATATGTGAACAGAAAGTCACGCTCATGGTCAATGAAAGTATCTGCTTTCTCAATCTCTTCTTTTGAATATTTGACAAAGATATCTTTGTCATAAAGATCTTGATATGCTTTTTCAGTAATATGATCAATAAGTTTAGGAAGAGTTTTCATTCTTCCATACATTTGCTTTCTAATAGCAAACAGAAGGAGTCTGGCAGCAACAAACTGATAGTTAGGATGATCTAGATCAATGAGATCGGAAGCACTCTTAATCAGAATTTCTTGAATCTCAGCAGTGCTGATGCCATCATAAAACTGGATACCAGAAGTCATCTCTACTTGACTGGCAGAAACACCTGCAAGACCCTTGGTTGCCTCTTCAACCATCAAATGCATCTTATCTAAGTCAAGAGGTTCAATTCTTCCATCTCTCTTTTTTACTTTAGTACCATTACTCATATCTTTTTCCAGGTGTTGAATTTAAGTTTTGCTTGTAAACCACTATAGGTATTTGATTGTACTAGATTTTGAACATTATGTCCAGCAATGACCATATCGTTAATGTCCTTTTCATTTATATTACTTGGCCAGATTACAACTTTTTCACCTCTGTCAATGGTGTTACTGATCCTTCTGGTGATTTCTCTATTGCGGGGTTCATTATCAAATACCCAGCAACAATCACTAATCCCCCAATCACGATGAACAAGATCAGCTCCACACATAGCAATTGAGTTGCAAAGGAATGTGCTGTCAAAAGGTCCTTCTGTAATATAGACTATTTCTCCTTTGTCAATTGTGTCAAGTCCATAGATTTTTGGGGCATCTTCATCTAACATGATGGTTAAGTATTTAACAGGGTTTGAAGAGAGTGCTCTGCCCTGGACACCAATTAGTTTGCCATCCCTAACAAGAGGAATAACAATTCTTTCCTCACCAAATCTGGTGTCTTCAAATGAATGAGGTTTGATTGAGTTAGCAAATTCTTGGAAGTTTTCAGTGTAAAAAAACTTACCATCAAAGATTGCTCTTGCATTTAAGTATGCTTTTGACTGATTTACATCAAATGCTGAAGGAAGATCAATTACTGCTCTCTTAAACATAGGTTTTGTTGAAAGTTTCTTAAAGATATCCTCAGGTTCCTCAGTCTGAAAGTTTTTACCAGCATGTCCATCTTTGAACTTCTCAAAGACATATTGTTTATGACTCTCAGGATCAATTTGCTTCAAGAAATTATTGAATGACATATTGACGCCACAATTATGACACTTGTAGTTAGTGTTGTTCTTTATCCTGTAAAGATAACCACGTGCCTTATTCTTATTTTTCTGTGAGTCACCACATATAGGACACCTAAAATTGTAAAGATGTGGTTTTACTTTTTTAAACTTCTGGAATCTGGATGATATCAGATTAATATATTTGATATCAATAAAATCCATTAACCTTCAATAGCACCTCTCTGGATTGTAACTGGTTCTGGTTCTATTGTCAAGAATTTACTTATCAAAACATTGTTATTCATAACAAAGGTAAGAACAGCAAGTCCACCAACTACCATCCATACTCTTTTCTCTAATCCACGTAATCTTTGCAGCACACTGTCATGATCGCTGTCCATTTTATCACGGAGTTTGTCAATTTTTGCAAAGAGTATAGTGTCAGTCTCTTCTTGTTTAGCAATTCGTTCTTCATGTACAGCAAGCATTCTGCTAACTGTAATATTTACCTCAGATAATTTTTCAATTGCAGCATCAATTCTGAGGACAATGGGTTTCAAGTCCTCAATTTTTTGCTCTAGTACAGCCAATTTGACTTCGCTTTCCATTTTTAGAAATAAGGATTAAAGTCCTTNATTTTCTTTAATTTTTTTTTATCTTCTCTCTTCTTTCTCTTAGACATCAAGTCATTAATATATTTCTTGACATATTTTCTTCTACCATCAATCTTCATTGGTTTATCATAACCAGCAGTAGGACCTTTAGGATCAGAAGATGATGAAAATCCACCAGATTGACTAGGTGCATTTGCTACCATACCTTCTTCACTTACACTAAACTCTTGATACATTGCTGAACGAAATGCATCAATGAATCTATCAATCTTGTCCTTTTCCATCTGTTATTCTCTTAAGTTCTTGTAAGCAATTATCATCAATTGGCAGATCATGAATATAAGTTCTGGGATGATTAGGCAATCTATCTAAGAAGCAAATGAAAGTTTTGATTATATCCCAATAATCTCTTTCAATTTTATAGAACAACATAGGTGTAGCTGCTTCACCAAACAAGTTATACAAAATTATAAAATGATTTATCAATAAATGAGATCGTAAATCCCCACTGTTACGATATCTTTTAAGCAATCTTTTAATATACTTAAAATGATTGAGGTCTTTATCAAAGTCCTCACGGGTAACTGCATGGGGATTTTCATAATGTTTAATTGCAAATATGAGAAAGTTTTTCTCATTTAATTCAGAGAATCTCATAGTGAATTATGATTATGAAGGCAATACAGAACCAGTTGCTTGTGTATTAGTAGAAATACCAGACATTGCCACTAAAACTTCACTCTTAACTCTCAGATTACCATGTGCATCCATATAAGTTTGAACACCAACCCAACCAGCATGAGCAGGAGCATATTGAGTGCCTTCTCTTGCTGCCTGAATATCCTCATTTACACCATATACCTTAGAGGTATAATCTCTTTCCGCATTAGAAGATGTGGGTGCAAACTCAGGATCAACAGTATTTGAAACAGGTCTTTCACCAACAATGAAAGCATCAGCAGATCCTAAATGAATATTAGTTGTCTGCTCCATTGAAGAAGTAGTAATGGTCATGTTACTGTCATCAGTAATTTCAGTGATGACACCAAAACCAGAAGTCATACCAACACCAAGTGTCAAGGTCTGACCAACACTATAATTTGTAAATGTAGTACCAGAACCAATAACAGCTCCAGTTGTACCATTAGCAGTAACAATACCTGCACTAGCAGTTAATACATTATCATTATTACCCCATAAAGCCATGTGACTTACCCTGAATTTCTTGTATAAAGATATTTATAAAAATATCATTCAGCAGATTCTCTTGATTTGATTGCTTTTGATACAACTTCAAGCAATTGATCATCCATATCAGTCTTGGTCAACTTAACTGCCTTAGCAAGAATAACAAGACAAATCTCAATGAGTTTCTCACCAAGTTCTTCATTTTCCGGAATCTTGGAAACCGCATCGGAAATTACCTTTGATGCTAGTGGGAGTAAAAATGCAAGCATAAATTAGTCCAAAATCTATACTATGTATATCAATTCACTCTTTATTTGACACATATCTTCCCAATTCTTTATCCCATTTCTTTACCTCACCTTTACGCAAACGAGTCTGTGCTTCTTTTGCTNTAGAATAAAATTTACCAAACTTCATTCTTTGGTCTGCCTTAGCAAACTTCTTCTTCTCTCTATCGTACCTATCGTACTTAGTTTCTTCATCCATCTTCTTAGTCTTCTTAGTCTTCTTAGTTTCTTCATCCATCTTCTTAGTCTTCTTAGTCTTCTTAGTGATGCGAGGATTTGATTCTTCTTTTGCATCTTTCTTCTCAGGAAGTTTCTTGTGTTTGGTAGATGCAAAGTCTTTTACATCACTTTTTTTCATGTTAGCAGCTGCCTTTGCAGTCTCAGGAGTGGTAGGTGCCATCTCACCTTTTTGGATGGCACGAACTATTCCAAAAAACTTTTGCTGTGATCTTGATACTGCTGGCATTATTTTTTCTGCTTAGTGTTAATTAAGGCACCCTTACCATATTTCTTAATAATTTCATCCCTAACACTATTAAATGCTCTCTCACTTGCCTTAGGATCAGATTTTTTTCTCTCAGGATTTCTATTTGTCCTATCATATCTAACATTACCATCAACACCACCCCTCTCCATTCTTTTATCTCTGAGAGAATCTTCTGTCTCCTCTTTATTTAAACGTGCTTCACGCTTTGCCTTTGTCTTAGCAAGAAGTCTATCACGAGCAGCTTCTCTTTTTTTCTTAGGAATAGCAGTTACAGCACCAACCTTCTGGTCAACATCTCCAGGAGCATATCCCTCACCTACTTCTTTTGTGGGTGGTTCAGCAGATGCTTTATTGATTTGTTTTCTTCTCTCCCTAGCAACTTGCATATCAATTTGTGTCTTTCTTTTCTGGAGTTGTATCTCTTTAGGACTCATAACTTCCTCAATCTCAACCATCTCAACAATAGTACCACCAATATCTTCAATCGCTTCTTTCATACCCATAGTGGGATTAATTATAATTTTATTCTTAACCTTTTTCTCCTTAATAGCCTTTTCACTATTCTTATCAATCATTGGAGCAATTTCATTAAGTTCTGCTCTCCAATCAGACTTGACTTGTCTCCACTTATTCTCAGTTAATCCAAGTGATTTCTTTACCATAGATCTTTCTGTAGCACTGATCCCAGAAGCACTACTCATATAATCATTGAAGGCTTTCATAAGATTACCTTCTTTTCTTGCTTTATATCTAATGGCTTTGGTCATAGACCTGACCCTACCCTTCACTGCCTCTGGAGAGTTATCCATAAGTTTTAAGATTACTTCTTTTTCCTATGCTTATTTATGAATTTCTTAATATCTTCCACACCAGATAATCTAGAAACGTAATTTCTATGTGAATCAGTGCCAACTAATCTTTGATCTGCAGGTACTCCAGATGGAACAGGGTAGTTTACAACTGCTTCTGAGATGTCTCTCAACCAGGACTTAAACATGATNTTATCTTCAGTAACAGCAATCACATAGTTAGTCCCNCTTCTAATAATTTTACCAACTAAACCATGATTTAAATTCNCAATAATATCATCTTTCTGAAAAATCTTATTTGTTACATAATTTTCTCTAAGATTCTTCCAATCAAACTTAGGTGCAANCTCCCAAAGACTCCATCCTTCCTTAACTTCCATCCTCTTTCTAAGAGTATTCATCATAATCTTAGCAGTTTTATCATCAATGTTAGCAGGAATACCACTTCTATATGTCTTAAAATCATTATCTGCTGCTGCTTTTCTCATNTTGGATGCTGACATCCCTTCAACCCCCTCAGCGTCTGGGTCTCTATCTCCAGCNGATACAACCTCAACANCANNATAATCATAGATCTTGCCATTATAGTCTCCTGAGAGTTTTGCAAACTCTTTGACTCTATCAGCACCAACCACAATCTTAACATTTGAGTATCCATCGTCATACCCCTGTTTTAATACATCAAAAATGGTCTTTGAGTTAGGATCATTGATGATGTCCTCTGCATGATCAGGCATCATCTGCTTCATTAACTCTACTTTTTCATCAGGATCATATGGATTCTTCTTCTTATCTTGCGTTCTGGATGGATATATCTTTAATTTCCCCTTTCCTGCTGCTTTTTTAGCAGCATCTAGCAACTTTTGATGACCAATTGTAGGTGGGTTGAACCTACCAAATACTACTGTCAGATCTCCAAGGTCTTCTTTAGGAGTGCCATCTGCTCTTGTAGGCATTGGCATTCTCCTTGGAGTGCCATCTGCAAATGTTCCAAATTCTCCCTGCTGCACAGGTTGCTGTTCTTGTTGTGGTGTAGGTTTTTCTTGTTTTGTGACGTCATTTTTTAGCCCAGTATCAGGTTCAGTCTGCTTATCCTTTTTGATAAGCATTTCAAGTTTACCTTTTTTTGTTATAGCAACTCTATTACCGTCCTTATCATACCAGTTTCCATGACCATCTCCAATCAGATTACGACGTGCTGCCATCTCTGATGCTTGTGATGTTCTAGCTTCTGACAGGAAGTTTAAGAAAGATTTCATCAGGTATAACTTTTCCTCATATTGTATTTATGAGTCTGCCAGACTGAATACATCAGAATCACTAGTAGCAGCAACACCTGTCTCATCACTGAATTTCTTTAGATCATTCTTAGATGGTTCAGTAATTCTTTTCTTTGCCATATCATGATACTCATCAGACAAATCAAACCCAATATAATCATGCCCAAGAAGTGTAGCAGCCAATCCTGTTGTACCTGAACCACTATATGGATCCAAGATGACACCAGGTTCTTGCATCACTGCTTGAATACACCTAGAAGGGAGTTGAATAGGATAGGGTGCAGGGTGAGGATTCCTCATCTCAGGACCAAACTTCCAAACACTAGTCCATTCTGCAGAACGCCTAGGCAGTCTGGGATGCTTTGCACCTTTACACAACCAGAAGATTCTCTCATCAGTCTGAATAAACCTGTATCCAGAGATCTCAGGACCACTACCACGATTCCAGACAATCTCTTCCCTGATATTCCACTTGGTTTTAGTCAACCATGCCCAAGGTGAGATGGCATCACCTTTGAAATACCTGACTTTGTGATTGTAAAAGAGTGAACCACCCTCCTTTGTTTTGTCAAACAGGATGTCAAGCAGTTCAATCTGCTGCTCTTGGTACTCATCTTCAGGCAGAGTATCATCAAATGCAGCATATTCAATCTTACGAAACAGACCACCACCAACACCACACTTGTTGTAGGGAGGAGAAGTCACAGTGCAGTCAATGGACTCATCTTCAAGTTCAAGGGCAAGGTTGATGCAGTTGCCAGTTCTGAGATCAATCATAGTCATGCTCTTACATGGGAATATTATAGCAGATCAGCAGGGTGCTGTCAAGTTATTGAATTTTGACATAAGGTGCGTACAGATCATCAACTGTAAATTTAATTTTTCCAGCAGTGTAATATGACCTTGTCAAGAATTCACCTAATCTACCTGCCTTTTTTGCTTTGACAATTGCTGAGATAATTATTAATCCTCTCAGTTTACCTCTTAAATTTGCAGCAAACTTTCTTGATTTTTTCAAATTATATTTTGCCTCAACATATGCACTATCTGCTGCATCAATTCTAAACAGTTCAGTAAAGTATTCAACAGTCCCTTTTCTTGTTCCATTTGCTACTACCACTTTACCACTTTTGTCTTTGATATAGACATCATCCAATGTGACAATTGAGTCATTTTTAAGAGAAAGATAATATCCAGACCAAAATTTTGCATATCTATTAATCAAACCATCTGTTGTTAGCTCACCCACTCTTGGGACTTGGTGATTCCAATTTTTACCAGTGAACTCAGCAATCAAAGGTAAAAACTTTATATCTTTTTGAATTGATCCACCTCTAGCGTTTGCTCTTGCTAAAGAATTTTCCTTATTGCTTCTTACCATATCTTTCATCTCTGTCACATGAGCATTATTCTCAGTGGGTGATTTACTCTCCCAAGAATATNTCAATGGACTTGTACCATCCATGCTCACTTCAGCCTGAAAACTTATTGAATTGCCAATAAAATCTAAAAAACCACTACCACTTTTGTTCTCCAATTGCATATATTGATGTACAAAACCATTACTAGTTCTTATTATTTTTGCTTCACCAAATTTTGGAGGTGAAAAATCTTGATCATATTCAGTATTAAAAGCAACTGCTTTTGGTTCGTTTGGAGGTGTAGAAGCTTTTAATGATATACCAATCAGTACGTTTTCTTTGAAGAGTTTGACAAGATATTGATTGACCTGTGATACAAAAACAGTAGGAGGTAGATCATTTGTTGCGTCCTTAATTGCCTTAATATCATTTAATACAGTAGTTTCACTGCCTGAAAATAGATATACATCTGCTGGTTGCCAACTATCTTTTTGACCAGTTGCTTTTGTAGCAAATAATTTTCTATGTTTTGCATCAAATAAATTCCAAATATCATCATAGATTGATGTATTCAGGGTAAAAGGTGAGGGAAGTCTTGCACCTTGCAGACCATCAAATCTGCCATATTTGTAGTTTTTAAAAGCTCCTCCCTGACGACTTAAAAAATCTTTTAGTGCTTGACCCTGAAAATGATAGGAATATACATCCTCTTTTTTAAGGTTACCATTTTTAATATTTGGTTCGCCCCAAATAGTTTTGATACCTTCATCAATCAAACTAAGTTTTGCATCACCACTTATACCTCTAGCGGTATAAGCAGCATAGGTCATTGACTCAGCAAGAGGTTGATTCTTGAGTGATTTGTAAAAACAATAAAGAGAGGCTAGTTCTCTCTGTTTAGTAAAGGACTCTGCCATAAATCAGATCAAAGTTTTTCTATAATACTCTCAATCTCTTTTGCTGTGAACTTACCAGTTGACTCAAGTTGCTCTTTCATACCCTTCCTCTTATCTTTAAGTGCTTTCTTCATTGATTCTTTCTCATCACGATCACGATCAAAGTCAAGATAGTCAGGTTTAGAACCTTTCTTTTCAGCAACAAACTCTTCCTTACGAGTGTTACCCCTCAATGGTTCTTGCCCCATGCGACGACGTGCCTTGTTACCAGCACCTTGATAACCATATCCAGCAAATCTTGCACCCTTACCACCAGTTGATTTCTTTTCATAACCAGGAGTTCCAGGACCATCATTACGGACTGCAACATTATGTGCGGTTGCACGGTCTCTAGGTGTTGCATATGGATCATGCACCTTTGCTGCTACTTTTCTCTGACGTTCTCCAGGACGCATTGCCTCATCTACTTCATACTCTACTGCTTCATTGGCAGGAACACAGTTAGGAACCACCTTTCCACCCTTCATCTTAGTGCCAACTTGCTTGTAACCAACCCAGCAAGGATCATTTTTCTTGTTCTCAAAAAGATCAAGCAGACCATTCTTAATTACTGCTTTATCTTCTGCAATTACTGTGCTATGAATTCTTTCAACTCTTTTATCTTGATTGTATCTAGCAGACCAAGTTTCTTCTAATCTTTTCTTCTGCCTATACTTAGCAAACTCTTCCATTTGCTTTGATTGATTCTTCAGTTTAATTCTACTGAAGGTCTCGCCAAAAGCAGCATAAATTCTTTCTAACTTTTCTTCCCTACCAACAATATTTGATTCAGGTATCATATTGTAGATGATGTCCTCTGCTTCTTTGACAGTTGATGTCTTGAATACTTCCTCAAGAATCTCTTCTGCCAAATCACGAAGGTCATTATCCTTAAGTTTAGCAGTGTTCATTTCACTGATAGGGTCTCTNTGNGAATTNAGTTCTTCCTTTGCTTCTNTANTATGGACAGCAGTATATGCTTCCATAAAGTTACGCATTGATGAGGACATCTCTACAATTACTACATTTCTTTATGTATTTATATCAGCATCCTTCTCAGGTTTCTTATTGAAACCAAAAGGCCCTGACAGTTTGTCCTCAAGTTTAATTTTAAGGGCAACACCACCAAGAGTTTCCATAACTTTCAGGATATCCTCAGGTTTTGCTTCTTCACCAAGTTCTTTGGCAACATACCAATACTTTGGCCAGAAGGATTCACCTGCTTTTTGATAATCTTCAAGCGTCAGTAGTTTCATCAGATTGTTCCTCAGTTTGTGAATTGATTGCTTCTTGAAGTGCTGCTTCAATTTGTGTATCTAGGTCAGAGATTACAGAACGAATATCTGTAACCCTAAGTGGACAACAAGTTGGATCGTAAGTGTACATCTTAGTGTCTGCGAAAAGTGCCTCACGGACTGCTGCAGCACACCTTACATCCATTTCAATATTAATCACAGATCTCCCTCCTTACGATTTTCAGAATAGTATGAATCAAATGTACCATCAGGATATCTTGCACTGAGTTTCTCAATATTCATATCAAGAATCTCATCAAAGTTTGTGTCCAATGCCATGAATGCTTGAGCAAGATACCAACAAACATCACCCAGTTCACGTTTCATGTGAAAAACACTCTCTTCATCATAGGGTTTACCCTGGAAGACAATCTTTTTCACAACTTCAGTGAACTCACCTGCCTCAGCAGTCAGACCAAGAGCAGCAGTCATCAACTGAGAAGTATTGGTTCCATTTGCTTCAAGTTCAGCAAAACGTGTTGCCATAATAGCATAATCAATACTAGGAGCACTAGTGGTTTGCTTTACAAAATCAATATAATTGTTCATAGGTCTAATTTAGTTAGAATTTAAATCCCTCAAATGTTTTTTTGGGTTTTTCATCATAAGTATACTCTTCATCCTTACCATTGTCAAGGATGTCATCTTGTGCAGACTGTTCACAATCATACAATCTCATCTTTGCTCTATCAACTCCAATNCAGAATCTCTTGAACATNTTGAGATCATTGTATCTGTTCTTNAATTGNTTCACCATAATCTGTCCCANACCCTCCAACTCNTCAGTGCTAATAAGGGCAAACATAAGATCAGCAGTAGCAGGAAGACCAAAGGATTCAGAAGTATCAGTAAGTTCAACATCAGAGCTACCATAACCAGAACGAGTGGTTTGAGTAGCAGAGACGATTGGAACATTTGCCTCACATGCCAATCCCCTAAGTTCCTCAGCAATTGCCTTAACAGTTGTATATGAATTGACATTGCTGCCTGCCCTATACCTACTGGAAGCACAAATATTAAGGTAATCAATAAAAATAATATCAGGTCTAAATGACTTCTTAAGTGCAAGTTCATTAAGAAGTGACCTAAAGTGTCCAGCATGTGCAGAAGCAGTAGGGTACTCCTTAATAATTAGGGTGCCCTGTGTCTTCTGTGCAATGTTGTTGACTTTAGTTTCAAACATTGGTTTGGGAAGGTCAGCAATCTCTTGAATATTGACATTCAAAAGATTAGCATCAATTCTTTCCGCAATTCTTTCTTCAGCCATCTCAAGCGTGATGTATAGTACGTTCTTGCCTTGGAGTAACACACTGCTTGCGACATGACACATAAACAAAGACTTACCAACACCAGTGCCAGCAAGAGCAATATTGAGTGTTTTATTTGGAAGCCCACCTTTTGTAATCTTGTTAAAGAATTCAAGGTCAAATTCAATCTTTTCTTCTTTTTTGTTATATAGATCAAATCTTTCTGCATAGTCCTGTAAGTAATCATGTCCTACATGGTTGTCAAAACTAACAGCAAGAGCATCAGACAAGATTGATGGGATGGCATCAGGTTGCTTATTATCATCCTGCCCATCAGCAATGGAAATAGATTCCATGAGTGCCATATAGATGGCACGCTCTCTACACCATTTTTCAGTGGTGTTTTCCAACCACTCTTTCTCTGCTGGTTCATCATCAAGGCAACTGATGAGTTTAGAGATTTCTTGATAAGAAGTATCATTGATATCTTTCCTTTTCTCTACCTCAATACTCAAAACTTCCTTTGAAGGAACTTCATTATATTCAGATACAAAAGATACGATCTCCTCAAATACAATCTTCTGATTGTGATCTTGGAAATAATCTGATTTGATAAAAGGAATAACTTTTCTTAGATACTCTTCATTATG
>JGI10211J34971_10004087_pt1 | contig 11622 bp, 11 predicted proteins | sample Etolagsediment_FD_34971 | JGI IMG/M metagenome (IMG submission 34971)
ACATATAAAATGGAAAATAATAGGCTTGGTTGTATAAATAGAGATAAAAATTCTACATTTAATATGAAAAAAATTTTTGATCATCATATAAAAACAGGTCAAAGATTACAAAATTACCAAAGATGTTTAACCGCTGTAAAAAGCCGTCAATGACATCCCGCCTTAGATAGAATTTATTCTATAGAGGTACATACACTCTTAAACTTTATAATGCTTATTTAAGTCGGCGTTTTAAATGTACAAAGGTGTAATACATCACTACTCTTTTTCCATTCCTTTTTTTTCATAAGCTGTTCTAAATAGGGATCTGATAAAGTTATTTCACCATTTTCGTCAGTTATAGACTGGCCTTCTTCTAGATTTCTTAAATCATTATTATCACTCATCTTATTTTTATTTTACAACATTTGTGCAATAAAATATATAAAAAAGATAATTATTTCATGATAAATTAAGTGTCAATTTTTATTTTGCTCCCAATGATTTTTCAATATTTGCAATCACTTTAATATTTTTAATTACTGAATCGGGTGTTAAAGAAATTGTATCAATTCCTTCACGTACTAAGAATTCTGCAAAATCTGGGTAATCACTTGGCCCTTGGCCACAAATACCAATTTTAGTATGATTATCATGGCAAACTTTAATAACTTGGCGCAATAATGATTTCACTGCTTCATTACGTTCATCATAAATTCCAGCAACTAATTCTGAATCACGATCTAGCCCTAAGGTTAATTGGGTTAAATCATTTGAACCAATGGAATATCCATCAATTAATTTACAAAATTGCTCCGCTAAAATTACGTTTGATGGAATTTCACACATTAAATAAACCTTCAATCCATTAATTCCACGTTCTAAGCCATTTTCTTTCATTACAGCCAATACTTTTTCACATTCAGATACTGTACGACAAAAAGGAATCATTACAATAATATTCTTTAATCCCATCACTTCGCGAACATACTTAATTGCCTGACACTCCAAACCAAATGCTTCTTTATAAGATTCAGAATAATAACGGGAAGCACCACGCCATCCAATCATTGGATTTTCTTCATGGGGTTCAAAATCACGCCCTCCTAATAAATTTGCATATTCATTTGATTTAAAATCCGAAAATCGAACAATCACATTATTGGGATAAAAGGCTGCCGCAATACGGGCAATACCATACGATAATTTTTTAACAAAATAATCAATAGGTGTATCATATCCATAGATTAAATCTTTGATTTTTTTCTGAACACTCTTATCTTTAATCATATGAAAATTCATTAATGCTAATGGATGGGCTTGAATATAATTATTAATAATAAATTCTTCACGTGCTAATCCTACACCACTATTGGGAATGCGAGCAAATTTAAATGCCTCATTGGGAGAAGCTACATTCATCATTAATTTCGTTTTTATTTTTGGTAAATCATCAATATTTGTCTTCATTGTTTTAAATTCTAATAATCCCTTATATACATATCCTACATCTCCTTCAGCACAAGAAACAGTTAATTCCATTCCGTCTTCTAGTAATTCCGTACCATTAACCGTTCCTACAATTGCGGTAACACCCAATTCACGTGCAACAATAGCAGCATGACAAGTACGACCACCTTTATTAGTAATAATTGCGCTTGCTTTTTTCATAATCGGTTCCCAATCAGGATCCGTGATTTCAGTCACCAAAATATCTCCTTCGTGAAAATCATTGGAAATATCTTCAATGGAGGCCATTTTATGAACTTTACCAGTACTAATCGCATCTCCAATAGCAATACCCGATACAACAATTTCTTTCTTTTGTTGTTGAACCATTTTATATTCTACTAATTCAGTCGTAGTTTTCCGAGAGTGAATTGTTTCCGGACGAGCTTGTAATATAAACAATTCATCAGTCAAACCATCAATTCCCCATTCAATATCCATGGGACACCATTTATTGTATTTTTGTGAATAATATTTCTCAATATCCATAACCCATTTGGATAATTGAAGGATTTTTACATCATTTAGACAAAATCGATTTTGGTTATATTTATCTACATCGACAATTTTTGTTTTTTCTTTAGGATCATCACTATATACAATTTTCTGTGTTTTAGGACTTAATGTTTTATCAATAATCGAAAAATAATTTTGTTCTAAGGTGGGTTTAAACACTAAAAATTCATCTGGTTTAATTTGCCCACTGACAACCATTTCTCCTAAGCCATAAGCACCATTAATTACAATTAAATCTTTACAACCACTATTGACATCTAAAGAAAATGCTACACCAGCACTCGATAAATCAGAGCGAACCATTTTTTGGATACAAATTGATAATTTCACATTATGGGAATCATATTTCATTAATTTACGATAAGATATGGCACGATCATTAAATAAAGAAGCAAAGCAAAGTTTTACACATTGAAATAATTCTTCTTCACCACGTACATTTAAATAGGTATCTTGTTGCCCAGCAAAAGAAGCATCAGGCATATCTTCGGCAGTTCCTGAAGAACGTACGGCAACATCTACATTTTCATCATTATATTCTTCGGAAAGTTGTTTATATTTTTCTAATAATTCGTGTTTCATATTATCGGGTAGTGATCCATCTTGAATATAACTACGAATTTGATTTCCTTTTACTTTTAATTGTTCATTATTATCAATATCAATTTCCTGAATAATTGAATTAATTTTTTCATAACATCCATTATGTTTCATGTATTCGTCATAAGCAGTAGCAGTTAAAACAAATCCATTTGGAATTTTAATTCCTAAAGCTGATAAATGCTGGATCATTTCTCCTAATGATGCATTTTTTCCTCCAACTAAATTCACTTCATCAATATTCGTTTCTTTTAACCATTTTGTCAACATTTTAAAATATAAAATACAGTAATATTTTAATTAATAAAATTATACGTATTACATAAAATTAAAAAATGATTTTTTTTTTTTAATCTAAAGTATAAGAAAAAATTCATTAAATTAACAAACTATTCTATTTCATATAAAATGAGTAAAATTTCTTTACTTTTTCTAAATGCTGTAGAAGAAAATAATTACATAAAATGTAAATTCATGTGTGAAAAATATAATTCTTATATAAATACTCTTATTTTTCATGGTCAAACGCCTTTAATGTTAGCTGCCAAATATGGTTCATTAGATCTTATATTATTATTACTAAACAATGGAGCTGATGTGAATAAAGCAAATGGTTTTGGACTTACATCATTGATGATAGCAGCTATGTATAATCACATTAATATTATGAATGAATTGATTATTCATGGTGCTGATGTAAATAGTACAAATTTCTATGGTATTACAGCATTAATGATGGCGTGTAGTAGTGGACATTTTCATTGTGTAAATCTATTATTAGCACAACCATCTATCATGATTGATGCCCAAGATAAATTAAATGAAAATACAGCACTTCATCACGCTCTTTTAAAAAAAATAGACCCTATTGTGGATTTATTACTTTATCATGATGCAGATATCTATTTATATAATAAAAAAAATGAAACACCTTTGTATTTAATTGAAAAAAATAATCAGCGTTTACAATTTAAAAAAGATCCCATTTTTGAAGAGAACTTACCAAGTGCTATACATAAAACAATGTACTTTTATACAGAATGTCGTTCAATTTAGAAATTAAATTTAGATTCTACTACTAATAATTATAGATTAAAAAGAAAAAATGATTTGGAACAAACTATATGTATTTTTGTATTTTCAATTCTTATTATTTTTTCCTAATTCCACCCTTTATTTTGTAGAATCTTTTTTATCTTCTTCTTTATTTCATTTTCAAGAAGGTTATATTAAATCAAATTATAAAAAAGGTAATCATCTTAATCAGAATCATTTACGAACAATGAAACTTAATTTTCAATATGATTATAACTGGTATGTAGTTGGTCAATCAGATCAATTTAGAATAAATAAACCTAGGAAAATAATTATTAATCATACACCGATTACAATTTGGAAAGATAATAGTTATCAATATAATGCTATTTATGATATATGTCCTCATCGAGGAGCTTCATTGTCAAATGGACGTATTAATTCAAAATTAAATTGTGTTATTTGTCCTTATCATACATTTAATTTTAATAAACAAGGACGTCTTATTCAAACGCCCAATAAAAATAGTTCACTTATTCGAAATAATATGGCATTTAATCAAAAAACAGATGTACCCTATTTTAAAATCATTGAACGTGCAGGATGGTTATATCTTCATACAATTCCTGTATTTGATATTAAAAATGAAGCTCCTGCTAATACATGTTGGATTGAAAATGAAGCCCATAATCCGAATTTACGTTGTGTTTATTTAAAAAAAGAAATCAATATGGATGCTCGTACTGTCACCGAAAATTCACTAGATATATTACATATTTCCGAAGTTCATAGTTTTGGAAATAAAAAAAATCCTTTACCTTTAAGTGAAAAATTCCAACGCATTGATGAAGGACATAATAAAATTATTTATGAATATGAGGCTGGAGAAGATTCCATGGCGCGAAAAATATTTAACATTGAAAAATTAATAGTAGAAAATGAATATATATTACCTCATACAACAATTGCTCGTGTTATTTTTGGTGAATTCGTAAATACAGTGGTCACTTTTGCGTTACCTATAGAAGAAGAAAAAACCATGTTGTATGTAAAAACATATCGTAATAATTGGGTAAATAAAAACCCACTAGTGGATATGGTATTTGACGAAGTGACACGACAAATGATGGATAAAACGCTTAATGAAGATAAAGCAGTATTAGAAACAGTATATTACAAACATCGAAAAGGTAAATATATTACAAAATATGATGAATTAGTAAAATTATACCGAGATGATTATGCTATTTTCAAAAATGAAAAGATTTTATAGTATAAATAAAATTACAATAAAATTACAATAAAATTACAATAAAATTACAACTTTTCTTAGATACCGGTACGATAAGCTAAGCCAGTGGTAAATGTCATTAACAGGAGCATTCCAAATATATACATAGAGTATGGAAAAAAATCATATACTGTTTTACTAATTGTAAAGACTAGAAAAGGACCAATTAAATAATAATCAAATAAACGAAAAGCAGCATAATTAGAAATTTGATTGTTTGGTTGTTGATCATAATTATTTATATATACAGTACGTGGTGTTTCTCTTTTTAATTCAATTTCACTTCGACATAATGGGCATAAATTACTTTTAATTAAATTTTTTAATAAACAAGATAAATGAAAAATATGATTACAATCAGTGATAATTAAATTTTTCTTTTCAATTAATTCAAAGCAAATACAGCATTCCTCTTTGGGAACTCGAATGACTAGATGATTTAAAGACTGAATCGATTCAGATGAAGGATTTTGGACAAGTGAAAGATGATTCGAATGTAAATGATTATTTTTAGAAGTGGTGTTTTTATTCCTTTTTTTTCTTCCCATTTATTATTAATTAATTATATATTTTTATAATTAAGTAGAGTAAATAATAGTAAAAATTAGAAAATAAATGATTCTGTTCAATTATTTTCTTAAAATGTATAGCAAAATTTTTATAAATTAATGAATCAAATTATTAATTTATAATTTACTTATTTATTTTATTTTTTAATTTAGTAAATTCTCAAAATAATTTTTAAATATTATAAATATAAAATACATGTTTATCAAAGTAGGAATAAATGGACTAGGCCGTATAGGAAAATGTTTATTTCATCAATTAATAAATGATAATCAGGTAGAAATTGTTGCGATTAATGCGGTTAATTTAAAAATAACAGAACTAGAAGATTACTTAAATCATGATAGTGCTCATAAAGCAAAACTTCCCGAATTTAAAATACTTTCCGAAAAAGAGAATCTTTTTCAAATTGGACGACATAAAATTAAACTGCTTCAAGATCGTAATCCTGAAAAATTAAAATGGCGTTCTTATAATTGTCATTACTTATTTGATGCAACGGGTGCATTTTTAACTCAAGAAAAATGTCAAGAGCATGATGTAGATTACGTATTAATGTCTGCTCCTGCAAAAGACAAGTCTCCTACCTTTATTTATGGTGCTAATCATGAAAAATATAAAGGTCAGTCAATTGTATCGGCTTCCTCATGTACCACGAATTGCTTAGCACCGTCCTTAAAATTAATTCAAAATAAATATGCTATTAAAAACTGTAATTTTACAACAATCCATGCGGCCACTGCCTCTCAATATACTGTAGATGTATTTAAGAAATCAGCACGTACAAATCGTTCTATTTTTAATAATATTATTCCTCATAGTACGGGTGCGTCATCATCCATTACTTGTGTATTGCCCGAATTAGAAGGAAAAATTTTTGGAACAAGTGTTCGTGTTCCTGTTGTAAATTGTTCTTTACTTGATATTAATATTGAATTTGAAGATAGTAGTGTTCAATTAGAACAAATTGCAGAATTATTTAAAACAACCAATTTATATGGTGTGGTTTATCATGTAAATACTAAAAATTTGGTTAGTTCCGATTTCTTAACCACGACAACACCATCAATCCTGGATTTAAAAGCCTCTATGAATATTGGAGAAGGAAAAGTAAAATTAATGTTGTGGTACGATAATGAATGGTCTTACAGTGCCCAAATGATTCGGGTTATGAAACATATGTATGATGTAAATATGCGTATTAAACCTCACTATAGCTTACAAAACATGATGTTGGCAAATAAAAATGTAGTTGCGCGCTTTGATTTTAATATTTCAGTAGTGGATGGAACCGTTGTGGATGATTACCGTATTGCTTCAGCCATTCCTACAATTAAACATATTTTACAACAAAATCCAAGCCGAGTTGTATTGACTTCTCATTTTGGACGTCCTAAAAATAATGAAAAAAAATATTCCATGGAATTTATGGTACCTATTTTAGAAAAATACTTAAATTGTTCTGTTATTTTTCTAAAAGATGGATTAAGTAATGAATCATTAAAACAATTAGAAAAAAAGAATGAAACTGAAAATGAAACTGAAAATGAAACTGAAACAGAAGATGAAAATCCAGTTAAAAATGTGGTATATTTATTAGAAAATTTACGATATCATTTAATTGAAACAACTTATAGTAAGAATTGTTCGGATGAAAATCATAATTTAATTAAAAATTACCGTGAATTAGGAGATGTATATATAATAGATGCGTTTGGTTGCTTACATCGCGAACACATGAGTATTTGTGATATGCAATATTCATGTAAAGAATACGGGTATGGTTTATTAATTCAAAAAGAATTGGAAAATATTAATACTATTTTATCCAATAAGAATGAGAAAATCCTAGGCATTATTGGGGGAGCAAAAATTGCGGATAAAATGCCCTTTATCCATCGTTTGCGTCAATTACCGAATACTCGACTTTATATTGCGGGAGGGCTAGCGAATTATTATGAAGAATATTACAATAATGTATTAGTAATGAAACATGGAATGGGTAATGAAACACTGGATATGAATGATCAAAATCCAAAAGAACTTTCCTTAATCGATGTGAAAAATAGTGATTATCAATTTTTTGATATTTCCAATAAAGCATGGGAAACATTAAAACAAGAAATTGATGATGCATCCATTATTTTCTGGAATGGTCCTTTAGGTGTAATTGAACATCCAATTTATAAACAAGGAAGTATCAAAGTAGCAGATTATTTGAAAACATTAAGTCATAAAAAAATTATTATTGGTGGTGGAGAAACAGCCAGTTTATTCAACAAAGAAGAAGCACAAGAAAATATATATATATCAACTGGTGGTGGAGCATTATTAGAATATATTCAAAAAGGAACACATATGGTGGGATTACAAGCTTTTACAAAATAAAAAAATGAAATTATTTTTTTAATTAAACAGATATTAGGTAAATAAAAATATCAAAAAATATAAAAATAACAAATATGTCAAGATTTTCTGATTTCAAAAAAGGATTTATCCAAATATCTTTGAATAGTGAAGAAGGATCAAAAATCACCGGAAACTTTCAAGTAAAAAATGACTGTGGTCACCTTATTTATAAAGGGGACATAGTAAATGGTCAACGTGAAGGACAAGGTGCTGAATATTTAGGAAATGAATATAGTAATAGTTGCGATGAAGGAAATGAATCCGATGTGCGATGTCATAATTTACCTATATATAAAGGTGAATGGAAAAATGATCATTATGAAGGTATTGGAAATCTCTATGAAATTAAAACATGCTATTATGATTGTAATGAAACCAATTATAATCGTACTATTTGTCATGGAACCTTTGAAAAAGGTGTTCTGAAAAAAGGTGTGAAGATAATTTACGATAATGATAAAAAATGGAATAAAAAAGCTTGGAATGCATTTAGGATTGATGATTTTGATTATTACACAGATTTCAAAGCTATTTTTGGAGCAATCGCTTTTGAAGTAGGTTCCTGGGATGAAAATAATCAATTTTCAGGTAAAAAAGTACTTATTCCTGAAGACTCACAAATTTGGGAGGAACATGAAGTTACTTCATTAGAAGATTACTTACAAGAATTTGACATTTCATTGACTGAAATTATATAATTTCTTATTTTTAATTTACTATTAAATTATTTATTTTCAATTTACTTATTTTTTACTTATTTTTAAATTATTTATTTTTATTTCAATTTACGTAATTTTACATAATTTTACATAATTTTACGTAATTTTATTTTACTTATTATTTTTTTCTTTTATTTTACATTATAAAAAATGATTAAATTTTCATAAAAACTCCAATGAACTTAATAAATTAACATATTCCATAACTATGAATAGCTTAATTACAACAGATAATGTACCCTTTTCTTATGAAGAAATTATTTTTTTCATTATAGAAATATTAAAATATAGTATTTTTATCAAAATAATCATTATTATTTTTTTACAACACTATGAACATAAAAATATTGTAAAAAAATCAGAAAATTATGAAAAAAGAATACAAATATTGGAAGAAAAATTACAAAACGTAAATGTTTCTTATAGTAATGAAGACAAAAGTAGACAAGATATTCATAAAAATAAAAAATTAAACACTCATATGAATATCTTAAAAAATACAATGTCAAACCATCATTTAGAAATGCTACAACTAGAAAATAATTTAGAGAATAAAACATCTATTTTACTTGTTGGCTGGAATATGAATATAATGGAACAACCATTTACACATTTTCAGCAACCAAATTATTATTTTCTAAGTACAGGAATAGAAACATTATCTTGTAAATTAGGATTACAATGTAATAGAGAGGCATCAAGATATACTTTTTTATATATTTCACAATTTAAGTATTTTCCTAATTTACGAAATAAATTACGTTTATCTTCAATTTATACACCATTTACGGTGTTTATATTAGATTTAAATATAGGGGTTCAAGATGTTCCCAACCCGAATATGGAAAATAATGAAACTGAATATGTTTTTCGTATTAGAAATACAAAAAATACGAAAAATATTTCGCGTTTACAAGAATATTGTAAACAAGAAGGGATAAATTTAATTGATGATATTTCCAATAAATAAATTATTCATCCTTGATTCATTTTACATCCTGATTTTCCGATTCAGTAAATAGGGAAAATTACGTATTACAAAAAAAGCATAATCCACTTTATAACTTTTTACACAAGGATCATAAATATATTTATTATTTTTATATTCATTACGGATAACATTAAACATAAAATAACCTAAATCATGCTTATACATTTTTAGTAAACGTCTCCGATTGTTATTCTGAAATAAAAATAACTCACTATATTGAATACTTGGGTTCCAGGAACCATATTGATAACCTATATGACGACACATAGAAAGATGCGTACGATATAATTGAAGAATCAGTTTACGATTTATCATTACCTATTCTTTAGCATAGTTAAAAATTTCTTACATTTTCCTTACTAGAAACAAATTTTATTCTGCTGAAAGTACTATAGTTTTATCTAATTATAATAGTAGAGCTATTTTACTATATAAATAATTTATAAAAAATTGACACGAAAATTTTTAGGAAAGAATAAGGTTTATTCATTACAAACAAAACAATTGATAAATTAATAAGTTGATAAAATATGGGTTGTATTTTTTTATTTATATCTATTCCTATTAGTTTTATTATGCAATGCTTATTTGATTAAATAAACTTAATCATGAGAAGAAATACTTTTAGATATTTGTAATTTTATACCAATGTAAAGCAAACTAGAAATTTATAAAATAATTTAACATACTAACTATATCTACTAAAAAATCATTATATTAGATATTATATATCATGCAAAGATGTAAAAAATTGACACGAAAATTATTTATTGTAATTATAATCAAAATATAAAATTAAATAAAATAATTGATCAATTAATTATGAACAAAATACTAGATACTTGTCTATTGGTTTGCTCAGGTTTATTAATGCTTCCTATTACAATATGTATGGTCTATATTTTTAGTGATAATTTATTTGAGCGTAAAATAAACTAGAAAATTATAAAATAATGAAACATAATATTCCTAAATCTATCTAATAAAAAATCATGTGATCACTATTGTTTTATCTTTTACATGTTTAGTAAATTATTAGAAAATATATAAAAAAAATGGTAAAATAAAAAATAAAAATAAAAATAAACATTTATAACTATTTATCTAAGTTATAAATATATCTTTTTGAATTATGTTTTCGAAAAACATAAATATAGTGTTGGTTTTCATTGGAGTATGTTTAATTATTACTATTGTAAATGCAAATATAAGTTACATGCCTTTTCCCCAAAAAATAGAACAAAAATAAAGTGTAGAACATACTTTATTTTATATATTAAATATTATATATACATTTTATATATTATATGTCACTTTTTATCTTATTCTTTTGATAAGATACATTTTTCCTGATGTATTTTATCTACATATTTGTCAAAATTACGTAATACATAAAAACCATAATCAATTTGTTGCTGAATAAATCTTGGATCCTGTAGGTGCTTATGTTGCGTATATGTTTTTTTGATGTGACTAAATAAAATGAAACCAATATTCTCATGTTTTACGTAATATTTTCGTAATTTAGGTTTGTCTATGTAAGGTAAATAAGTACCATACATATGACCCCAAATTTTACATAATTGGATCTTGGCTTTATATAATGATAAAATGACTCTTCGATGGTTATTCATGGTAAATATATAGAAATATATTGTTTATATTTATATATAGATATTACTACTTAAATAAAAAATGAAATTTTTTTATTAAAATTTCATACATAACCTATATTAAATAATAAAGATGAATCAACCTAAATTAAAAAAAATAAATAGCAACATTTCTATTACACCTTTGCACATTTAAAACGCCGACTTTAATAAGCATTATAAAGTTTAAAAGTGTATGTACCTCTATAGAATAAATTCTATTTAAGGCGGGATGTCATTGACGGCTTTTTACAGCGGTTGAACATCTTTGGTAATTTTGTAATCTTTGACCTGTTTTTATATNATGATCAAAAATTTTTTTCATATTAAATGTAGAATTTTTATCTCTATTTA
>JGI10211J34971_10004088_pt1 | contig 11620 bp, 11 predicted proteins | sample Etolagsediment_FD_34971 | JGI IMG/M metagenome (IMG submission 34971)
TGTGCCCGCAATTTTCATTGTCATCATACTAAAGTCTTGTACGACTTCGAAACCGAGCGGCCTGCCGTCAATCGTCTCGATGCCGGTTTCCGTTATTGTTATAGTTATCGGAACGTTAGCTCTGCTCATCGTCATATTAACTTTTTCGGTAGTAATCACTTTTCCGTCAGTTGAATCCCGACTCTGTATTGCATAGCCGACCTTTTTACCTTCCATAAAAATGGCAAAGTACTCCGTTTCGCTTGCTGCCGGCTGCGCCCAACCCACTGCCGACAGCACTAACCAAACGCCGAAAAAATGCAGTGTTTTCATAATCCAGCTCCTTTCACAACATCACCCACGGTTTTCCCAAAAATTCACAACCACTGACAAGTATAACCGCAAAACCACAATTTTTCATCGCAATAATTTTCCTACCGGCTAAAATAGGCGGAAAATTCTCTTCGTGGGAGCTTATGACTTTTGGTGAACTTCTAAATCTGGTTTCCTCAGACAAAGCGCCTAATCTTTGTACCGATTCGCGCCTTGTCAGGGCCGGTGATGTCTTCATAGCTGTCAAAGGCACTGTTTATGACGGCCACGATTTTATTGACCAGGCCCTCGCTAACGGTGCCAAATATATCGTCTGCCGGGAGGAGCAAACGAGTCGCGAGACACGAGCCGCGGGTCAGAAGATGATAGTTGTTGAAAACTCTGCTGAGGCAGCCGCCCTTCTGGCACAGGCAGGCAGGGACAATCCAGCTTCACAACTGACAAATCTCGCCGTTACCGGCACAAACGGAAAAACAACCGTCGCGTATCTGGTTCGCTCCTGTATCCAAAAGGCAGGCGAAAAGTGCGGCCTCATCGGCACAATTATTTACGATACCGGCTTAGGCTATTCCGAGGCAGCCCTGACAACGCCCGACTGTCTTTACATCGCCAAAATGCAGCAGCAGATGTTAAGGGCCGGCTCAAAATATATGGTCATCGAGGCCAGCAGTCACGCACTCTCTCAGGACCGCCTCGCCGCCATAAAATTCAAAGCAGCCGCCTTCACAAATCTCGCCGGCGACCACCTCGACTACCACAAAACCAAAGCAGCGTACCTCACCGCCAAAACCAAACTCTTTTCTTCTCTTTCGCCCGACACAACGGCAGTGTTGAATAAACAGTCCCCGGAAGCCGAACTCATCGTTGAGCGAACCGACGCTAAAATCTTATGGTATGCCGTTGATGAACCAGCGGATTTAACTGCTCATATCAAGTCAATGGATATAACCGGAACGGTCTTTGCCCTGGAATCCGCCGGACAATCGTCGATTGTAAAAACACCTCTGCCTGGCCGATATAATGTAAGTAACCACCTGGCCGCGGCGGGCCTGTGCCTCGCAGCCGGTCTCGATTTGGAAACAATAGCCACGGGCTTGTCGGCCTTAAAAACGATACCAGGCCGATTGGGAAAAATTGATTGGAACGGAAGTTTTTCAATTTTTATCGATTATGCGCATACCGACGATGCCTTAAAAAATGTCCTGGCTATGTTGAAACCTTTCTGCAAAGCTAAACTGACGGTCGTTTTTGGCTGCGGCGGAGACAGGGACCGAACCAAACGACCGCGTATGGCCGGGGTCGCCGAGCAATTCGCCGATTCTATAATTGTAACCAGCGATAACCCGCGAACCGAAAATCCCGATGATATTATAAGCGATATTGTCGCTGGTTTTGATAATCCGAATTCACAGAAAATTATAATTGAGCCGGACAGAAGAAAAGCCATTGAGCTGGCCATAAAAACCGCCGGCACGGATGACATCATACTCATAGCGGGCAAGGGCCACGAAACGTATCAGATAATCGGAACGCAAAAATTCAATTTCAGTGATAAGGACATTGCCCAAGAATGTCTCCGGAAACGAAAATGAAAGAATTTTCGGTAGCAGAATTAGCCCGCATAATAAAAGCCGAGTCGCTAAACGCTAAACGCCGTACGCTAAACGCTATTATCGCCGGCGTAAGTATAGACTCGCGCGCTACTCAACCCGGCGATTGCTTTTTTGCTATCAAAGGTGAGAATTCCGACGGCCACGATTATGTAGCCGATGCTTTCGCGAAAGGTGCTGCCTGTGCTGTGGTCGGCAAGGACACACAATTAACTCACGGTACCCTGCTAATAGTTCCCGACACGATAAAAGCTCTTGGCGATTTTGCACGGCAGTACCGGCGCCAAATGAACTTTAAAGTCGTCGCGATAACCGGCTCAGTAGGCAAAACGACAACAAGGCAAATTGCTTATCACGTCTTAAGTCGGCGCTTCCGCGTCGTTCAGGCCCCGAAGAATTTCAATAACAATATCGGCCTGCCTCTGACGCTGCTTGGCGCCGACCCCGAGGATGAAATCGTTGTCGCTGAGCTTGGCAGCAATCACCCCGGCGAAATCGCTTACCTGACGCGAATCGCTCAGCCCGACATCGCTGTTGTTACCAACGTCTATCCAGCCCATCTGGCCGGGCTCCGTAACCTTAAAACCATAACCCAGGAAAAGTTGTCTATATCCGAAGGATTGCGGAGCGATGGTATTCTGATAGTCAACGCTGATATCGTGAATCGAGCCACGAACCACCGGATTGTAACTTTCGGCACATCAGTCGAATGTGATATACAGGCGAAAGACACCACTTATGACCAGTTCGGCAGCCGGTTTACCATTGACGGCACCGAAGTTTGGCTGCCGTTACCAGGCCGGGGCAATCTCGAAAATGCACTCGCCGCCTGGGCCGTTTGCAGCCGGCTTGGAATAAATATTGACGACTTCGCTCGCGATGTAAAAACTCTGCTGCCGGTGCCTATGCGCACTGAACTGCTGCAAATCGGCACGCTGACCGTATTGAACGATTGCTACAATGCAAACCCGGCCTCAATGAAAAATGCACTGGACATATTGGCGAATATCGGTTCAGCCGAGAAACGCCGATTGGTTTTTATCTGCGGCGATATGGCCGAACTCGGACCCCAGGACCGAAAACTGCACGCAGAACTGGGTGCTTCTGTCGCACAGGCCAGGGTCCGGCTTCTACTTGCCGTTGGCGAGTTTGCGCAAATCACCGCCGAGGCCGCAAAACAAAACGCCATAAGCGATTTACAGGCAAAGTGTTTCAAAGATACCGCTTCAGTTTGTAATAATCTGATAAAATTCGTAAAAGAGGACGATATAATATTAGTCAAAGGTTCGCGAGTGGCCAAACTGGAAATGGCTGTCGAAAAACTGAAAGAACTCTTTTTGTGAGACGAGAGAAAGAGTAAATGTCAAAATATAAATATCGAGATTAGACACTAAGATGCAACAGTTCAGGTTTCTCTTTGCATTTTGATTTGTCATTTTGCTTTTTGATTTTTATTTTTTGATTTCGCTGCGAGATACGAAATGATATACCATCTGTTATGGCATTTACGCGTGGTCTTCACCGAAGAACTGCTGCACTTTTACGCCTATCGCTACGTGATGTTTCGCTCTGTAGCAGCCGTTCTGACCAGCTTACTGATTGCTCTTTTGATTGGCCCTAAGATTATTCGCTGGCTGATGCGAAAAAAAATCGGCGCCCGGCCGGAGTTTCACCACGCCGCCTTGAACGAATTGACCAAGGAAAAGGCCAATACGCCCACGATGGGCGGACTTATAATCATATTTTCGACCTTAGCGACCACCCTGCTATGGGCAAAGTTGAACAATCCTTTTGTTCAAAAGGCCATCGTTTTAGTGATATGGTTTGGCTGCCTGGGCGGCGTCGATGACTGGCTAAAACTCACCAGCACCATTCGACACCGAAGCAGAAACGGATTGAAACCCTGGGAAAAGCTCCTCTTTCAAATCGGCGGAGCTGTCTTAATCGCCTCGTTTTTATACACCGATTTTGCAAACATAGCCGATGGTAAACAGTTTTGGCTGCCCTTCTACAAACACGGCCTGCCATTAGCTCCCTGGGTATTTGTCTTAATCGCCATTTTTTATATCTCCGCCACCAGCAATGCTGTCAATCTTACCGACGGTATGGATGGATTGGCTGCCGGCTGTGTGGGAATGGTCAGTCTGGTATTGGTTATCCTCTGCTACGTCGCCTCCGAGACGATGACACGGACAACTCCTGTTACCTGGGCTATGTATCTCCTGCTGCCTCATATACCACAGGCCGGCGAGCTGAGTATCTTTTACTCGGCAATCCTGGGCGCAGTGCTCGGCTTTTTGTGGTTTAACTGCCATCCCGCCCAGACCTTTATGGGAGATGTGGGCTCACTGCCTTTAGGAGCCGCTATGGGCTACGGTGCGCTGGTTACGAGAAATGAAATCCTCCTTTTCGTCATTGGCGGCGTTTTCGTCATCGAATTGTTTAGTGTAGTCCTGCAGGTAACCTATTTCAGATATACCGGCGGTAAACGACTTTTCAGGTGCGCCCCCATTCACCACCACTTTCACTTAGCCGGCTGGAGCGAACCGCAGGTCGTAGTCCGTTTTTGGCTCCTCGCTGCTGCCTTTGCCGCCCTCGCCCTCGCCACGCTGAAAATCCGCTAAGCCGGCTGCCGCCAAACCCGATTATTGTTCGTAATGCTCTTCGATGTGGATTTGAACATTCTTCCTGTATGCATCTGAATCGTCCGAACCGAGCTTATCTAATTTTCTCTGTGCCAGAAAGATTTTGACAGCGGTAATCCCGCAGCCAAGGCCTGTAACAAAGAATACTATCGCTGCAAGTGTTGCAAAAAACTTCGGCAGTGCGTAAATCAATAACGCAAAGCCAATCAGCAGCAGCCCCAAAATGAATATCCCTGCTGCAATGCCTTTGGATGCTCGAGATATCGCATTTGTGTAAAAACGGAAACTCATATTAAGTCCTTAAAACGTATAGCGAATAGTATTCAGCATTTTTTTCTATTCGCTATACGCTGCCCTCTATTCGCTGTCTTTTAATACATCCCGCCTCCCGGTGGCATCGGCGGCGCCTCTTTCTTTTCGGGAATCTCACTGACTATCGCATCGGTCGTCAGCAGCAGCGAAGCAATTGATGCCCCGTTTTGCAGAGCGGCCCTTTCAACCTTCGTCGGCACAATCACGCCAAACTTAATCATATCACCGTACTCTTTGCGTATTGCGTCGTAGCCGAAATTCGTCTCCTTGCTTTCCATAACCTTCTGAGCAACAATTGAGCCTTCCAGCCCCGCGTTTTCAGCGATTTGTTTAATCGGCGCTACCATTGCTCTTCGCACGATATCAACGCCTACCTTTTCATCCCCACTGCCTTTGATTTTGTCTAACGCCGCTAAAGTTCTAAGCATTGGTACCCCACCTCCCGGCAGGATTCCTTCTTCCACCGCTGCGCGACAGGCGTGCAGTGCATCCTCGACACGCGCCTTCTTTTCCTTCATTTCCGTCTCAGTTGCCGCCCCAACATTGATTTGAGCCACGCCGCCGGCCAGTTTCGCCAATCTCTCTTGCAGCTTTTCAATGTCGTAGTCGCTCGTGGATTTATCAATCTCGTTTTTGATTTGCTCTATCCTGCCCTTGATTGCCTCCGTGCTGCCGCCCCCCTCGATAATCGTGGTGGTGTCCTTGTCGATAGTAACTCGTTTTGCTCTGCCAAGCTGTGTCAGTTCGATATTCTCTAATTGCAAACCAAGGTCTTCAAAAATGGCCTCGCCTCCGTTAAGAACGGCGATGTCACTGAGCATCGCTTTTCGCCTGTCCCCAAAGCCGGGCGCCTTCACGGCGGCTACCTGCAGCACTCCTCGCAGTTTATTGACAACCAACGTAGCTAATGCTTCGCCCTCAACATCCTCGGCGATAACCAATAGAGGCCTGCCCTGTTTGGCAACCTTCTCAAGCAGTGGAACCAGCGATTTTACCGAGCTTATTTTCTTCTCGTGAATCAGAATATACGGCTTCTCCAGCACGACCGTCATATTCTCTAAGTTGTTAATAAAGTGAGGGCTCAGATACCCTTTGTCGAACTGCATACCCTCCACCAGCTCGACGGTTGTTTCCAGCGACTGGCCCTCTTCGACAGTGATAACGCCGTCTTTACCAACCTTCTCCATCGCCTCGGCCAGCTTCTTGCCGATTTCAGCGTCCTGGTTCGCAGAGCAGGTCGCCACCTGTTCAATTTGTTTGCTCGACTCGACAGGAATGCTCATCTTTTGCAGTTCTTGCACAATTGTATCGACGGCTTTGTCGATACCACGTTTTACCTGCATAGGATTTGCCCCGGCCGTGATATTCTTCAAACCCTCCTCAAAAATGCTCTCAGCTAAAATTGTCGCGGTGGTTGTCCCATCACCGGCCACTGTCGATGTCTTTGAGGCCACCTCCTTGACCATTTGCGCGCCCATATTCTCGTAGGGTTCTTCCAGTTCAATTTCCTTGGCCACCGTAACGCCGTCTTTGGTAACGGTGGGAGAGCCGAACGATTTTTCCAAAACCACATTTCTGCCGCACGGCCCCAGCGTTATCTTTACCGCCTTTGCAAGTTTCCGCACACCTTCGCGAATAGCTGACCGTGCATCGGCACCAAAAGCCATTTTTTTAGCTGCCATATCTTTACTTCTCCTTTTTTTGTAGTTCGATAATCAATTATCAATAATCAGTAATCAATTACTTGTCGATCACCGCCATAATATCTGACTCGTCCATAATCAGATATTCTTTACTGTCTATTTTTACTTCTGTTCCCGCGTAGCTTGTGAAAAGTACCACGTTGCCTTTCTTGACCTGCATCTTCTTTCGCGTTCCGTCGTCGAGCATTTTGCCCTCGCCGACGCTCACTATTTTTCCTCTTTGTGGTTTTTCTTTGGCGCTGTCCGGCAGGACTATGCCGCCGGCCGTCTTCGTCTCCGCCTCAAGACGCTGCACAAGCACCTTATCTGCCAATGGTCGAATCTTCATTTGCTCTTACTCCTTTCAAAAAAAACGTTTCTTTTTGCTCACTTTATTCGCTATCACTGCTGCGCGAAAATCTCGCTGTTATACTTTTTTATGAACAGCCGATTCAAGAGCTCCCGTAAAACACCCATATCGACCGGCTTGTCAATAACGCCGAAAACATCTAATTCCAGCGCCCTGCTGAGCATCGTTTCGCCCGCCACACTTGCCAGGAGGATGCAGGGCAGCAGCGGATAATGTATTCGGATAATTTTTATTGTCGCCAGACCGCCGCTTTCCGAATCCATATCCACTATCGTGGTATGAATTCGCCTTTGCTCGATGATATTCACAAACTCGTCTGACCTCTCAGCCACCAGCAGGTTCACATCTCTGGGCTGAAATATATTCCGCAGCGCCTCCGGCCAGGCCCAATTCGCTCCACTGGCCAGAACATTGACTTCATCGAGTTTTGACAAATTAGAAACCATATTCTATATAATCTAACCAACGTATGCAAATATTATACCAGGCACTTCGTTACCGGCTCACATTTGCATAAACGCTTATTCCAAATACGGTTATAGCACGAAGCACGGTTCGCCCCCAATCTGGCAAAATTGCAGCCAGCCCCCTCCCCACTGCCAACTCGGCAGACCCCCATCCTTTAGCCGTCGCCGGCAGCGAGAATCGAGCATCAAGTATCGAGCATCGAGTCTCCCTTATCGTAACGGCCAATCATACGGACAATAACCGAGCCATTCATCAACAAAGACTTCCAAATCAAAGTAGTCGATAATATCATTCTCGTCTTCGTAAAGGTCAGCGGGTAAATTACTTCCCGTCTCCAGCCAGTATTCGGCGAATCTCGCAAAGTCGTGGAAATCGACAATGCACAAAGGCCCGCCGGGCCAAAAACCGCCGAGCAGCTCATATTGACCACCGGCCGACCACGCAGCGTCCGGCTGAGCAATCGTACCACTTACTATGTATGACCCACCGCTGCTCGTCCCCCCGCCACCGTCAATCGTATGCCAGCTAACCTCATAATCGCCGAATGCCGTCACAGCCAGCGCAAGGACTGAAAAGACTATTATTAAAAGGCGTATACTCATAGCTGACCTCCTTCCTGGCAGCGGATGAGCTGGCTCAACAAAGCTTCCATCTTAGAGACCCGGTCTTTCAGTTGAGCAATCTCAACGTCTTTGGCTTTGACTGACTTATTAAGTTCTATTAACTGTATTTGCAAGTTTTCTGCTGTCTCTACTGTCTCAAAGGCCATCCTGGTCATATCTATCACATCGCCGTTTTCTTCTTTTTCATCCCTTGCAGATGTCATCCAGGGCAGATGATTCTCTTTTTTCAGGTATTCTTCTACTTGCTCAATACTCATTACATCATAGCCTTCTTCAAACACATAATCAGGCTTGTCGTATGCTGTTCCGTCGACATTACCTTCTGTACCGCCATAATAGACACTTCCAATTGCTCTTATATCACCATTTACATCCAAATCATACGCAGGACTTGTCGTCCCGATGCCGACGTCGCCGGAGGAGTTTATCATTAATCTGGCGGTGCCTGCGGTAAATACAGATAAGTCGTCGGTACTAAAGTTGTATCGCATCCCTCCAGGAATACCTCCGTCATAGAAGAAAAGCCCCGATTGTGAGTTTGTTGCTCCTGCGATATACACATCGTGGCCCACATCGGTATCCCCTACCTGCAATTTTACTGCCGGACTCGTCGTCCCGATGCCGACATCGCCAGCCGAATCTATCATCACTCTGGTGTTGCCGGCGGTAAATACAGATAAATCATCACTACTAAAGTTGTATCGCATCCCTCCTGGAATAGCTCCATCATAGAAGAAAAGCCCCGATTGCGAGCTTGTTGACCCGGCGATATACACGTCATGCCCCACACTCGTATCTCCCACCTGCAATTTTACTCCAGGGCTGGCCGTCCCGATGCCGACATTGCCGTTGTCATCCACGAACATCCCACGAGTTTGCAGAGCGTATGGCACCGGCGTCACCTCCTGCCGTGGTGCCAGAGTCGTATACACGTTGGGGTCGTTCTGGTCGCCAGGCCGAACGCCTATCTCCAGCCAAACGGCATTGCAGTAGAACACATCACTGCCGAAATCCAGCTCCACCGTAAAGTACCCGTCGATGACATCAACATTAGGTACGTTAACATCATTACCTACTTTGCCGGCCCCGACGTTGGCGTCGTACAGCTTGAACTGGAAATCATACAGGCCGTCTGCCACGTGGTTGGTGTCATAGAGATGCCCCTGGTACGTAAACGCCGTTCCCATCGGCCCCGCCTCGCTGACCTCGGCCGCCCACACCACCAGGCCCACAGCCAGAACCAAAATAGCTAACATTTTCGTACCTTTCATCTTCCTATCCTTTCAAAAAGCACCAATTTTGACTTCGTTTTCCTGGCACGCCCTATACGCACCGATACCACCTCAGAACAATCTCACGGAATTAGCTCAATAGTCTTGCATATCTCCTCCATCTTGACTCCTCGGCAGATGGATTGAAGCACAACGTAATTCTACGCTCTTCAGACTGAAAAATCAAGCAAAAACTGGCTCAATCAGCTATAAAAAAGGGGTCCGGAGGTTAAGTTACTGTCCGTAGTACTTATGAGAAATCCGCTGCTCGTTTTGAATTCGCCTGTTTAGTCATTCAAATTTCTTTTGTATTTGCTTGCATCTGTTACAGCGAGTCGAACTTCGGATTTTCGCTATCCACTCATCCACGCATTCACTCATTCACTCCTCTACTCATCCACTCGCCAGGCCCCAAACTGCTGAATCTGTCGTTATTTCATTTTGCGAGATACGATTCACGAGTCACGAGCGACTGTCGTTATGCCCGCGCATTTGCGCAAAGGGGTAGCAAAAACCCCCTATACTCCCTAAGTTAACAAAATGTTAATTTCAAAAAGTGCTGAATTTTTACCAATTTTTGCCGAAAAAGTGTTCATTTTTGCAAATTTCCTGTCATTTTCCGCGCATTTTTTGCAATTTTTTACCAAATTTATCTTGCCTATCTTGCCCAAGCCCTACAAACTAACCCACGGAACCCCGTTTCTACCCCAAAAATCAACTTTCCCACCGAAATTACCGCCTCAAAATGAGTAAATTCCACAATTCTATTTTCGCCGGTTTAACATTCTGACAAAATATAACNCCTCTGTTACTTCCTTAAAAATCCGTGCAATCTGCAAATCCCCAGCTAAAATCAAGTNTATGATGGNTCAACCTGAACATTCAAAATTGGTTATTTTTCTCCTCGCTTCACGGCCAAAGTTTCTCGTTGCAAGCGCAGCCCCCGTTTTTGTCGGCTCAGCNNTAGGTTACGCGACCGCCNGCACTTTCCAGCCGATGCTTTTCATTTTGGCAATGCTGGCAATAATGGCTCTTCACGCCGGTGCTAATATCGCCAATGATTACTTCGACCACACCTCCGGAAACGACTGGCTCAATCGAAACCCCACCCCGTTTTCCGGAGGAAGACGCTATATTCAGGAAGGTATTCTTTCGCCCAAAGCAACGCTGATTATCGCGCTGGCTGCTTTAGCGGTCGGTTCCGTAATCGGTATTGTTATTGTTTGGCTGACACGAAGTGTTTTTATTCTGATTCTTGGCCTTATAGGCCTGCTTGGCGGCTACTTTTATACCGCCTCTCCCGTTCGGCTTGGATACCGCTGCATCGGCGAATTTGTTATCGCACTGCTGTTCGGCCTGCTGCCGGTATATGGCTCATACTATTTGCAGACTCAGACAATTGGTCAACTTCCACTTCTGCCCGCTTGTATAGTCGGAATACTGATTTTCCTTGTGATTTTGGTGAACGAATTTCCAGATATTGTCGCCGATGCCGCTGTGAACAAGAGAACGCTTGTAGTGCGTTTTGGTGTGCCGACTTCGATTTGGATTTGCCGAATTGCTCTGATTGCAAGTTATATTATTGCAGCCGCAGCCATATTGATTTACCCATCGATGCTCTTTGCCGGATTGTTTTATTTGTTCACGCTGCCGGTTGCAGTGGCCGCGATAAGGTTTGCAAATAAAGAAGATTTGACCACGCCCGGCCAATACCGCGCCAACAAAATCACAATTCTTTTGCACACAGTCGGTTCCTTAGCCCTTACTGCAGGTTTCGTTGTTTATGGCCTAAGAAACCCGGCAGTGTAACTGGACCGCCCGAACAGAATCTGATTGACCGAATTGTCTATGCCGCTTAGACTTGTTACGGATGGAAAAGCGAATCATAATAAATGCAGACGATTTCGGCCTCTGTGAAGGCGTGAATGAGGCAGTAACCCAGGCCCATACTGAGGGCGTGCTGACCAGCGCCACAATTATGGCCAATATGCCCGCTGCCGATGAAGCTGTCAAAACAGCCAAAAAACTGCCCAGCCTCGGAGTCGGAATTCACCTGAATTTAACCGAAGGAACACCCCTGTCGAAAGATGCCTGTGTCGATTGTCTATGTGATGCCGAGGGTCGGTTTGCCTTTTCACCGGTCAGGCTCTCGCTTTTATCCACGGTGGCACGTAATGTCAGAACAGCAATAAAAACCGAATTGGCCGCCCAAATCCAGTCAGTCCTTGATAAGGACTTAAAGCCGACCCATCTGGATTCCCACAAACATATTCACAGCTTCCCCGCCATATTCACAATAGTGTGCGAATTGGCGGGGCAATTTAACA
>JGI10211J34971_10004090_pt1 | contig 11611 bp, 19 predicted proteins | sample Etolagsediment_FD_34971 | JGI IMG/M metagenome (IMG submission 34971)
TACTCTGTCTCCCATCATCTCATTGTCAATCTCTGCTGAAAGTTGAATTTCATGCTCTTCTTCTTCCATATCTGAAGCCCAACCATAGATAGTCTTATAAAGGTATTTCCAATGAGCCACAAGACCAACATAGTGTTCAATCTCTGCCCAGTTATAAGCCAACTCAGCTCGCTCAAGACCTGCCTCTGACTCACTTACTGCATGAGAAAGTGATTCTGCCATTGCAAACAGTTGTTCAGATTTGCTACAGTTACGTGCCATTTTAATTGTTGATTCCATCTTTGCCTACTCCTCTTCTCTGATTATGTCTAACTATATCAAACAATGAACCAAAACGCAAGAAGGGAGTAGACTACGTTTGTCTACTCCCTCCACGAGCATTCAGATCGTGATGATCAATCAATAGGATCAACTCCGTGCTGGACAAGGTGTAAGGTGCGCTCCCCACATAGGCTTGTTTATCCCAGCTTGAGATTTTGCTTGCATCGCATTCTGGTAGCGAACTGTCTTGACGACCACCCTGTGTCTTTATGAAAGGACAAACACTAGAAACCTGTTAGAGACGAATTTGCGTCTCCCTTGACGATGGTTCTCACTTTAGTGTTTTAACCCAAAGGTTCTACACCTCCATGAGAGTGATAGCCGCCACCAAACCTCGCCAGCTATCTTGAGGGCACTCATTGCGTGTTCCCCTCCCCGACTCCCTGTTTTAGACCGAAATACGTCAGGTCATGCCCCAGAGACAAGGGACCACTTGCAAGTGGTAAATTGGGCAGAGCCTAGAAATAAACCTAGGATGCACCTTCTCCATTGTTAGTGTAGCGGAATTGCTACATCTTCCATTCGCCCATTTGGCACGGTGCGGAAGGTTCACCGTTTGTAGGTTTGTTAGCTGGTTGAGCAAGAGAACCACTCTCCAAACCTACACTATTTGGTTGCAGGAGTGGGATTTGAACCCACGACCTTCAGGTTATGAGCCTGACGAGCTGCCATACTGCTCCATCCTGCGATAAACTCTGCCTACCCCGACCCTTTCGTTTGTTACATAGACCACTCAATTATGGTCAGCCTTGGTAGGTCTTAGAAGGTAGTGGCTAGTTAGCCACTACACCCATGAGGCGGACGAGTGCTGCTTTAGTTGCGCCCTCAAATCCAGATACATCAAAGCCNACAGACTCGATGTCGCGGAGGATTTCCTTCTTAGAAGGACCNTCCTGCTTTGCGGCAGTCTTTTTAGGAGACGCCACATANACGCCCTCACGGACAAGTTTTGAACGAACAGACCGTACAGTCTTATCCAGTTCAGCGGCAATCTGGTCNAGACCGTCATTGCCNAGCTCCTCATACATAGCGACCATCTGGTCAACCATTTCTGNGGAGTAATTAGTAGTCTTTTGGGTTGCTTCAGCCATAATTCACCTCATTAGCTCTGAAACATTGTGGGGCAAAATCAGAGGTTTGTCCCTTCCCTCATTTTCTTTATAGAGAATATCAAAAAATTAACCTACAAGCAATTCTAAAATCAGGGGGAAGAGTGCGTTCCCTACTAGCGAAGGTTAGTTTGAAGGTGCCTAGTATCATAACTCTGTAATCAACATTGTTGGCGGGCCTTGCTTTCGGCTACTTGCAGCACTTCCCCTTGGACTTTGCGGAGGGTTTTTTTAAGATGGTTATTACCCTTACCTCAACATCTATTCTTTAGAGATAATACAAAACTTTTAAGCAGAACCACTCTGCCACTAATCGCCACTAAACAGAAAACCTTCCAGATTAGTAGAAGGTTAAGTCCCAACACAGCCCCCGCGCCCGCTTGTTGAGTGGATCATCACCACATCTGCCATGCGTCCCAATCTTGGTACCAACTAGATGGTTCCACTTCTGGTTGCACGCAAACATCATTACGATCCTTGCCATAGTGGGGTGCTCAACTGAAACGGAAGGTAGGCGACAGCCGTCAGGAGCACTCCCGATGAAAAAAAGGGGATGTTTTTTACGTCGTTTCCCCAGCCCCTCAGAGCCGACGACACAGTTGCGCTTTGTGCAATGCGCCTATTTCCAGCGATATTTTACAAGCAACCTCATAGGTGGGGCTTGGAAGTCTTGACACCCTGTCTTGCGTCCACATGACGTCTGGAGGACGGCTCTTCACCCCGAGCTAGGGTAGAAAACAAGTGAGGCTGTGAGCGATTCCATCAACACCGTTGCATCATTAACTGGTTTTACCTTTCGCTGTTAGTGTCCCGAAGGAGACTATTTAGCCCAGAGGATGATGCCTCATCTCATTTTCTATAAACATATTATCAAGAATTTTTCCAAAGAGCAATCAAAAAGTAAAAGTTTTAAGACTTGCCCTTCGGATGAAGATGATTTTGAAGCATACGAGAGTATCTCTCCATCACCTTACGATCTCCACACTTACAGCCTGTAAAAAGCCATACAATGCGNTCTTTNAANGTAGCATTACGAATCACCCCATTAGGCTCCATAGCTTTCAAATCAAAGAATTTACGAATAATAAACATTTCTGCTCCTTTTCCGTTCAAGAGATACAAATATATAAGAAAACAGACCACTTAGCAATTTCTAAATTAATCTATATGCTTATCTAAATCTTCCTAAGTACAGAATAATAGGCTTCAGTTAGTTGTTTATTATCTTTTTTTAGAAGCTCAATTTGCGCTTCTAACTCAGCAATTTTAGCTCTTAGTTGAGGAACCTCGTAGTTAATAAGAGATTCTTTTTCCCCCTTAGCATTTACACCTTGAATAGTCATAACATCTCCTGTTAAAAATCAATTTGTCCTAAACCTGAACCCATACCACCCCCATGAGCGATTTTGAGGTGTTGATTCTGTTCATTAGAATCTTCATAAGGACAGTCTTTGATTCCACAAGGCCAAACAGCAGGTTCACCTCCTGATAAATCCCAAAGATTAATAGTGCAGATCTCGCACTTGCCCACAACTTCTCCAAAATTATGCTTTGCCAAAGTATTCTACTCCTGAGTCTTCTGATGAAAGTTCACTATCATGTTGTTCTTTAGCTTTTAATTCTTGAACTTCTCGCTGTTCATCTTCATATGCTTTTTCTTCTTCAATCATCTGTTCCATCCAGTACGAAACACCATACTCATCATCAAGATCTACACCGATTAAGTCACGAACTGCCTCTGGAGTATCACACTGAGAATAATCATAGTGTTCATCCATACCGTCTACCCATGACCCGACAAAACACATACCTGGCTCAGAATAGGTAGCTGATACGCCCCAACCCTGTTCCATCATTGCTTCATAGGTTGCAATAGGAGGTGACCAAGCAGTGTCAAAAGTCATGCAAACGGTATAATCATCAACCCAATCTACATTAATAATAGACGCATCCCACTTAGTACCCCAAGCCTCAACACGAGACCAATACCAATCGTCTTCATCCCACGTCTCTGGAACAAAGAAACCGAAAAAGGTCCAGTCATCTTCACCTTGTTTCTCAAAATGTTGATATAGTTCATTTGCTTCTTCTTTAGAAGCAGCAGTAAGTTGAAGTGAATTGTTACACCAGTTTGGCATTGAAATCTCCTGTCGCTGAAATTATGATATATAATATCAAATGAAAGACTAATAAGCAATAGCTAGTTGAGTGTAGGCGGTATAAAAGGTTGGATGTTTTTACGAGTTGAATAAACACTTGCTATCAAGGCATCATATTCATCTTCGGGTAATATAGACCGATAGATTTTCATAGCATGAACCATCTGAGCAGCTGCTATCTCAAGCGGGCTAATACCTCTATCTAACATCTGGTCTGAAAAGTCTATAACTTTATTCTGTAAGTATATGGCTTCACGATCTGAATTGTCTCTCTTCATTACCAAACCTCTCTCTAAATTTTAAGTTACCAGATACAGATACTCTCTCAAGTTCTGTTTTGTAGGGTGCTACCCAATGTTTTAATAAAGCAGGAAAAATATAGAGATCACCTTTTTTTGGTACTTGATAGTGATTTCTTATATTCCATTCAGGAGCGTAAGTATAACAATCTTCACCATAGGTAAATATTACAGAACCAGGCTTTGGTCCTGTGCCTACATATTCTTCTTGTTCTTTCTGTAAATCTGATGTGTCAGAAGTGAAGAGTACAAAACTAATATGTTGTGTGTGCATATGTGGTGGATTAAAATCTCCAGCCTGCATAAAATTAATCCAAAGAGAAGTAATTTCTAAACCACCTAATCCTGTGCCGAAACGTTCAGCATATTGTTGTACATAAGAATCAAAATACTTACCATACCAGGTTACAAAAGCATCACGATCTTTATGAGTAAATCCATATTCATGATCAAGATGACCAGCTAAGTCAGATCTGAAATCATTCTCTTTTCTTTTTCTTCCTAACTTTTCAAGTTTTTCGCAAGTCTTAGGGTCTGTCCTATACTTACAGACAAGCGGACCCCAATGAAAATACTCAAAAGTGATTTGATCGTTATCAGTCATTTTTTATGATTCATATAGTAAGTGTAAATTGTAAGCAAATACTCACAATACTGTGGATAATTTATATAAAGTTTAAGTTGTTGTTCTACGTATTGACGATTCATTATTTTTGAAGACGATAATAGATGTGAGAACCATTAACAGAATCTACAGTAATGGCAGGAGTACCAGAAGGAATAGATTTACCAACATAGGTCCATTTATATCCTTCATCTTTTTGTTGAGAAACTACTTTAAAAAAATCAGCATTGTCAGTAGCAAACAAAGCTAAAAAGGTAGCTAGAATTAGCATAAAGATCCTCCATTGATTATTTAGTATAATAACAAATAATAAAGGAGTAAGCAAGAAGAAGACGCAAGTGTGGCGTACTCGGTTAAGCAACTACGTTGCCACGTCAGCTCCCTACGGTCGCACAGTGATTGAACAACCCTGTGCCGCGCTGTTCGCCAGCGTGATCATTTCAAAACAACTTGTACACATAAATTAGCACACAAACTGTGTATGTGCAATCTATAATTTTTTAACTCAATCAGTCTTTAAATGATGTAGAGAGTGAGATTCGTTCAGGAACTGCTCGTAATAGTCTATACTCTTCATTGGCGTCAAAAGCACACTCAAAGCCTCCACACCACAGTTTAAGTTTCCAAATCTCATCTACAAACAATCCGATTCCCATATATTGATAGTCTGCCTTTGGGCGGTGACGCATTGGTTTGATCGGTAGATTTAAGTCAATTTCATAAGTCTCAATGATAAAGTCTTTTAGCTCTGAAGGATGAATAAGCACCTTACTTGTTCCAGAGTGAAGGATGCGTTTAAAATACTGTGCTCCAGTTGGCTCTACAGCATCAAACTGATCATCTAACGCACTAGAGTTAAAATAGACTACAGAGTAGGTGTAGACTAGAGGATACACTATTGCGTGTTTTTGCCAGTTTGTCGCAAGTTTGAAAAGAGCTTCAGGGTTAAGAGCAAACGGAGCATCTTCTAAAAAGCAAGCATCCCATGACTCTCTAGGAACGCTCATATCTTCTAAGAGAAAAGGAACTGTAGGATACTCAAGCTTGCACAGTCCTTGACACAGCTCACTGGCATCAATGCAGGTAGCGTCAACTCCTTGTTGTCTAGCATAGTGAGTGAGTCTGCCAATTCCTCCTGGTAACATAGCAACTCGTTTGCCTACAAGCTCGTTGATATACTGGTCTAAGAGACGGCACTGAGTTTGAAAAGCTGACCGAGTGCTGAGAGAAAAAGGACCATATCCAACGGTCATAGCAGTTTGTTTTTCAGAGTAGATAGATAGTTGCATTAGTTTAACTTTACTAGAGAGTGAGTGATAGAGTCTATAGACCCTATTTGNTAATCCCAAGCCATAGACAGTTCGTCTTTCCACGGCTTTGCTTTGAGTGGTTCGCCTGTGGGAAAACGGTGTTGATTATAGTGCCATATAGTATTCCCACGATACTGTGTGTTAAACTGAATAGTGTTAGGAATAGAAGATTGATCCCACAGTCCAGAGATTAAATCAAACTGTCCTACCTCTGTGCCAGGCCGTTTGTTAATAGTATCAGCGCCTACCCTACAGTTCCAGTCAAGATTATATAGTGTGTCATCGCCTTTTAGTTTAGCTAGTTGGTATAAAATCAAACGAGAGGTAAAGCCTAAGTGTACTACTAACTGAGTGAGATATAGTTTAATTTGTTCTGATTCATTCTCAGTGAGTATGCAAGGAAATATCTCTTGTAAAATCATTGACCGTTCTACAATGAGTTTTGAAGAGTCATAGAGTGATATCTTACCACAGTCATCTACTAAAAAACTTAAGTTGTATATCTGTTCTATCGGACTCCAGGCTTGTGCAAACTCATCATTAGTAGGTCTATAGTTTGCAGGTTCCCACTTGATTTTGATTAAGTTGCGAGGTATATGAGTTGAAGCTTTCCAGTCTCTTTTGATACACAACCCCGCCTCTCCAGTTGAGGGTAGAGTGGGAACTCCTAGCTGTTTGGAGACTTGATCTTGAACACTTTTATAGGTGAAAAAATCTGCACACTCTTGAGTGATTGCATTCTTACACTTGTAGTAATCTGCAATACGCTGTTCAACTTCAATATAGTCTATCCAGTCTACAGTGTTAATAACCCACTCTGGAACAAACTGTTGTTGATTTAGCCAATCTAACAACTGATCTGTAAAAAAGATGTGAGGAGGAAGAGAGTGAGATCGCTGAGGATAAGGAGCTGGTGCCTTTCTTCTATTAATGATTGCCATCTCTATATCTTTAACATCTACAGGAATATCACCCACAGCAAGATGAGAGATGCCTTTTTCTGTTAAGTAGTGACAAAACATATCGCTAGTTCTGCTACTACCCAATATTAAAACGTTGCTAACCATTCCACGCTAATGCTTCATCTCTCTTTTTGGCTTTTTTAGCTTTCCATTCTTTCCACTGATTTAGCATTAAATTGATCTTTCTATCAGTGGTGTAGGAGAATAAGATAGTAGAAAAAGATGATTGATCTGTTGGAGCTACTCGGTGCCAACATGCTTTAATTTTATCCTCAGTCAACCATTGAAAACTCATTCCAACCATCAATACTACAGAGTTTTCTACATAAGGAACTGTTAACCAATCATCCTCATACTTTACTTGAAGTACCTTGTTAGGATCGTGAGAAACAATTGTAGTAATAATATTTCTATCAAAGTGTGGCGCACAAGGATGCTCATCTTTACACGGAGGATAGTGTACAACATAAGAGATGTTGTGATCATAGCTTAGTTTTGACTCTATATTATAATGAGTTGCAAAACCTATCATATACTCAAATAGTTTATCTCTAACCCATATAAATTGGCTTCCCCACTCTGGAGGTAGTGACGCAGGATCATTGCGTGAAAGCATGCCATAACCCTCTTTATAATCACGATAGTCTGGATTAATCCAATGCTCATACAGTTTGTGATATCCCTCATCATTAGCATCTGTTGTTAAATAGTCTAATTTATTTGGAGAATTAAAAAACCAGCCTTCTACAGAAGACTGGTATTGTTTTAATAGAGCAAAGTCTGAGTCTGACCAGAAGTTCTTAACAACCGCAACTCTGAAAGTTTCTAAAGCCTGGTTAATACCGATCCAATCTTCTTTTTCACAGACTAACCCTTTGCGAACCATGTAGCAAATCTCTGGTCAATTTCTTCAGAATTATCTGCCCAAAACTCAAAGTCATTTTGAGCTGCATTTTGCATGTTAGCTGGAGCAGTAGGCATATGATCAAGCATATTGATAGAGTCGTTTGAATGAAAAGTAACAGGCACTGAAGCAGCTGAACGACGTGCTGGTCCATAAGCAATATAACGAGATTGATTAATCATCATCTCAGTAGTAGTTGAAAAGATTACAAAATCTTTTGCAGCTTCAAGGTTTTTAGTGCCTTTAAGAATGACCCAGTGATCATAGTCATAAACTTGACCATCCCAAACAATAGTCCAGTCTCTACCTTCATTAGCAACAGCATTGAAGATACGACCATTATACGCATGAGTCATCACCACTTCTCCATCAGCTAATAGCTGTGGAGGTTGTGCTCCTGCTTTCCACCATACTACATGATCTTTAATCGTATCAAGCTTTGCAAAAGCTCTATCAAGTCCTTCCTCAGTTGCTAAAACCTTAGTGGCATCTTTGGGGTCAACCCCGTCTGCAATGAGGGCAAACTGAAGTACAGGTCTTGCTTGTGATCTCAAACCACGTTTACCAGGAAACTTTTCAACATCAAAAAAGTCTGCCCAACTCTGAGGACCGCCGTTAGGAAAGTGCTTTGGATCATAGGCAAAGATATGAGAAGCTACAACACTTGGTACTGAACAATCAGTTAGTGAGTTTTCAAAAAAGTCAGCAGAAGCAGGAGTTCCGTCAGGAGCAGGAGGTAACATATCCACAGTGATAGTCTCAAACAATCCTTCATCACAACCGCGAACAGCATCTTGCATGCCTACATCTACCACATCCCATTTGATGTTACCAGTCTCAACCTGAGCTTTGATCTCTGACAAACCACCGCTGTAGGTATCTGGAATGATATTATGTCCTGACTTTTTAATCCAATCTACATGAGTACCTTGCCACTGAGCTGCTGAAAAAGAACCGCCCCAAGAAGTTACTACAATGTCATCTGCTAAGGAAGCAGAGGTAAACGCTGTAGAAGCAAACAACAAAGTAATAAGTTTTTTCATATTTAATCCTTTTGTAAAATTATGATGTTAATCGGTGTATTATGAGTAGTAAAATGTTTCTCAAAAATACACTTGTGGGAAGAAGATCTATAAACTTCTTCACCTGTTAAATAGTTGTAACCGTTTGGAGTAAACCAAAAGTGTCCATTATCCCAATCACTAAACACTTTATCTTTGATATCAGATAAATTATGTTCCCACGTAGCAATAACTGTTGTGCAGTCAATAGTCTTTAGAAGATCTGAGAACCATGCGTGTGGGTCGGGGCCAACAACGTTATGAATATTTGATAAATATAGCACATCGCAAGACAGAGGAGCAAGAGTATTTTCAATCCAGCTAAGTCCTTTGGCTTGAATATGCTTTAGGAAATTTTCTCTGCACATCGCATAAGGATCCCAACAATAAACGTGCTTTGCTCCCCAGCGAGATAACACATAACTCCTAATACCAATATGACAGCCCCAATCAATAACAGTCTTACTTTTTACGTAAGACTGTAGAAAGGGTTTATAAAAACTTGTAATACGATTAGTCTTCATAATAGTATCTTTCCAAGTATTTAATTGATATAAAGGATGTTGTATTGTAGGTTCCATTAAATTGTTTCTAATATTAAAGTATTAAAAATTTTATCGTCGCCCTTTTCACTTTTAGCCCACACAACTTTATTATGCTCTACTACACGAACTTTGTTAGATGACTTGTACACCTTTTCAGGATCTTCAAAGTTAAGTCCGACAGTTGAGCAATACCACGAAATTTCATGCTGTCTGATCCATTTATGTTTTGCGTCTGAGAACTGTAACCCCCAAGTTGCTATAATATTTTTACAATGAATCTGATCTAAAAGATTATCAAACCAGGTGTAAGGATCACTACCGCTTTCATTACTTACGGCAGCAAGATATAATGTGTCACACCATAATTCTTCAGTTGGATCATCAATCCAAGTTACTTGGTTACTAGCAACAAAGTTTTTGAACACTTCTTTAAAATAAAAGTTGGGATCCCAACCTCTTATACTTTCAGGATTATATTGGTTTAAGTAGTATGTACGAGGACCAAACTTACAACCCCAATCAATCACATTTTTATCTTTTATGTAAGGTTCAACTACTTCTCTAGTAAGTTTAGTCTTAATCTCATCCATCTCAAGTTTGTGTTTAAAAGAGTGTGTAAAATCTTCTAAACTTAACTTAGACATTAAAAGTAGGTTTCTATCATCTCAAGTTGGTCATGATACTGAGCCATCAAATCCAGTTGTTTTTCAATTTCTTCCATCACCTCTGAATGTTCACCGACACCAACAGGGTTATTTAAATAAACTTCAACATTCATACGATGTTTTTCAATATGCGCTTCAGCGTGAAGCATCATTGCTTTTAACATATCTTCTCTTAAATCAGTCATTAATTACTCCTAAACACCAATTTTCTGCTGCATCTTCAGCATACCTCTCTGAATGGACAACTCCTCCATCAGATACCATAGGACGACACTCAACTAGTTGACTTCCTAAAATCATATTCACGTACCAAACCCCGTCTTTATTAAAAATCTCTGCTCTTTTCTGCTTATCTTCACTCAGAAAGACAGATCTAATTTCTTTTTCCATTTGTTAACTCCTGATTCATAATACGGATTAGAACCGCAAATTGATTTGTCCAATAGTTCCAGCCCCATGATCCTTCTTCACAGCGGTTTCTAGCAATTATACAGTTGTCTAGTCTTCGTTCGTAAAGTTGAAATCTTATTGTTTCCATACTTGCCACCAACGTTTTGTAGTTGCTTGTTTTTCAAACATACCAGCGTGAATCCATTCAGGATCATGTTTCTTTTCTAAATAACAATTTAGAGCCGCCTGAGCAAAAGCAGCTTCTACTGGATCGTGTATACCATCACTATAAGCTTTGAGCTTTAGTAAATCATTTTCTGTAATGTCTTTACCCCAGTGATTAACTAATGCCTCAGCTTGCATTTTAATTTCTGTTTGTTTTTCAAAAGCGTCTATGCTTAAATCATCCCAAAAAGAATTACCTATCATACTATTTCCCCTTCATTTTATCAACATACAGTTTTTGTGGACAACGAAATTCTTTACCTGTCATTACTATCTCATTTTTACGACCATCTTGACATTTAAATTCACAAGCTCTTACTGTTTTATCGTCTTCACTAATATCCTGAGAGACGAGTCTGCAAACTATCATACCTACATAAGCTAATTCCATTTAAATCTCCTATTGTAAAACATACAAAGGCCAAAGAGGAGTATCATGACAAACCGCCTTTGACTGTATATGAGTATTTAATCTCCACGCTTTTGGGTTGTGAAAGATTAGAATATTATTAGAGTACATCGCTTTTAAAGACGCAGTGACAGACTCAAAATCATCAACAGTGTGATGCAGATTAAAGAATCTTGATAATATTACACAGTCATATCTATTAAGTACAGGAAGTTCCCACTGTCTATCTTTATAATATCCCATCCTAAAGTCAATCTGAGGATTAAACTGTTTGAACTCATTCCATTGGTGATGTTGTTCTATAGTATGACACAATTTTCCTTTTTTGACAAGAACTCGCTTAATAATTCCAGGACCAGTCCCTATATCAAGGGCAGAACTGAATCCATAATGATCTAATACATCATTTATGTAAAAAGCTTGTTTGAATAGAGACTTAACTTGATTATAGTCATTATACTGATTCATATGGAGCGGGTACGGAGATTCGAACTCCGATCTTCTGGGTGGAAGCCAAACATAATAGCCATTATACTATACCCGCGTTTACAAACTTTTTATCCCAATGTGCTTCAAAAGATTGAGCGTCTATCCGATGTTCAAAGTAAAAAGTATCTTCATAGACAT
>JGI10211J34971_10004091_pt1 | contig 11611 bp, 8 predicted proteins | sample Etolagsediment_FD_34971 | JGI IMG/M metagenome (IMG submission 34971)
ATGTTGAACCGCATTCCCTCTTCCAGGGCCTTGAGGCACACATCGAGGGCCTGACGGGCCTCATAAATGGAATCCCCCTGCATGGAGCCGGAGCAGTCCACCAAAAATATAATGTCTTCAGTCCCTGATTTGTCCTGGTCTTCATGCTCTGTATAGAAATCCATTTGCACGTAGGTAGCGTCTTTGGTTTCACACAGAAAAGCCTGGCTGGCACCGGGCTCGCTGAGGGTCAATGTCAGAACGAAGTCCCGGTCCATCTGAACGGATTCCTGGGAAAAAGAGATGACCACTTGCTGCTCGGAGAGATGTTCGATGCGGATGGGATGGCTCGGCGATTCGATGGCTGAAAATTGATCGACGCCGGCAAGGGCAAGATGCATTTCCATGCCGTAGGGAACACTCCTCGCGTAGGGGGGATGGATGCGATGATCCAACGGGATATCTCCATCATCCGCCTGATGCAGAGGGATGTAGCGCGGGGTGATGGTGGTCGGAAGAAGAAAACGGAGGGTATCCCCATCGCCATCGATTAGGGTGACATATTCAATATGGACCACCGCTTCCGTACCTGGATTCAGATTCCCGGCGGATAGCGTGAAGATATTGGGCCGTTCCTCATCCAGAAGATAGCCGCCCTTACCCTCCTGAAGCGCATCATCATAAATTTCGAAGGCCTTGTCCCGCTCTTCCACTCGTCCTGAAATTTGTGTGCCTTCTTTTTCGACGGTAAAGCCGCACACCGCGGCCCCTTCGGGGAGAGGAAACTTGTAAACCGCCTCGACCGCATGTTTTTCCTCATTCCTGAAACGCTGGGTCACGATGATCCGGGCTCCCTGTCCGGCAATGGATCCTGTAACCCGCACCCCTGCCAGAGGAATGGGGGAACCTTTCTCCGAAAACAGTCCGCTGTCCGTAGGATTCATTTCATTTCTCCTTCAAAAAGGGATTTGCCGATGCGCAAAAGGGCCTCGACTGCTTTTCGTTTTTCCGCGTCAAGATCTTCCCGCACATGCAATTCGATACCGGAACAGATGGGAAGTCGTAGCCACGTCTCACGGGTTGGGGCCGGCTCCACCGAAGCCTGCACCTCGGGTGTTATTTTCTGGATTTCCGAAATCCGCAACCCCTTGTCTTTCAAGGCCCTGATTTGCAGAAGACGCTGCAAATGACTGTCATAATAAAACCCACCTCTGCCCCTGCCCGCCGGTGGTTTCAGAAGACCCTCCGAAACATAATACCTTATGGTTCTGCGAGAGTATCCGGTTAATTTACAGATATCATCGATTGTGTAAGACGGTTGTTCCATAAATAGAGAAATAACAGTTGACTGTCATAATTGCAAGAGAAAAATTGGCGGGTCAGGAATCTTTTGTTCAATCTAAAGGGGTTTTTGGAATGGAAGGTGGAAAACGCTAAGGCGGTGTTCTTGCCGGTTCAGAAAAAGTCCTTTCCCTATTTCACTCCAGACAAATCCTCAACGGCTCTGAGAACCGTATCAAACAGTTCCTGGGTGTCCTCTTTTTCCAGGCAGGAAAAAGCCACCCGCAGGTCGGTCTTGCCGAGAGCGATCAAGCCTATTCCGTATTTGTCCAGAAGGTGCACCCGCAGTGGCTCCGCATCAACGGTTTTGAGTTTCAGGCACATGAAATAGCCGGAATTAAAGGGATACACATCCCAGGCTTCAGAATATTTTGGATCTGCAAGTACCCGCTTCACTTCCTGCGCCCGGGCTTTCATGATCTCAAATTTCTCTTCCTTTTCAGCCAGGTAGTCTTTTGACTGCAGCGATTTCAGAACCAGCTCCTGGCTCAGATGTGACGCGTTGGAGATGGATCCCCTGACGGCGCCGGCGGTTTTCTTCTCAAGAGCATCATAAAAGGGCCTTGACTCGCCTCTTACTGAACAGCCGTATGTCACAAAGCCCACCCGCAACCCCCACACGAAGTTTTCTTTGGTGGCGCCGTCCAGTTTGACGGCCAGAAGATTGGGATGACGGTTTGTCAGCCGGGTGAAAATGGATTCTTTCAAAGCCGTTTCTTCATAGAAAAGGCCAAAATAGGCATCGTCGGTGAAGGCCACCACATGGGTCCCGTTTTGGGCGATGCCCTCCAAAATATCCGCAATCCCATCTGCTTCGTCTGATGAAATGGTGTACCCGGTGGGGTTATTGGGGAAATTGAGCAGCACAATAATCTTTTTCCTTTGCTCGGCCTCCGTTTCAACGCAGGTTTTAAAGGCGTTCATGTTGAAACCGCCATTGCTATCGAAAAATGTATAATTTTTGATGACGGCGCCTTTTCGGACGCCAAAAATCAAATTGTAATTGCCCCACATTTTATCGGGAAGGATGATGACATCCCCCGGGTCAACCCACATATCCGAAACAACGCTTAAACAATGGGTGATGGCATTGCAGGTCACCGGCAGACTGATGTCTCTTCCTGCAAGTGATGGGTTTTTTCGGTATATTTCTTCCTTCCATGCTTCACGAAGCGGCAGAATACCGAAAGAAGGGGCGTAAGTCAGCGCTTCCCTGGGGGAAATATCTCTCAGCATGGCCATGATGGAAGGGAGAAACATGGTGTCCCCTTTTTCCGTGGCCATCCCGATGGTGGCGTTGAATCTGTGGGCCTTTTCTTTGGCCTCAGCGCTCTGAGAAAGAATCCCTTTGGGGAAAAACAGGTTTTTGCCCACACTGGACAGCATGTCATATACATCAGGGTTTCCACTTTTTACAATTGCGTTTAGCTCTCTTGCGATAGGGTTCATTTCCATTGTTTCGCTCCTGATTCTATCTGTTTTTTTAGAATATTTTGGACTATTTCTAATCGCTCAATTTTAGTTTTGTCAAGCAAATTGCCCGCTCTTTGGTCGTGGATTACTGTGGGCGAACTGTGTCACTCCTGTTCGAGATCCACCGAAATCCGCTGCCGCAGTTGTTGGTCTCCTTTGTAGACGACCAGATCGATGGTGTTTTTCCCTTTGGGAAGGGGGCCCGGATAGAGCCCTCGTCCTTCTCCATCCAAAATGTCCTGCCGTATCGGGGCAAAAGCGACCAGCTTAAGGGGAAAGACTTCCTTGCTGAAAGTGCCGCCCGCCGGAATAACGGCCGGTGGAATGGATGTTTTGATGGTTGCGGGATCGATGTCGGGAAACACAACCGGGCCATAGACTTTTCCATCGCAAAGATACCGCGTCTTGTTCCAGTCGATTTTCAGGTTCTGGTCGGTCCTGTTATTGATAAAGAGTCTGAACGAAACAAAATGCTGTTTATCTCGTCTAAGGGGCGTCAGCTGCGCCGTGAAATCAGCATTTTGTACCTGTTTTGTGGCAGGGCTGCTGCTCCAGGTGTTCGTCTTAGCCGTTACGCAGGCCGTCAGAGACAACAGCACGAAAACAACGATTCCAATTCTCATCTTCTACTCCTCCGAAAAAAAATATCTACCAAAACGCCGATTCATCTTCTTTGTCTTTGGCTTTCGTTTCCTCTCCAAACATCGGCTCAACGATCTTGAAAGGGCTTTCAAGAGTTCTTTTCATGATTCCCCATAACCCTGATCCGATCTCTGAGAAGGGAAGGACGCGGACTTTCGGGTCTTTCAGGGCGCCATTGACTTTGACGGGAACCGAAATCAGCGTCCCCCCCAGAATGTACCCGGCCACCGGAATAACCTTGATCAGGCGGTCCGTCAGGGTAAACGGCGAGGCGAGCATGTTGAGGTCCAACTGTTCATTCAGCAAATCCATATCCCCATTAAAAACGAGGTTCATGGCGGAGCTGTTCATAAGGCCTTCGTGGATGTGAATTTTGCCGTTTTTAAGGTTCGCTTTCATCTGTATCAGGTCATAAGGGAGTCCATCCTTTTCAAGGGTGGGAAGCTTACCTTTGAAAATATCGGTGACGTTCAAAACCGTCAGCACNCGCGCCAATGCNGGGTCNTGTTTGACCTGTCCATCGGCTGAAGTAAAAAGTATGGGNCCTTCAAGCTTTCCAAAAAGATTATCCCAATGCCCCTCGCCTTTGATGNTTCCTTTAAGATCAAAGATACCTTCAGCGACAACCCGCTCGTGGGTGAGACAGGTGATACATTGGTTCAGATTGCGTTTCTCAGCACTTAACTGAAAGTCGATCTCGATGCCGTCTGGTTTAATCCGTAAAAAGCCCGGTGAATCGATGCCGCACAGTCTGGCGTTTTCCACGGCAACCCGAATGCTCTCAGGCGCTATTGTAACTTCCCCTTGAAAAGGTTGCCATATAAAACCGGCCAATTTCAANCTGTCCCACATCAAATGGGCNGTGCCCCGTATGGGAAATCGCCAATGGTCTTTCTTGTCCTTATTTGTTTTGACGTCGTCNGATTTTTTCAGAAATGNGAGAATTTTGTCAAGGTCAACATTTTCAGTGGAAATGTCAACATCGAAACGGGGGTCTTCCGTTGAAAGATCCGCATAGCCGTTCATGACAAGCCTGTTTTCGTTGAGAACCATTCGAACCGAATCAGCGCGGAGCTGCTGACCTTCTGCGCGCAAGGAAAAGTCTTCAATCTTTGCGGGTACTGTCATACCGTAAACAGGGACTTCTTTACCCCTAAGAAATCCTTCCGCCGAGGTGGAAAACGATAGCTTGGGCAATATGCGGGCGGATATATTTCCCTCAATAAAGCCGTCAAGGAACTGGTTTTTCATGAAAATTCCATCCAGTGTTGATTTTTGGAATTTTCCCGAAAAATTGAAATTCACAAGCTCCTCATGAGCCTGCATGCCGAAAGAAGCCTTGGTGGCACCTTCTTCAACAACCAGATTTCGAATGTTTAGTCTCCCCGGGCCATGGGAAAAGTCCATGGAAACCCTTGGCCCGTCTGGAAATAGCATGTTTCCCTTGAAGGATACGCCATTGCCCTTTTCCCAGAGATATTCCCCTGACTGGACCGTCAAGGGGGTCCGCACCAGAAAGTCTTCAGGGAGTTCCAGGGTTTTAAAAAGATGTTGTAGCCCCTGTGAACCCAGGGTTCCCGACAGTTCGGTTTCAAAGCGTTTCAGATGGTTGACGGGGCCCGCCAATTTACCGGTAAGGGTAAAGTCTGAGTCCAGTATTTTGATTTCAGCATTCCTAAAGCGAATCCCTTCCGTGGTTGCTTCCATCTGTGCTTTGGATACATTAAGAGGCCCCGGCAAGAATGCTGCGTTCAGAAACAGTTTTTCAACCTGTAAATCAGTCTGGTACTGCCATGCAGCAGGGCTTTTCAGCGGCCCTTTCAGGTTCAGAGAAGCAATTGATAAACGGCCTTTTAGAATTTTGAGGTCTTTCAGCCATCTATCTGGGTTTTTTATGGCGGGAATAAGGGGGTATACTTCTTCCATCAAAACCTCTGACTTTGCGCCGCCAATCTCAATTTGAGGCTCACCCTGCCAGTCTAATGAACCTGACGTTATGAGAAATTCAGATTGGCCGTAAGCCCCTTTTAAATCCCGCAGCTGAATATGGTTTTGCCGGTAACGAACCCTGCCTTTTTTCACTGTGATTGGAAATGGCAGGGATCGGTAGAAGGCTTTCAGTCGGCAGGATGAACAATCCACATCCACCAGGAGGCCGCTTTTGCTTTCATCCAGCTTCAGCTGCGCGGTGGCCTGGCCTTCTATTGAACGGATCTGTTGAAGGCCCTCTGAAAATGCACCTTCCGCTACAAGCCGTTTCAATGTGGTGTGGGCCTCAGTTAAATTTGCATCCACTAGTATGTTCAGTTGAAAAGGTGCGGCGCCGTCTTGAAGCGCCACTGTCAGTATCCCTTGTATCCCTTTGGTATCCCCCAAGTTTGCCTCAAGCCTTTGCCCTCTGAGGATCCCATTTGAGATCAGAGCACTTCCCTTTACATTCACAAGGTCCAGCCTGGGTGTTGTCAGGGAAATCTTCCCCTCGCGCATTTGCCCTTCGATGGTATACCCATTCAGATTTTCCAGATCCGACAGAGATTTACCCTTTGCAGTGACGGATATGGCCGGAACATTCCCATCCCTGATTATGGCAAAAATATTCTCAACTGCTGAAATATCCCCCGCCAGATTTAGAGCGCAGGAACGAACTGCCGGTACCGACACATCTTTTCCTTCAAGGCGAAGGTTTACCAGCGGTACATCCTTCTTATATTCAACCCCCCCGGAAAGTTTCATAGGGGGATAGTCCAGGGTCATGTCAGACAAAGACGCAACTAAAGATGCGTTTACAAACTGAATATTCCCCTGGATTCGAGCCCCTTTCACCGTAATTTTTTTCTGGCCGCGCGATAACCCCAGTGAAGGGGCGGAAAGGTTCACATTAGCGTTAAAGTTTTGAAAACCCGCCCCTTCAAAGTTTGTCTCAAGGTCTATCACCCCATCCACCAGTCGCAGGGCTTCGGGATTTTGTATTTTGTTTGGCAAATCGCCGCTTTTGAATCCGGAAAGGGTTAGCGTTCCCTTTGTTTTAGAAGAAGCCGGTTCCATCTGACCCTTCAGATTCATTTTCTCAAAAAGATTGGAGGTGCAGGTCATCTCCAGGGTCAAAACGCCCTTTGTATGTCCGGCGGACAGGGTAATGTCACTGAACCGAAACGACTGCTTTCCATTTGTTTTAAGATCTAAAAGACCATCCTCAATCTGGATCGTAAGGCCATCGGATTTGTCAATCCAGGTGTTTAATCCCTGGGGAATTTGGAACTTCCCGTCCGTTACAGGATACGGGGTAGGGGGTTGTTGTTTCGTTTTAGAGGGTGTCAGGTCAATGGTTGTCCGGGGAGATATGATTCGAATCTGCGATGGACGAAATTCTCCTTTGAGCAGCGGCAGTAGCATTGGATAAACCGATAGGGTTTTAAACGACAGGCTTTCCTGTTCGGGAAAAGAGAGTTTTCCCTTGTGGATAACCGCATGGGGCCGAGGAAAAAAGAAAAGGTCCAATTTTTCGAATGAGCCTTGCCCACCTGTCTCACGGTGAATTCGTGCCACAATGTCGTCATGGATGCCTTTGAGATTTATGAGCCGGGGTGCCGCCAGGAGCGTGATGCACACCAGCAAAAGGACTCCGCCCACAATCCCCGACATCCAGAATAAAGTTTTTCGGCCGGTCATCATGAAATAGAAGTTTTCCTTATCCGAATAACCGCGATGGCCTCACGCAAAGCCGCAAAGCCCGCAAAGAAAAAAAGGTCTATCAAATTAGATGAACAATTGAATAGAGATTCACGGGGCAGAAATAATCAGGCTTCAATCTTATAAAAGTAGCCTTTATAGAACGGTTTTTCAATGAAATTGTTCGCAGAGGAGGGGCTGTGAAAAAGGTAAATAGGCACTTTTTATCAAAACAGTTGAAATTTCAAAATGGAATATTCTATAATGGAGTAATGAGTCGATGGAATCTTTGTCAGTGGAGGGAAGCCACCATGAAATGGAAAAATATTAATCGAAAAAAGCTTGCCATTGCCTTCCTTTTTCTTTTTTTGAACCTGGCCCCTCAGGCGGAGGCTGCGGAAACCGGAAGCATTACCGTTTTTGCAGCGGCATCCACCACCAACGCCATGAACGACATCGCAAAGCTCTATATGGATCAGCAAAAGGACCGGATCCGCATTTCCTTTGCCGCTTCTTCAACGCTGGCCAAACAAATCGACAATGGGGCTCCGGCAGATATCTATATTTCAGCCAACAAAAAATGGATGGACTATCTGGAATTCGAAAAGATGATTTNCCCGAAGAGCCGTGTTGATCTGCTGGGGAACCGTATCGTCTTGATTGCGCCGGTCGAGAGTAATCTGAAGCAAATCGAAATNAGACCCGATTTCCCATTGCAGGACTATTTGGGCGATGGTCGACTGGCCATGGGGGATCCCGGGCATGTCCCTGCAGGCATCTACGGTAAAGAAGCTTTGTTGCGTTTGAAAGTCTGGGAAAAGGTTAAAAACAGGGTGGCCGGCATGAAAAATGTGAGGGCCGCCCTCATGATGGTTGAACGCGGTGAAGTGCCGTTGGGTTTGGTCTATTCCACCGATGCCGCCATCTCCGGGAAAGTTCGCATCGTAGCGGTTTTCCCCTATGATACCCATTCTCCCATCGTTTATCCGGCGGCCATTGTGGTAAATCACAGGACTCCGGCCGTTGAACGGTTTATCACTTTTTTGAGGTCTCCTGCGGCAAGGGCCGTTTTCAAGCGATACGGCTTTTCCGTCCGGTAATGGATATGTTCGGATTAACCCCCATGGAGTGGGAAGCCCTCAAGCTCAGTCTCTGGATATCCTTCTGGGCGGTTTCCGGTAGCTTGCCACTGGGCATTCTAACAGCATGGATTCTGGCAAGGGTAAATTTTCCCGGTAAGGGTATTTTTGATGGCATTGTTCATTTGCCCCTGGTTTTGCCGCCGGTTGTTACGGGATATATGCTTCTGGTTCTTTTTGGCCGTAAAGGCCCTTTAGGGGCTTTTATGCGGGACCAGTTCGGTTTCTCACTGGCATTTAACTGGAAAGGGGCTGCTCTGGCTGCGGCTGTAATGGCCTTCCCGCTTATGGTTCGGGCAGTACGGCTCTCCATTGAAAGCGTGGATCAAGGATTTGAGTCAGCGGCCCGAACACTGGGTGCGAGACCTTTGAGGGTATTTTTTACCGTGACCCTTCCACTAACGTTGCCGGGTATCATCAGCGGCATGATTTTGGCCTTTGCCAGGAGTCTGGGGGAATTCGGAGCCACCATTACCTTTGTCTCCAATATTCCTGGGCAAACCCAAACATTGCCTCTGGCCCTTTATACTCTGACGCAGGTGCCCGGCGGTGAAACCAGTGCCATGCGTCTGTGCGTGCTGTCGGTGGGCGTGTCAATGGTTGCCCTGTTTTTCTCCGAAATGGCCGCCCGCAGGTTTTCCAAACGCTTGAAAGGATAATCCCTTTGGAAATTGAACTAAAACGAAAGCAAGGTGATTTTACCGTAGATGTTGTTTTCCAGGGGGACCCGTCAGGGGTAACTGGCCTCTTTGGACCTTCGGGTTCCGGTAAGACGTCAATCGTCAGTATGGTTGCCGGGTTGTTGAAGCCTGATGCCGGTCATGTGGTTGTCGGCGGTCGCTTGTTGTACGATTCGGTGCGGCGCATCAACCTGTCGCCAGAAAAGCGTCGGATCGGTTACGTTTTTCAAGACGGTCGACTTTTGCCCCATTTAACGGTGAAATCGAATCTGACTTACGGTATGAACCGCACGCCTTTAGAGCGACGGTATGTGAATTTAGGTCAGGTGGTGGAACTTTTGGGTATTGGTCATATTCTGGAGCGCAGACCGGCAAAGCTTTCAGGTGGAGAGAAACAACGGGTGGCCATCGGTCGTGCGCTTTTGGCCAGCCCTGCACTGCTGCTCATGGATGAACCCCTGGCATCACTGGACGGGAACCGCAAAAATGAAGTTCTGCCATTTATCATGAGATTGTCCCGTGAATTTTCAATTCCCATTTTATACGTCACCCACGCATTGGATGAGATCATCAACCTGGCGAACCGAATGGTCCTTTTGGAAAACGGCCGGGTGCTGGGCTCCGGTCCGATCAAAGAACTTATGGATCGTCCTGATCTGAAGGGATATCTGAGAAATGAAACATATCGCTTTGCATCATCAGGGCACGCTTTAACTTGAATTAGCGGGTCTGATTTTCATGGAAGACGGCGGTTTCACCTTTTAGGGGTCTCGGCAAAAAATAAATGAGCAAGATTGCGCCGTATTTTGGTCCGCCCGTTCTTAATAAAATCAGGCAAGGCGCATTCGACAGTGCATATTTGTGGATATGTGCTGGCGGATGCAACGCAGTAGACGGGCTAAAGGACAAGCAGGATTGTTTATTTATTTTTTGCCGAGGCCCTTACAGCCAGGGTCACTTTGTACAAGGTTGTGATAATGAGCATACCCAGGCAGTAAATGCCCAGAGACACGGTCAATTCCACCCATGATGGCGGGTATTCCATGATTCGGCCGAACACATTGGGGATGAATGCGGCAGGTACCAGGAGAAAGCCCTTGTCGATCCATAGACCCACCAGCGCAATGATGCAGGCTTCAGCTAAATGAAGGTGGATTGTGTCTGACAAAGGGGAATGCCAGCAGGCCGATAGCACATAGAATGGAAAGATTCATCAGCCAGAACCATCGTACGAAAGCGGTGTTTCCGTCAATGCCGAAAAAAAGGTATCTAAAAGTTTCAGTGTAGGCGGGGACATGGCTGTAAAATGCCGTGAAGTATTCCACTGCCAGAAAAAACGCGTTAATGATGAGCGCGTAAAACAGAATGGTTGCCAGTTTCTGAATGGCTTTTTCCCCGGCATCAAAGCTTGAGAGCTTCCTGAGTACCAGAGAGATCAGGATCAGGATGGCGCATCCCGCGGCAAAGGCCGTCGCCAGAAAGCGGGGCGCCATAATGGCGGTCATCCAGAATCCCCGTCCCGGTGTCCCCGCATAGATGAAGGCGGTGACCGTATGCATGATCACGGCCCAGGGAAAGGAGATATAGATGAGGATTTTGATCCAAAATGGCAGGGATGTGCGTCTTTTTTCGGCGCCCATGGCGGTCCAGCCGATCACCAGGTTAATGAGCATGAACCCCGGCAGAAAGAGGGTATCGTAAAACAGCATGGACCCGGGTGTGGGGTTCAACGGCACATTCAGTATCCGCATGGGCATGCCCACATCGGAAAAGATAAACAGCAGGCTCATGACAAGTGTTCCCACCGTCAAGAACTGGGCGAGGGCTGTGATGGGAGCAAATGCCTTAAAATTGTGGAGATAAAGAGGCAGTACCACCATGAGAACCGAGGCCGCCACGCCCACCAGGAAGGTGAACTGGGAGATGTAAAAGCCCCAGGAAACATTTCGGCTCATACCGGTGAGCCAAAGGCCTTCTTTCAGTTGATACAGATAGGCGAAAAGGCCTAACCCCGTGCCTGCTGCAAGAAAAATCATCCACACCCAGTAGCTTTTGCTGCCGTGTAGGGCTTTTTCAATCATGAGGGACCTCTACAAAATATAAAATACAGAGGGTCGTGTGCCCAGTTGCGGTTTACGTCTCACATGGGGCTTTTCGTCCAAAATCCGCCGAATTTCAGAAGACGGATTCCCAAGGTCTCCAAACACGAGGGCACCCTTTTTACACGTTTCCACGCATGCGGGCATTTTTCCCACTTCCAGCCGTTCCTGGCAGAAGTTGCACTTTTCAACGACCCCTTTCCGCCGGGTCGGAAACTCCGGATGAATCGTTTTGATGTANGGCCGNGGGTCACGGAAATTGAAACTTCGAGACCCGTACGGGCAGGCGGCCATACAGAAACGGCACCCGATGCAGCGNTGGTAGTCCATCATAACGATGCCGTCATTTTNCCGCTTGAAGGTGGCCTGGGTAGGGCAGGCGCGTACACAGGGCGGGTCATNGCAATGGTTGCACAAAAGCAAAAAATTTCGCTTTTTAATATTTTCCGAAATGAGTTCACGGCTCCGGTCGGGAAAGGTGTTTTCATAGGGTTCCTGAAACAACCACATGACCTGGTGTTCCGCTTTTGGAATATAAGGGACATTGTGAATCTCGTGACAAACGCCGATGCAGTCTTCCGTGCACAGA
>JGI10211J34971_10004092_pt1 | contig 11609 bp, 8 predicted proteins | sample Etolagsediment_FD_34971 | JGI IMG/M metagenome (IMG submission 34971)
TTTATAGCGCTTGGTGATGCTGCGGTCTTTCATTGTTGCGGTTGGGAAGAGCACGTGGGGGCGCCCGTCCATCATACGTTCTTTGGCTTTTTCCGGCCTTCCCATTCTTGCGCCTATGTATGTTGGGTTCTTGTTCCGGATTATGATGTCAGAAAGGGAATTGATGTTTTCAAGGGGAGTAATCTCTTCGTTCAGTTGGGGGGGAATGGAAATCTCCCTTCCAGAGAGCATTCCAAAAGAAGAGAGGAGGGTAAATGCAGCATCCCCTTCAAGAAGAATTTTGGAATCAGAAACTTTGTGCTCAACAAGGAGCTCTTCAAGGGTTTCCTTTGCATCTAATGTCGGGAGCTCAAGGCCCACAATTTCGCCCCCGTCCAGCTTCATTATTCCTTTTGAAAGGGAAGTAGAAAGGATGCCGAGTTTTTCATTGGTGGTATCGTTCCAGGGATATGTATAGTCCGGGTGGAGAGGGGTTTTGTTTTTTCTGGAAAGCTCAAATGCTTCTTTTGCGGAAGGGGTTTCGGGCGGATTTTCGATGCCAGATTCCTGGGCTTCCTGCACCCACCACTCCAGGCAATAGCCTGCGGGCATCATAGGGTGGTTGGATTTATAGAAGTCCCCATAGGTTACTAGTATATCTCCTATGAAGAGGACTTGTTCCAGGTCATCATGAATCTCTTCTGCCTGCTCGCTGGTTTTTACTTTTACAACCGAGCCATCCTTGAGCTTTACAACAGGGCCTTCAATTGAATCGCAGGCGGTAAGAATTGCGCCCTTCCCGGGGCGTTCAACCTTTACGTGGGTGCCGTTTGCAACAAAAGAATCAAGGAGATACATAGTTGCAGGATGAACATTCCTGCCCATTATCCCATTGGTGCGGCTGCGGCCGTACCGAAGGCGGAAACCTCCTTTGGCCATGGGATAGGAGAATACGGGGCGCCCTGCAACAAGGCCTTCAAGGTAAGCGAGATCAGGCTTGATTTCAATCTTGTCTGCTTTTTTCTTCACCTTGATTACTTCTTGGAGCCAATCCCACCCCAAGCCAAATTTTTTGGTGAATTTGAGCACTTTGGGGGCTTTTGCAGCAATTCCTTCACATATAACTAGGGGAACGCCTCCGCGTATGCGGTTGCTTTTTATGCGCTCCAAGTCCCTGTGCACGGAAACTTCTATCTCTTCTGTGGGGTCTCCATCTATGCATACCGGGCAGTTGCGGACTATGTGCGCAACATGTTCGTCCGGGGGCTTGTACTGAAGATGCACGCACCTGTGCTCATAAACATTTACTTCTTCCACATATCGGGCGATTTCCGATTCCATGGGGCGGAAATCCCCTATTCCTGCTTTGCTGCGGGCATGGTCTGCGAGCGCTACGCTGAGGGCTGCAACGGTTCCTCCTGCGCTTCGGATTGGGCCTGCAAAAAGTACGGAAACATAGTCGCTTCCGTCCGGGTTCTGGTTTATCTGGACGTCCGCGATTCCTTCGGTGGGAGCTACAAGGACCCCTTCAGTAAGGATTCCTACGCTGGTGCGGATTGCCTGTTCAATAAGGGTGCGCTTGTCCCCTTGGATTATTTCTCCGGAAGCAAGCTTTTCCGCGATATTAAATGCGATTTCAGGACGGGACAACCCTCCCTGCTCCATTTCACGGATTATGGAGGCAATTCCGCGGGGGCCCACAAGCCCTTCTACACGGGCGGCAACGTCCTTTGCAATGGGGATTTCAACTTTATTCTCAGGATCAAGGCCTTGCCTGCGGGCATCCTGGGCAAGGGCATAAATCTGGTCCAGCTCTTTCCTGAGTGTTTCGAAATAATCCATCTTTTCACCGTGTGAAATCCAGTGTGCGCAACCTGTCGTGCATAAACTCATATATTGGAACTTTTGCAGGGGTGGGAACGTGTCCCTGCTTCTGTTGGAACTCTGTTGTGTCCTGGAAGGTTCCTGAGTTGATTATGAGTGTGTCGCGGTAGCGGGTGTAGCCGTTTTTGTGCACGTGGCCAAAGTGAACTATGTCCGGCTCTTTCTCGATTACCAGGTAATCAAGCTTTTCCGGGACGATTGCATTTCCTCCGTAAATCGGGGAGAGGTGGCGCCTCTTCAGGCATTCCACCATTACTTTTTCAGGGCGGTCATAGCTCAAGTGAGGAAGGGTTGCAATCCATCCATCTGCGGAAGTTCCATGATAAAGGAGATGCTCGGAGTTTTCAACACGGACTGTGGAAGGGCTTCCTAAGCTCAGGACATCGCAGTTGAGGATTTCCCTGGAAAGTGCAGGCATGGGCTCTGCACGGCGCACAACATCATGGTTTCCCGGGCATACGATTACTTCTACATAATCCGGGAGTTCCTGCACAAAATCAGTGAAGAGCTCATATTGCTTGAATACATCAAGGATGTCCAGGTCCTTTTCCTGATTGGGGTAGATGCCGATTCCGTCTACGATATCACCGGCAACAAAAACATACTTTACTTTTCCTGCAAGCTCCTGGTTTTCGCCCCTTCCACTCATCCAATCAGTAAAACGGTTGAAGTATTCACCAAGGAACTGCTTGCTTCCAAAATGGAGATCGGAGAGGTAAACTGCTGCAAGGTCCCGCTCGGCCTTCTGTTTCTCGCGGGTTACTGGAAGATCGGGCCATTCCAGATCCTCTGCAATTATGAATGCGGGAAGAACTTTTCCATAAATGAGAATTACGTCGTCGTTTACAAGGTTTTTGGCCTTGGTGAAAACCTGCTCATCGCGCTGGGAAATAACTATTTTGAACTGGCCGGTGAGGTCTTCCACCTGGAGAAGAATGTTTCCTTTTTTGGTTTCGCGGATTTCGGAGACCATTACAATTACGCGCACCTTCTGGCCCACGAGTTTGGAAATTCCTTCCAAATCGGCTTCAGGGTATTTGCCGCTATAAGTGCGAAGGAGTGCGGAAAGCCGCTCGTAGCGGTTGCGGAAATATGTTACAAAATCTGAAACACCGCCTTCGGTACGGGATTTCCCGGTTACGTCAAGGGATTCACGAACTTTTATTTCAGGAGAGTATTCTTTTGCAAGAGGCTTGAAGTCTGCGGGGAGGGAAACCTCAGCTTTTTTAGGCTCGGGCTTGAGCTCTTTTTCTTCTTGCCGCTTTTTGAGAATAGGCTCCAAATCCTCTTTGGAGATGAGTTTTTTTTCTAGGGCGAGGAGTTCGGGTTCGGTTATGGAATGCTGGGTTATGAAGTCCTCTGCATCGAGCGCGATTCGTACTCCGTGCTTTTTGAGGCCCTCCATGAACATGGTTATTCCTTAAGAGATTCCAGCTCGCTCATTATGCTCCAGATCTGCATGCGTGCATGGGGGGGCATATTCACGTCTTCAGCAACGGACTCCAGGGAGTAGATAGCTGCGCTTACTTTCACAACCTGCTCATCGTCAGTTTGAAGCCGTTCCTTTGCATCGCTCATTGCCTTCCTTATGTTCTTTGGAACAGATGAGTCCTCGATTACTCCATTTATAAGTTCTATAATTTCTTCGACCGAAGCCATTGCAACACCTCCCATTTTCAGTTAAGATAACGGGCCCGGTGGGACTTTCACATATTTGGTTGAGCCAAAATCTTGAGGTTTCCTCAAGAGAAGAAACCGTGAGGTTTCTCGGATCTTGAGCTTGTCTCAAGAGATGTAACCGTGAGGTTACAAAGATATGTTTTGAACCCACGACCTACTGCTTAGAAGGCAGCCGCGCTGTCCAGGCTGCGCTACGGGCCCGTGTCCACATATTACTAAATAGAGAATTAAAAGCTTTCTGGTGAGAACGGGAGAAAAAGAGGATGGCGGACAGAGCCGCCAGTCGATATTTGGGGCCGGAAAGTTCAGAAGTCGTCTTCGAAGGCATCCTCTGACTCTTCTTCGTCGAAATCTTCATCTTCCCAGTCATCGTCTCCATCGAATGATATCATATTTATCGACCCAGACGGTTATGGGAAGTTAGGAAATGAATAAAAAGCTATCTACGCCCCGTCAGGAAAATGGAACCCTTATAAATAAAAGCTGAGTAGGGAAATCAATGGACGGCGAGAAGGCCGAGAAGGCACAGGAAGAGATTGCGTGGGAGGACGCAAGAATTTTTGCGCGTTCATTCGAATCCTGGCTGAAAGGCAAAAATGTAAAGATTGAATACACAGACAAGCGAAACAGGGTTAACCTCTTTTCAGGTTTTGAAAAGAAAGAAAGGGAGTGGCTCAGGGGGTCCTACAAAAAAGCAAAAAAAAGGGAGCGGACGCTTTTCCTGAAAACATTAATCTACTTTATGTATGGGCTAGGGACGAAAAGGATTGGGTGCGAAAACCTGGGCATCATGCTAAGCAAAATGGCAGAAGACGATGCAAGGCTCGGAGAATTCTATGGATATCTTGTCCAGTATGGGGATGCACGAATTGAGCACAGGGGGTTCAGGTTTGATTCGCTTGTTGCAATAATCCAGAAAGAAAGTGAGATTGAAAAAAACTATTATGAGTGGTTTGCTGAAGAATTCCAGGTTCCGCCTGAGGGAGTGTGGTCCGAATACCCCACGTTCTTCAGCACAAAAAACCCAAAAGAGCTTATAGAGATGCGAAAGGGTGCAAGGTGGGGGCCGCTTTCCAGCATACTTTCTTCAATATATGGGATGTACGTAGGAAATGCGGTTTTGGGGAAGCTCAGGGATTACGTGGAAAATGGAGGGATTACAAGGATTACTTTTGAAAATAAAAAGCGTGCTGCGCGGGTTGCAAACCTTTTGTTTGAGTTTGGGCTCCAGGACCTTTCCCAGAAATCGAACAGGATAACACTAGGCCTAAAGGAAACTGTGTATGATGCAAGGAAGAAGGTTGCTTCTGCACCTCCTTCTGGAGAATATGTTGTGGAATCCTACCTTGGATATCTCAAGAGCCATGGGCTTGCGGAGATTCAGGTGGAGGAAGTAAATAGGCTTTTCAGCGTTGGAAAGGAAATAGAGGCGATGGACCGCATGTGCAGGTATGCGCTGCAGGTATGCAAGAAAAATTACCTGGTGATGGGGGAGAAGAAATATGCGTTCGGGGATGAGGGAAAGAAGATGGTTTCAGATTTCAAAAAGAATGTGGGGGGACAGGGAGAGGCTTCGCTCCTTTCGTTATATGATATGATTAGTAGAGGGGACTATACCCTGGCACTCGAGAAGCTAAGGACAATACTGGATGCAATAGATGTAGTGAAGGGGCAGTACTCCCATATGTTCTCATCCTGATATTTTGTAAAGCTTCACTGCACCATCACTTGTTTTGTATACCTGGGTGAATCCATCCAGGTTTTCAAGAACGAATGCCTGGTAAAGGGTGGAATCATAGAATTTGGTTGCGCGGTCTTCCCAGCCAGATTTTACTTCTCCATTCTCCATCCAGACCTGGTCCTTTGTGTAGTACATGTCGTATACGCTTGTTCCATCTTGGGTTACCATAATCTGCCTGAGGAAGCCTTTGTGGAGCTTAAGGTCCCCGTTTTCGTATTTTTCATCCAGCTTGTATGGGGCTGGGAGTGTTTCTCCTGTGAGAAGGGTTGTTTCCCCTATGCAGTATTTCGGGATTCCGGTTATTGCATCGTATGCAGTTATGCCTGCCTTTCCTGAGAGCTGTGAGATTGAACAGGGCTGCTGTGTTGCTGGAATGGCAATCTGCTCCCACCTATGCTCCGCTTCGCAACTGGACTGTCCTGGGGAGTATGCAACTGTTGTTTCCTCATTCCTTGAGCAAGAGAGATAATTGAGCGCGTGGAATTTGCCTCCAAAGCTTCCATCCCCATTGTAGATTATTTCCCGGTCAAAGAATACATATTCTGAGCCATAGTCCTCCATTGTTTCCCTGAGTTCTTCTGGGGTCCCGTAAATGAAGCCGTGGGCAACTTCCAGAATCATGTCATGGTAAGAATGATCGTTCCTTAGAACGGTTGGCCTCTGCCCAAAGTAGTTGGTCCAGTGGCCATAGTCCCACCAGGAAGTAAACCTTGCATCTTCCGGTGATTTTTCAAATTGCCATTCTGTAAATTCAATCCAGTAGTTCGTCATCATGTTGCATCTTAAGGATGCAGCAGTCTGCTCTTCACCTGTAGGTGCAGATATGTCTGAGAAAAGTGAGTATACACAAAGGGTTTGGTCGTACTGGGAGGTTATTCCCTGGGACGCGAACCCTAGGGGGTCTTCGGCTGCACTGCATGCGGAAGCATAGCCGCTTAGTGCACAAAGCTCCTGCATCTTGGGCTGGAGCGCTTCAGGGTTATCCTGGAACCTTGGCTGGAAAGAGCTGAAGAAAAGCGTATCTGCAATTCCCTGGTCCCATTCAAAATAAACAAAGAAGAAGCTTGTGAGGGTGAGGCCAAGCACTAGGTAGTTTGCATAAACCTTTCTCTTTTCTTCATCCTTCATTTTGTTTATCAGATTTCCAAGGAATTGGGAAAGCTCCCCTAACGTGACTCCCAGGCCTGTTGCGATTGCGAAACCCAGGTAGATTACATACTTGGTTTTGAAGAGCCCGATTATTGAGATTGGAAATATGAATGCTGCAAAAAGGAGGGCAAGCCTCTGCTCTTTTGTTTTGAATTTTATGTAAATTGAATGGAATACTGCTGCAAACATTCCGAAGAAGATTACCATAAGCATACTGTTGTTCTTGTCTTGGTATTTGAGGTCTGTTCCAAAAATTGTGTTGAGGATTCCAACGATTGCCCCCAGGAGCAGGTTGGAAATTGCTGTGAGGAGAATAGCAACAAGTGCGAAGAGGTGCTGTAGGATTCCGATTATCAGGTCAAATAGGGCAATTATGATGTTCTTGTTTGAGAAATCAAGCAGCTGCTCGAATGTAGGGAGGGTTGTGAAATCCATTCCTATGAATCCAAGGCCGGACTGGAAGCTTGCCCCTGCAACTCCCTGCTCCGCGATAGTGCGGTCCAAGGATTGGTTGAATTGAGTTATTCCAAGTGCACTTCTTGCCATGGAGAATATTGGATCCCCTATCGGGGTAAAAAACACTAGTATTAGGGCTACAAGTACTACACCCAGGACTGCAGGGTAGGCTTTCTTCATGTCATCCATGCTGAATTCCGGGAGATTCTTTATGGGGAGCTTTAGCTTGGACACCTTTGCAAGAACTTGCAGGAGCAGGATCAAAAGCGAGAATGCATATGCAACCAAGAGAATGAGGTTATAACCTGAAAAAATTCCATCAAACATGAAGTTCTCACGGAAAAGATTGTTGAATATCGTTGAGAGGACTGGGCCAATAAGAAGAATTATGCCATTTACCTTTGCATTTTCAAGCAGGTCTTCTTTCATAAAGAAGAGGAATATTGCCTGGAGCGGGATGAATATGAGGAGGGTTGTTACGAGCACCACTGCAGAGCTTGAGCCCAAGAAAGTTGCAAAGAATGCAAGGCCTGCGAGAACTGCAAACGTAAGGTCCTTTCTTTTTACTGCGAGCGCGTAGAGGCCCAAGAAAAATGCAAGGCCAAAGAATGCGTATGGCTGGATTTCGGATTCCCCTGCCATTAACTTCATTACGAACATTGGGATGAATGCAGCAACTCCCGCTGCAGCAAGCGCATAGGTTCTCTTGTATTCAGATGAAACAAAAAGGTAGAGAAAGAATACTGCGAGGGCTGCGAAAATGGGAGGTAGCATTCCTGCAACTGCAGAAAGCATATACCGGTCGAAATCAGTATTGCTATTGTATACGCCATAGGATACTGCTTCCAGGTACGCTTTCATTGGAGCAGCCTTGTGGGTGGTTTCGTGCGGGTACCAGGCGGAACCATCAACCGGGGGGGCGCCCCCATCAGAGAGGATAAGCGCGGTGTGCTGGATATAGTAATATGGGTCAAGCTCCATGAAAACGGGGCCGTATGTGACCATCCTTACAAGAAAAGCCAGGAGCATTATGAGTGCAAGGGCAGCTGAGGGTGCAAGTGCATTATAATTGGCTGGGAGGGAGATTCCTTCCCAGGCTTTTTCCTTTATGAAAAATGCGATTGCAAGCAGGTAGAAAAGCGCTATGGAGAGTACCGCAATTGAGTAATCGAAAGATATTCCTGCAATGAAAAGCACGAAGGCGAAGAATGCAGGGATTATCAGGCCTAATCCGAAACCTATTGCTGCCTTATCAAAAAGCGGGAGCTCTCTGTTCTTGAGCAGTGCAAGTGAAAGCAGCGCACCGGGGATAAAGAATCCCAGAAAAATCCATAGCAATAGGTAGAACGGATCGAATTCAAACATAAATGCACCCACATCGAATAGAATTAGAAAAGTAATAATTGAAAAAATTTAAAAGGGGGCAGGACTAGAGGATGGAGCTGAGCATTTCGCCCTGCATCTCCTCCTGCGGTTTCTGCTCCTCGAAAAGATGGGGGGCTTTTACCCCTGTGATCACTGCGGTTACCTCTATTGCATTTGAGAGGTCCTCATCAATTCTTGCGCCCATTTTAACTTCCGCTTCTTCGTGGAAATCTTCGGAAATTCCCATGCATATTTGGGTTGCGTCTCCAAGTGAGAGGCCGCCTGCGCCTGCAACATGAATAAGTGCGCCCTTTGCACCCTCATAGTTGACCTCCAAAAGCGGGTTGTTCCTTGTGTTGTTTACTATGCTTTCGACCATTCCTGGCCCGGTTCCTGAGCCCTGTCCAATGGAGATCATTGCGATTCCACCATCCTTCATGATTGCACGAACATCCGCGTAGTCCACATTCATCATGCTTGGGAGAACTACTAGGTCGGAAATTCCGCGGACTGCCCTTGAGGCAATCTCATCTGCAAGCGCGAACGCTTTGTCGATTGGAAGATTCGGGGCGTAGGAAAGAAGGCGGTCGTTCTCGATTACGATTACGGTGTCTGCGTGCTTCATTAATTCCTTTAATCCGTCCCTTGCGCGGTGGAGCCTTGAGCGCTCAATCTTGAATGGGTAGGTAACTACACCGATCACTGTGGCGCCCTGTTCCCTTGCAAGCTGCGCGATTAGGGGAGATGCACCGGTTCCGGTTCCTCCTCCCATGCCTGCGCATACGAATACTATTTCATTTTCTCCGATTAATTTCCTGAGGTCTTCTTTATCAGAATCTGCTGCCTTTGCTGCAACTGAGGGGTCTCCTCCACTTCCCAGGCCTTTGGTAACCATTCTACCCAGGAGGTGCTTCCCGTGCGCTTCAACTACGCCCAGGTGGAGCTTGTCCGTGTTTACTGCAAGGGTTTTTGCGCTCTTGATTCCCTGCTTTGTGATTCGGTTTACGCTGTTGCAACCAGCTCCGCCTACACCTATTACTTTGATGCGGATTGAAGAATTTTCTTCAATTTCTTTTGGCTCTTCTATAACTTCTTTTGGTTTTTCTTCAATCGGAAGCGTAATTTCTTTCATTGGAGTTTCTGATTTTTCTGCAGATTTCTCTTCGAAAACAGGAACTATATCTTCTTTTTTCTGAGCCTCTTTTTCAGAAATCACATCTTTAACTATTCCATCAAGCATCCATGGTCACCAATAGGAAATTAGAAAAGAAGAAATAAAAGGGTTTGCCCGCTTTCCGAAGAAAACGGGACTTTTTTATGAACGCAGGCGCGTTCAGCCAAGCATTTCAAGGTCGCTTGAGAATGAAGGCATTGAAGATTCTTCCTCGTTCTCATAATCCCTTCCAAGGATTGATGCGCCCTTCACTCCGGTTACGATTGCAACGATTTCGAGCTTGCCCTCATAGTTCTGCATAATGCGGGCTCCCCACTTTACGTTGGCTTCTGCATCCATCCTTTCAGTGATGATTTCTCCGGCCTTGATTGCATCTCCGAGGCTAAGATCGCTTCCACCAGAAATGTGGATGATTGCGCCCTTTGCACCTTCAAAGTCTACATCCAGGAGTCTGTTCTTCACCACTGCTTCTGCAGAGCTGGTAACCTTGTCAGTTCCTTTTCCTTCACCAACTGCGATGAATCCTACGCCTCCGCCCTGCATGATTGCACGGACATCTGCGAAGTCAATGTTGATGAGTGATGGCTGCGTAATTGTCCAAACAAGTCCGCTGATTGCCCTTGCAAGAACTTCGTCTGCAACTGCAAATGCTTCGGACATTGGGAGGTTCGGGACCAACTGCACCAATCTGTTGTTGTCTACGATAATTACAGAGTCACAGTTCTGCCTGAGCTTTGCGATTGACTCATCTGCCTTCTTCCTCCTTGCTCTTTCAAGTGCGAATGGGTAAGTTACCATGGCCACTGTAATTGCACCCTGCTCCTTTGCGATCTGGGCGGTGATTGGGGCTGCACCGCCTCCGGTTCCTCCCCCCATACCAGCGCAGATAAATACAAGGTGTGCGCCTTCGAGCTCTCTTTCAATGAGCGGGCGATCAACTTCGGCTGATTTTGCACCGAGGTCTGGGTAACCACCTGCACCAAGTCCCTTAGTAATGCTTCTTCCAATGAGCACTTTAGATGCTTTTTCGTGTACCTGCTTAAGGTGCTGCTTATCCGTGTTAATTGCGACAAGCTGGCTGCCTTTTACTCCAGATTTCACAAGCCTGTTAATGGTGTTGTTTCCTGCACCACCTACACCGACTGTGACAATCTTGATTGTCTCCGAGCTGTCCGCGTCATCAGCTGCTGATGGCTCGGGAGCTCTCTCTCCTACTACAGATTTTACAAGTTCGTCCATTTTATCTATCTCCTATCGATTGGTGAAGTAAATTGGGTGAGCTGTTGTTTAAATAGTTTAAGATTTACGTCGGTGGAAGAGTTACACAAACATTAAGAGAAATAAACAGGGTTGGAAGGGTAACGTCGGAAAGAATATAAATGTATGCACTGCATGTATTTACATGGTTAAGGTAATCACAATACGCGATGATGTGTATGACCGCCTGAGCACACTCAAAAAGAGGCATGCAATGAGCTTTTCAGAGGCCATAGATATGCTTCTTAACGAGAGCAAACTCACGCGGGAAGGATTGCTTGACCATGCAGGAAAGCTCAAAGAAATAGATATTGACAGGCGTGCGTTGTATCGCCTGAAAAGGTGGGGAAGTGGCGACTAAGATTTGCCTGGATACTGACGTTATCCTTGATTTTTTCAAGGGAGAAATGAAAACGGTCCAGAAAATCAAACAGTATTCCCAAGCGGACAAGCTTTGTCTGGCTTCCCTTTCGTACTTTGAGCTTTTGACGGTGATACATGGCTCTCCCCGTTGGGAGATCATAAACGTAGTGGAAAAAATGGAAATGCTGGACTTTGACCGTAAAGCTGCGGTGCGGGCTTCCAAGATGTATGAGAATGCAGTCGAGGAGCACCTGCAGCTCGGGATGAGGGAGCTGGTGATTGCATCCGTGTGCATTTCCAACAAAGCACTGCTGCTGACGGGAAAAAGGCAGCCATATGAAGGAATCAAAGGGCTGAAATTCGTATAAAGCTCATTAAATCGGTTGGCAAGCGACAATCCACTTCGTGGTTGAAGTGGGAGGTGAGGCAGGCGACAAGTAGGGCTCTGCACTTCGGTGCATCCCCTCCTCATTTTCAAAAGCGAAGCACTATAATGATTGTGTGCAAAAAAAAGGTTATGAAATGTTATATATTGATTCTGGTTTTGGGACTCTTGTCTTT
>JGI10211J34971_10004095_pt1 | contig 11606 bp, 9 predicted proteins | sample Etolagsediment_FD_34971 | JGI IMG/M metagenome (IMG submission 34971)
AAAGTCTCTTGTTCAGCGGGAAAAGCGAGATGCAACAAGGCAATGTCATTGTTTTTTGTGTAGGGATGATACATGGGATGTATGTTAATATCATCGATTGGAATAAAACGACGCTCACCTGGATTTTCAGAGGGTTCAGTGAGATCATGTGCCCCCACCAATACCCCTAATGTGTAGGGACGGTTGTACAGAAAATCTTCAACACAGTGAGCTGCAGTGACGACCCACCAAGGATTCACAAGTGTACCACCACAGAAGCTTTCAAACTGAACCGGTGGACGCTCATCTCTCAATGCATGCGGGGGGGGTACAATATATCCCTGGTATCCAATGGCGACCTGCCATGAATAGGAGAAAGGGGGATCTACTTCAGTTCCACCCACAATACGATCGTCCTGAGCAAACACCAGCCCACTAATGAACAGTATGGTGGCGGCGATGAGCAGAACATTCTTGTAACGTTGGAATGTCATTTTATGTACTCCTTCTGTTGTATCCAACTAAGCTATTACTTGGTAACCAAACAATTGATTGGTCACCATTGGGTTAATTTTAAGAAATTGTAATTCTAGACAAGCCCGCTTGCACTTTACTATTGGTGCATACTGGCGCTGAGTTTGTCTGGCAGTGATTGATTTAATTCCAATCATACTAAAAGTGATACCTAGTAAGCAGATTTTCTCCAAATTGAATATACTACATGCACAAAATCCCGGATAACTTAAACGGGTTCATGCGATTTCAATAGACATTTATGCCTGTTTACAGCAATCGCTATAATTTTATATTTGAAGATTAATTTATTTTTTCTAAACGGAATATTCTCAGAATACAGTGATGGTCGCCTTACAGTGCATTTAATATACAATTATCCATACATATAATAATCACACTCCTAAATCTTAATTCACCTACAAATTGAGACAATCGTTCCAATTTCTCAAGGGATATATTGATCTAATGTATCATTGTCACAATTTGTATGCAATTTTTTTATCTTGAAATAACATACTTACTGCACCTTTCTTCCTATAATTCCTGGGTTAACTGATTAGTCATACACTCGGTATAACGCCCAGTAACATTTTACACCCCATGACGTATCGTTTTTAGTTTGTCCTGCTTGGTGGGAGAAGTTCTCCGTGCGGGCTTGTTCGATAAATATACCTGCCCAGCATTCGTGATTCCATTGCCAGGTTACCGAAGCATTGATGGTACTGGTTTTTTCCAGAACACCAGTAGGGAATGGTTCATCATAACCTGTTGCCATTGTGACATCTGGCTCCTGCCAGGGAGCATCCCAGGGCCGGTTCATCTCACCCTCTCCCCTAACACAGTAATCCATTTCTAAATCAAAAATCAGATGCGAATCATTCTGGAAACGTGCGATTCCATTGAGCCGCCACAGATCACTCCCCTCCGCATAACCGATGGGCATTTCTCCCCTGTGGGTATACCAATCACTGCGTCGGGCATTATACATATCGGAGGTCTTATAGGTGCGATTGGTCAGGGCTGCATACTCAATGCCAGCATACCAGGATTTCCGAGCCCATTCAATACCAAGAATAACACCAACTTCTGGAGGTTCTAAATCAGACTGGTCCGAATTCTCAACCTGGAAATCGTCAAACAACAACTCAAAATATACTGAGCTATTGTCAAACCAATACCGACCGTCGATACTCCCCAGGATATTGGCTTTTAACTCGGGTCCATTGGCTTGTTCACCATATAATAAAATCAACGGACTCATATAAGCATATTCCAACGCCTGCCCTTCACCGCCATAGACCACTGCCTGATTCAGTGCCAATCGCCACCGAGATCCACTGATACCGACGCGGCTGGCAGAAAGCCAACGTTGATCGACAATAGTTGAATCGGCATGGCCGTCTATTGCTGTGACGTGATTATCAAGTCGGGCAGTTTTGAGAGCGATGGAGAAGCGATGCAATTTCAATTTCAGCAGGACTTGATCAAGGGGACGATGCATTGAAGACATGATCAATTGTCCGGTGCGTCCAGGACCCCAAATATCGTGAATTCTTCCGAAGGCCAGCAGCAGATTCATACCCATCCTGGATTCAGGGCTGACATATTGGATAAAACTTTCCTCGGTGTACCCCACAAAATCGCGCCATCGTTTGCCCACAAAATCCGGATCATTGCGTAACTCGCGATTCAGGCGCATGCTGTTGATCAGGCTGATATTCCGAATGGATATGTTCAGATAAGAGTACAAATCGAGGTTTTGATTATCACCGGCTTCCAGACCAGGAATGACCCCGATGATTATTTTTCCTGAATCAGGATTAATTGTTTCCATATCCCAATCCCAAGCTGGATCATACCAGAGTCCCGGTTCAACAGGGTAAAGGTCATCTCTCTGTTGCTCGGTCCCCAAAAGTCGCGCTTTGCGGTAGTCAAGCCATCCTCTTTCAAGGGGGAGAATGCTGTGCACTCCGGCAGAAAGCACGGACAACAGAATAATCAAGAGAAAAATATCAGTACGCGTTCGCACTGGTAAATCCTTTCAAGATGGTTAAGAAAATGATTTTCAGATCAAAAGCTAGTGACCAATTGCGGATATAGTGCAAGTCGTGTTCGAGGCGTCTCTCCATCTTATCCTGGGTGTCCGTTTCACCACGCCAGCCATTGACTTGCGCCCAGCCAGTAATACCCGGTTTTACACGGTGGCGCAACATATATCCAAAAATGGTTTTGCGATACTGTTCATCCAAACGCACTGGGTGTGGCCGGGGGCCCACAATGGACATGCGCCCCTGTAATACATTGATAAACTGAGGTAATTCGTCCAGCGACGTGCGACGCAAAAATTTCCCCACCCAGGTCACCCGGTCATCATTTCGAGTCGCTTGCCGGACATCGTCATCCGTCTCCGTCACAGTCATCGTTCGAAATTTCCAGACAATGAATTCCTTTCCATTGAATCCATACCGTTTTTGTTTATATAGCACAGGTCCGCGCGATGTGAATTTGACCGAAAGGGCAATGATGATCATGGGGATGGTGATCAACAGCAGAATCAAGCTGCCCAGAATTAGATCTTCAAGTCGCTTGACCCAGCTGTCAATTCCATAAAACGGACTTTCAAATATACTGATGGTAGTCAGACCGTCCACATCGGCCATCTGGGAGTGGAGCAAGTCAAAGGTAAAATAGTTGGGCACCCAGTAGACAGCGGTAGTGGTTTCCATGAAACTGGCAATCAGTTCCTTGATGCGATCCTCCGCCTTAAGAGGCAAGGTGATGTAGACACGATCCACCCGCTGAGTGGAGTTGTTGGTGATCAAATTTTCAGGTCTCCCCACAACAGCAAGATCCATATTATCAATAGGCTTAGTGCCGATAGGCATTTTATCATCAAAGAATCCGATGAGGTTGAAGCCCATCCAGGGTGCGGAGTTGATCTTTGTGGCCAGCTCGCAACCCAGCTGTCCGGCACCGATAATGGCCACCTTGTGAAAATTCCAACCCACTCCCCTGATGCTTCTCAGCCCCAGACGAAAAGTGATGTGCCAGACCATTAACAGGAGCATGGGCACGATAAACCATCCAAGCAGAACAAGACGCGGAAGGACCTTAAACATCTTTAAAAACAACACCATGCCTACCATGAGCACATACGTTGTGGTCCAGATGATCCCCACTTTCACCAATTCATCCTTGATATTAGCGGCACGCCAGCTGGCGTACAGCCGGTTCATGTTGGCCACATATAGAAAAATGGGGACTGGAATGAACATGGTCAGAATGATGTCTGGTTTACTCCAGTGGATATCGTAGAAATGTTCGGTGAGCCAGACACCGAGAATGACAATGCCAGCATCGATAATTCGAGCCAGAATCATTAGTCGAGATTGATTGCTGCGAATATGGTTAGACATTTTTAGTCTAGATTCAGGAGTTCGTCAGGCCATTAGCTTTCAGTACGGTATCAAAATATTCCACTGTTGCTGTCAGACCGGTATCAACAGGAGTTTTGGGTTGCCACCCTAACCATTCAGCTGCTCGCTGAATATCCGGACGGCGTCGGACCGGATCGTCAGATGGCAATGGTTTGAAATGGATTTCAGAGGTGGATCCGGTAATACTCTTTATCTTTTCGGCCAATTCCAAAATAGTATATTCCTGGGGATTGCCCAGGTTCAATGGGCCCGGTTGATCTGCAGGCGTTGCCATGAATTGGACAAGACCCTCAATCAGATCTGATACATAACAGAAGGATCTTGTCTGAACACCGTCACCAAAAACAGTAATGGGTTTATTTTGAAGCGCTTGTATGATAAAATTGGATACCACACGGCCATCGTTGGGGTGCATTCTTGGGCCATAGGTATTAAAAATACGGGCAACTTTTACAGGCAAACGGTATTGACGGTAGTAATCAAAAAAGAGCGTTTCTGCGCAACGCTTTCCTTCGTCATAACAAGAACGTAAACCAATAGGATTAACATTACCCCAATATTCTTCAGTCTGCGGGTGGACACTGGGATCCCCATAAACTTCGCTGGTGGAGGCCTGCAGAATTCTGGCGCCGACTCTTTTGGCCAGCCCCAGAACATTGATAGCTCCATGTACGCAGGTTTTGGTTGTTTGGACAGGGTTGTGCTGATACATCACCGGCGAGGCAGGACAGGCCAGGTTATAAATCTCATCCACTTCCACATAGAGTGGGAAAGTGATATCATGCCGAAGTAACTCAAAATCGGGATGTTTTAGAAAGTGGGTCACATTTTTGCGGGTACCGGTAAAAAAATTATCCATACAAAGTACTTCATTATTTTTCGCCAGCAGGTACTCACAGAGGTGTGATCCAAGGAATCCTGCACCACCAGTGACCAGCACCCGTTTTTTCAGAGCATAATTATTCAAATGATTGAACTCCTCATGTGGTAAAACTGAATCAAGTCAGCATTGTTAGCTTGAAAATTTAGAACCGACAAGATAGTTTTGGGAACAGTATTTTCAAAACGGAATCTGGTTGAAAAAACTCTACTTAACAATAGAGTCAATAAGTTATATGAACGTGATTAATAAAGGGTTATGGAAATGATAAACAAAAATATAGTACAAAAATACGTCTTACAACCAACAATTTCGTATGTCTAATATAAATCATCGGGGAGACATTCCTCCCGCCATTCCTGCAAGGCATCCTCCAGAGAATACTGCCAGGAAAATCCTGCTGCTTTAAGAGCATCCGCACTGATATTGGTAGAGTAATACAGCTTCTGGATGCGGCGATGGTGTACAGCGGACTTAAATATACGCAGATTGTTCAATATCTCAAAGGCATATCCTCCCACCAGTGCCAGGGAGTATGGTACAGTTATGATGCGCGAGTTCAGATTGAATACTTTCAGCATTGTACGGCAAATTTCTCCGATGGTCGTGGGTTCAGGAAATGACAGATTGTACACATTCTGCTGTTCAGTATCAGTGGTCAGGAAATCCATGCAGTGCACCAGATCTTTCACATAGATACAGCTCTTGACGGTAGTATCCCTGCCAATGTAAAAGAACAATCCGCGGCGGAGTACCTTGTAGAGATTCAAGAAATTTCCATTCTCCCCTTTGCCAAACACCACACTGGCTCGGATGATACGCAGGCGTCGTTTTGATTCGGCTGCCTGCCATATTTTGAGCTGTGCTTCAGCCAGAAGTTTGCTGATACCATAAGCGGTATCAGGAGCTGTGAGAGAATTTTCCGTCATCCGCTGCTCCCCGGCCCGATAGACCATCATTGTACTTGTGGTGATGATTGATGGAATATCGTATCGTTCCGCCAGGTTACAGATCTCAACAGTGCCGGTCAGATTGGTTTGAAAGTATTCATCCCATTCATAGCCTGGCTCACGCGCCAGGGCAGTCAAGTGATAGATCACCTGGGGGGGGTCAGGAAAATCCAATTCAGGAATATGTCGAATATCCACTTGAAAGTGAGTTATCCTGGAGTCTGTCAGTTTGGGCGGCTGCCGATCCAGAACATAAAGATGATCGAAACGGTTCTCATCCAGAAAAAACTTCATTAAATGAGTCCCGATAAAACCACTTGCTCCAGTAATGATACAACTGCTCATCAGGGATGAATGAGCTCCGTTAACTTGTTTTGATCCTGATGGGGAATACCATTCTGATAATTCGAGTAAAGTATCTCGATTGTTTTTGATAATTTTAATTGAAAACGGGGTAAACTGAATTCCATTGCCCGGGTTCGCATATCTTCAACAGATCCGTTCACACCCTCTTTTTCGAATTGATCCAATGCCTGAGCCAATCCTGCCCGTGATTGTTCCTTAAAGAAAATACCGGTTTGCCCATCGATCACGGTTTCAGTAATTCCACCGCGGCCATAACCGATTACAGGCGTACCGGAGGCCATGGCCTCAAGAGGGGTAATCCCAAAGTCCTCTTCGCCTGGAAAAATTAAGGCTCGGGCCCGGGCATAGAGCCGGGGCAGCCTTTCCTGGGAAACATGTCCCAGAAAAGTGATATTTGGCCCAGCCAGCTGACGCAGTTTATTGAGTTCAGAACCGCTGCCGCCCACGATCAATCGACGTTGACTGCGATTAAATACATCCACAGCCAGATCTAATCTTTTGTACGGGACGAGTTCGCTGAGGATGAAATAATAATCCTCCCGTTCACCGTCCGGGACAGGTTGGAATTGATCCACATTTACGGGTGGGTGAATCACCAGGGCATCTCGTCTGTAGTACTTCTGAATACGACGACGGACATTCTGGGAATTGGCCAAAAAGTAATCCACGCGGGAAGCTGTAGCCAGATCCCAGCGACGAATTGACCCCATAGACATGAGCATGAAGAGCCGGGTCCAGGGAGGAGCGGTTCGCCAGTATTCATGATACATATTCCAGGCATACCTCATGGGAGAATGGCAATAGCAGATGTGGCAGGTTTCCGGACGGGTGATCACCCCTTTAGCTGGTCCGGATTCGCTGCTGATGACCAAATCATACTGGCTAAGATCAAATTGTTCCAGAGCCGCAGGATAAAAGGGGAGCAGGAAGCGATGGAGGCGGCGCATCCCAGGGATTTTATCCAATCCGGAGGTCGTGATTTTATTTGAAAATCTCGTGCGAATGGCGGGGTCTGCAAACAGTGAAAAAATGTCTGATTTTGGATACAGATCGGCCAGAGACAGGAGGACCTGTTCTCCTCCCCGGATACTTTGTAACCAATAATGAATGAGAGCAATATTCAGATTTTCAAGATCCATCCACGACCATTCGTTATAATGAATAATTTACACCGGTAATGCTGTGTGATTAAAGGAATGCTTGGTTACACCCCGTCGCCTATTCCAGCGGGATCTGATTCTCGATCCAGGATTTAATCCGGGTGCTGAGTTCTATTGCTCCCCCTGAATTTAAATGCCCGGGGTCATGAAACCAGCGGGGAGTTTCTGACATATCATTAGTCAATTCCGTCAATAGGATTACTCCAGGCGTATTCACAATGTGTTCAACCGTTTGCATCTGTTCCTGCCAATCTGGATAATACTCTTTGATTGCCAGCTCATAGGCCCGGACTAAAGGGAAATTCAACAATACAACCGGTAAATCATGAGCGTGGCATAATTCTACGGTTCGTGCGAAGTAGTCCGCCAGGTGAGGATCAACCAGTTGCCCTTCGCCAAAGAGACGTTGCACTCGATCTCTGGAGAATGAATCCTGGTCGGATATGAGGGAAAAATCTCCTGGCTGAGGCGTGTGTCCATTCAGTTGGGGTTTCACCTTTCCACCGCCAAACCAACGCCAACCCACATATTCAATGATATAGGATCCATTATTCAAATACGACATGGTACTGGCCTCCAGTTGTTTCCAGAGGAACCTGGGGCGGTCATCCAAAGTCTGCCCCACTTCCCAGAAATCAAGATAGCGGTCCCAATAAAATGATGGATCAAAATTGCGGAGACGATAACTTCCAAAAGTGGTCAGGTCACACGGCAGAAAAATCATTTGTAAACTGTCAGTGCGACTATGACTTTCCAGGAGGGATTTCAGCGTATAATAAGTCTGGATATAACTCTGTTTTGTCGTCGAAAAATTAAAGCTCTGGGGGATATAATCCGGATTAATCCCATCTTTGGTGTGTGAATCACCCATAAAAAGGAAAAGAAGAGGTTCCGAGTCCTTGAGAAAATGATGCTCGGTACGCAATAACATACTGTCGCGCATAATTGTCCGCTCAAACAGCTGGGATAGAATACTGGAAAAGACCAGGAAAATCAGGCTGAAGACGAACAAATTGAGAAGAAATTTTCGCATCATCATTAAAACTGGAAGTAATAAAACGCCCGTTCCTCGAACATCCCAAAAGCAAGAAACAGGGCACACAAAATACAATAAGTCACCCAGCGAATTGCCTTGGGCCAATGATCAATCTGCAAGCCATGTTCTCTGCGCCGCTGAATCCATTCAATTCCGATCACCAGAGCACAATACAGGAGGGCCAGCAGCACCTGAGTGCTTTGCAGATGTGCCCCCGATTGACCGAATCCACGGATAAATCCCCAGGAATCTGTCAAGGTATCAGAACGCAGGAAGATCAGAGAAAAGGTGATAATTGAAAATGTCAGGATCATCTGGAGAAATTCCTTCAGGTTCGGAAACAGACGATCCATAGCCACAATCGCAGTATATTTTTTGGATTTAAAAAGCATCCCGGGGATAAAGTAGATTCCGTTAATAAATCCCCAAGCAACAAAATGCCAACTGGCACCGTGCCAGAGTCCACTTATGGTGAATGTGGTCACAATATTCACTATTTTGCGCCAGGTAGGTACTCTGCTGCCCCCCATGGGAATATATAAATAATCCCTGAACCATGATGAAAGGGATATATGCCAGCGTCGCCAATATTCGGTGATATTCCGTGAGAAAAAAGGATAGGCAAAATTCCGCATCAGGTTAAACCCAAATAACCGGGCGGTACCAATCGCAATATCCGAATAACCAGAAAAATCGCAATAGACCTGGACTGAGAATAAAAACAATCCAATTACCAGGGTCAAGCCACTGTAATCCCCATAATCTGCAAAGACTTTATCAGCCTGAAGACCAATATTATCAGCCACGACAACTTTTTTGATACATCCCCAAAGAATCTGGCGGAGACCATCCCTGGCGGAGACATCATCAAATATCCGCGGGCGAAGAAATTGTGGTAACAGGTTGCGCGCCCGTTCGATGGGACCCGCCACCAGCTGTGGAAAAAAACTGACAAAGGCAAAAAAGGCCACTGCATCCCGCGTGGGCTCCAATTGTCTCCGGTAAATATCGATGGTATAACTCAGGGTCTGGAATGTATAAAAACTGATTCCAACAGGTAGGATAATATTCAGAGTGATGGGATTGGCTTCTAAACCCAGTGTGAGTAAGGCATCGGCCAGAGAAGCAGCAAAAAAATTGAAATATTTAAAAAAACCCAGTAAACCGATATTGGTGGTCAAACTGATAATCATCAAGGTTGTCCGATGCCGCTCTCCAGACGCTTGATGCATTTTTAATCCGACAACATAATCGACGGCGGAACTGATAAAAATGAGAATTAGAAATCGATAATCCCACCAGCCATAAAAAATGTAGCTGGCGACGATCAAGTAGAAATTCTGCAGTCGGTGATTTACTCTGGCTAACAGCCAGTAAAGAGTAAATACTATTGGCAGGTATACTGCAAAGAGGAGAGAGTTAAACAGCATAATCTATTGTTGTGTCACGCGAGCAAAATCAAGCTCAGTGGGTGAATCCCCATAATAAAATTGAAACGAAACAGGACAGTATTTTCATGTAATGACAGCTGCGATTCTGTTAATTTTACCCTTCTACTGGTACCTTGAATATAATTTGAATGAAATGAGATAATTGAGATAAAGTAAAAGTTATCCGGATTTAAAGAAAGGAACCAACTCATTATTAATCAGGATCAAAGTGATTCTCCGATTACTCTTTACCTGCTCCCTTTTGCTGGAGGATCAGCCGTCACATACCTCCCGTTCAAGCGAGTGCTGCCAGACACAATTATTGTCTCTCCCCTGGAACTTCCGGGTCATGGTCTGCGCATACAGGAGGAATTACTGTTTTCCCTTGACGATATGGTAGAGGATCTCCAGCTTCAAATAGCGCAAGATAATCCCCGGAGATTTGCCTTTTTTGGACACAGTATGGGCGGATACCTGGCATATTTGCTCAGCCTCCGTTTGCACCAGGAGAGTAAACCGCTTCCTATCCATCTGTTGGTCAGCTCAAATCGCAGTCCATCCCGACCGGTGAGAGAGGCCGGATTCCATCTACTGCCAGAAACTGAACTGATCAAGCAGTTGCAGGATATGGGTGGTTCTCAGCCGGGCTTCTTTACCAACAGAGATTTACTGGATTTGTTTATTCCCATTTTACGAGCGGATTTCCACGCTCTATCGGATTATTCATATCAATCAGCAGCCCCGCTGCCCATTCCGATGACCATTCTCTGGGGCAATGTTGATAATATCAAACGTGAGGAAGTTCAGTGCTGGCAGCTCGAAACCAGTATTGATTTGAATCTTATTGAAAGACCGGGTGGTCATTTTTTCATTCTGGATCAATTTACCGAAATTGCTCAAATCATCTGTGCCGCTTTACTTGTTGATGTAGAATAATATTCACAGGATCCTCACATTTTGAGCACTAGTTCAAAGACAATTGTCACAATCTATTTCACGGTTCTGGATCAGCCGTTGACAACGGATAAACTGCATTTGTTGCTGCATGAGCTACCTCCATTTCTGCATGAACGTATTCTGCGCTTTCGGCTCGAATCCGATCAACAATTGAACCTGCTGGCCTATCTGCTGCTGCAGAAAGCATTATGTTTGGCAGGATATCCGAAAAATAGGTTGGAGTGCTTACGGATATCTGATCATGGGAAACCTTTCATCCCAGATAGCTTACATTTCAATTTATCCCATGCGCACAATATTTCCGTGTGTGCGGTCAGTCGCGAACAGTCTATAGGTCTGGATGTTGAAGGTCCGCGCAAGATTTGCCTGGAACGTTTTCAAGATCTATTTCCTTCAGAAATCTGGCAGGATATCACAGCTGCACCGGAGCCTGAAAAGAGGTTTATCAGCCACTGGACTCGCTTGGAAAGTGTACTCAAAGCCGCTGGGCTGGGCTTCAAACTGGATCCAGCTGAGGTCATCTGGCAAGCGGATCAGGCCCAAGTAGGTCCGGTCAATTACACCTTGTTTCCGTTGGAACTGCCGTGGCCATATATTGGACATATTGCCCTAATATCCAGACATTGTACTATGATTTACCAGCCGATTAAAATACAGGAGCTGGGAGGCTGAGCGGATTCCCGATGGCAATATTTATCGACGCCGAATGTCATAATAATTTTCAGATGGTGTAATGGTAACGGAATCCTTTATTGGCGGATGAGGACAACGTTGGATTAATCCGGATTTGGATGTGGATATTTGGGTGGATCATCATTTCGGTTTGGGGAAGCTTAAATGCGCCACTTCCTTGAAACCGCCAGCGGTTTTAAAAAGCGGCCCTGCACGAGCCTTT
>JGI10211J34971_10004096_pt1 | contig 11602 bp, 11 predicted proteins | sample Etolagsediment_FD_34971 | JGI IMG/M metagenome (IMG submission 34971)
TCTACGGCTCGTTTGGTACGAGCTACTTCCAGGTTGGCACCAGTCCGTTCCTGTGGACCCCCCAGGGGCTCGACTGGACACCGGCTCCTAATACTGCCGGGCATCTGTGGTATCTGGAGGGCCAAACAAAGTTCCTGTACAAGATCAAGATCATCCCTCGCTACGACATCATGTCGGGAACCCAGCTTGATATCATCGGGGATCCGGTCCAGATTTCCGCAACCGTTTTTCCTGTCTCGGCGATCGACTTCTACGATGACTACCTGTGGGTCGTCAACGTCAACGATCACGCGATCGTCCAGATCGATCCGAGCACCGGAATGCCCACTGGAAAGCAGATCACTGGGTTCCCGGGAGCGAGTCCGGCCGGGCTGGAGATCCAGCACTAGCGATCACCACAGCGGGATGGTGCCCTCCACTCCGCCGGATATCCACAGTTGCTGGTCAGCTCCGGTAAATCCGATACTGAAATCAGCGGGAAGATCGAACAGGACAAAGCCTACACCCAGCCCAGCGTGGCTGAGACCTCCGCCGAGGGAGATCGCGGCGCCCCAGTGAAGGTCGAATGCCCAGACCTTCGTCTGGACCCCTAGAGCGACTCGGCCATTGCCGGCTTCAAGATGAAGATCAACAGCGAGACGACTGCCGGCAACGACCTCCACTGACGCATCAACATGGATGCGAAGTGGAAGGTCCGTGCCAAGGATCCCGGCGTCGAGGTGATACAAACCCGCACCGAGAGACCACGTCGTACCACGCACTAGAACGCCTGCGTTGAAAGAGATTCCCTGCGAATCGGTTTGAGACACAGAAGCCAGGCTTCCTCCGATGAAAACGCCGCGGAGGATGCGAAACGCTAGCGTGCCAGAACCCTGCCCCTTGTCCTTTCCCTGGGCTACGACCAGGCCGAAAGACTGCCCTTCCGAACCGACGAGTGATCCGCCACCGAACAGGACGCCTTCTGCTTCGGGGGAGAAGGAGATGGCCAACGCCCCATGAAGACCGGGAAGTTTACTGATTGCAGCAGGATTCCACAGCGGGGAAAGAGGCCCGCGCGCACGCGCCGTGTACGCCTGCCCCATCCCCAGCGCCTGCGGCACGGTCGTATACAAGTCTATGCCCGAGACCAAACAGGAAACGACGCTGACGAAAACCAGCAGCACAGGCGCAACGACGTACCGTTTGCCTACCGAGGAAAGCGATCTTGAGTTGGCCGAGCAGCAATGCATGAATAAGCCAGTAGCTGACAGGTTCAGCCCTGCTCGATCCTCTTTCGAGATGCGAGGGATCTCAAGCCGCCGCTTCACCATCACCTCCTAGGCGCTGCAGATTTCCGCCGAGCCATTCTACCCACGATGGAGGCGCAGTTTGCTCCCATTTCCTATTCTAACTAGAATCTTTAGGAAGATGAACATCGAGACCATCTTGCGGGGAGCCGTATTTCCCACAGTCTCCGAAGCCGACAGCCTTGCCATTGGCGGAGGAAAGATCATTGCCGTCGGGCAAGCACAGCAGATCGCGGCACTCGCAACCGAAACCACTCAAATAGTTGATTTGACTGGGAAAGCGGTCCTTCCCGGCTTCATCGACGCCCATACCCACTTTCTCCAAGTGGGCCTCAAGGAGATCGGGTTTCGCACCGATCTTTCGGGGTTGAATCGAGCAGACACGCTGGCACGGCTCGCCGAGGCTGTCAAGCAACGCGGGGAGGGCGAATGGGTGGTTGGCCGTGGCTGGGACGAAAGCGGTTGGCAGGAGCGCCACTACTTGTCTCGTGATGACCTGGACCGGATCGCTCCAACTACCCCCCTCATTGCTGTGCGCATCGACGGCCATCTCCTGGCCGCAAACACACCGGCCCTGGCACGAATCCCTCCGGGCGTGGACCAACGTCTAGTGGACTCCGATGCCGGTATCCTGCGAGAGAAAGCGGCATTTTCCTTCCTGCGAACGATCAAACCAGACAGCCAGACACAAACGGAAGCACTGCACGCTGCAGCCACTGCTGCGCACCGGCTCGGAATCACTTCAGTACACACCATGATCCCTCCGCAGCGCATCCGTCTTTACATGCACGAGCGGGGGAGACTCAAACTGAGGGTCACCGTGTGTCCAGAGATTCCCAGTCTTGATGCCCTGGAGAAACTCGGAATCGAGAGTGGATTCGGCGACGAGTGGTTGCAGCTCGGGGGGGTCAAACTGTTCGCCGACGGCTCGATCGGCGCAGGGAACGCCGCCCTGGGAAAGCCGTACGCCGATTCCGGCGAGTGCGGCGAGTTGAACTACACCGACGAAGCGCTGATCGCCTTTGTTCGTCGTTGCGATGAGGCTGGCCTGCAGACCGTAATCCACGCCATCGGTGATAGAACCATCGAGCAAGTTCTAAAAGCCCATTCTGTGGTTGGCACCTCGAGTGAGCTGCGTCACCGGATTGAGCACTTCGAACTTCCGACAAAGACCCAGATCGAACGGACAAAGGATTTGGACCTTCACGTCTCCATGCAGCCCAATTTCGTTGGCAATTGGTCGGGGAGCGGGAAGATGTACATCGATCGACTGGGGAAAGAGCGGGACCAACAGATCGACCCACATTGCCTCGTGCTCGATGCCGGACTCCCGCTCGCCTTTGGCTCTGACTGCATGCCGATGTCTCCACTTCTTGGCCTGCATTGGGCGGTCAATGCACCGCATCGCAACCAGCGAGTGAGCGTCGAGGAAGCACTCACCTGCTACACAGAGAACGGGGCGTATTTCTCGTTCGAGGAAGCGCTGAAAGGCAGGGTTAATCCCGGGATGTTGGCCGATCTAGTGGTCCTTAATCAGGATCCGCGTCAACTGGAGGAAAAGCTCGCCGATCTGCAGGTTTGCATGACGTTTCTGGGTGGAGAACTCGTTCACCAAAGCGAGTAGGCCCCGCGGATAGGTCAGTTCACGAATGCCTTTTTCTCTGAAATCAAACCACAGGATCCAGAGGTGCCAAGATTCAGCACAAGCTCGGGGGACCACTCGGAGCGGCGATGCGCAGAAGCCGGAGGTAGTCGCGGAGATGCCGAGTGATGAGGAAATTCTTTCTCACCTGTTCCTTTCCCACCTCTCCCATCTCCTTAGCCAGGTCGGGATTGCGAAGGAGGAAGGTAATCCGTTCTGCAGTCTCCTCGATTGAACGAACGAGGAATCCCGTGATTCCATCCTTAACTTGCAGTTTGATCCCTCCGATATCCGCCCCGACGACCGGCTTCGCTTTCCACATTGCCTCGGTCACGGTAAGGGCAAACCCTTCTCGGAGCGACTTTTGAACGATGATATCCGCCCCTCGCTGGAGGGCGTTTACCTCCTGTGCCGGGATTGGCTCTGCCCGGGGAGCAACGATGTAGATATCCGGCTCGCTGTTGGCCCTTTCTTCCAGTCGACTCAACACATCAGAGCTTTCAGGATCATCCGATGCAATCCCACCGGCAAAGACGAGGCTGCACTCGATCTCACGTCTAACCAGTGCACAGGCCTCGATGACACCGATTGGATCCTTGAATGGATCAAAGCGAGACACCTGCAGGATTACGGGCTTGTCTGTTGGAATGCCGTACTTCTCGTAGACTTCATCGATGCGCTCCTGTGGGAGGTCCTTGTTCTTCTCGCTCAACGGATCAATAGAAGGAGGAATGATATCCTGAGGGATGGGAAGATACTGGGCAAACTCCGGCATGGATAGCACCACAACGTCGTATCGTTTGATGTAGTCATAAAGTAAGGCCCAAACGTTTTTGTTTGGGCCACTAAGGTCGATGTGACAGCGCCAGATCCAGCGGTTGCAGCCGGAAGGCCGCCGCTCAATCAAAGGCAACGGCTGGGGGTCATGAATGACGACCACATCGCCGGACAGATCGAGAGTCTCTCCGTTTCGCTTGTTGATCTCTCTGTACCGGTCAAACATCTCCTCAGCAATCTCGACATGATTTCCCTGGAGTGCCTTGTGGATGTTCTTGGTGGTTTTGAAGAAAAGCGGCGTCCCTTTGATCACTTGCCATTGGGTCTCGATTCCCAAGTCATTGAACAGCGGAACCAACGAGTGCAACATCTCAGCCACACCCCCGCCGACAAGGGTGGCGTTCACGTGCACGAGAGACATTCCCTGAAGCCCTTCTGCCAGCCTATTGAGTTCTGCTATCGATCCAGCGTTCGCTACCTGCTCGTAATCGGAAAGTTTTCTCTCCATCTATCCCCTCCCACAAAACAAGCGGAAGAAATCATATCCGTACCAATCCAATAGTCAAGAAGACGTGTCTTCTGCGTGTACCGACAAGTGTCCTCTAAGCAGGGTACAAATCGCTTGTGGATATGCGGCAGACCAAAGCTGCAGATCGCATCCTCCTGCCGTGAGCGTTGTCACACCGTCCATGTCAAAGACGGTTCTCGCAACAGTGAAGTTGGCTCTCACAATACAATGTCTGTCAATGAGACCAGATGCACTTTTGCGGTACACTACGCTGATGTCTTGCCAACACAGCGCAGGAGGAGAGGAGCTTCGCAAGAATGAAGAGAATGAACATCGTTCCGCGTGACCATACCCACCTGTTAAAAGAGCTTAGCCGGGAATACGCTCATTATGCGCCGGCATCGGCAGCGTTAGCCAACAGGGCAAGGAAGGTTCTCGTGGATGGCGGCAGCCACGCATTGCGCCTTGCCGAACCCTTCCCTCCCCGGCTTGTCGCGGCTCAGGGCGCTTGGATCCGGGATGAGGACGGACACGAAATTCTCGACTTCTGGCAGGGGCACTTCGCCAATCTCCTAGGACACAATCCGACGTGCGTCACCTCCGAACTAGCACGCGCTTTTCAAGAGAATTACGGTCTGCTAACCGGATTCGCCGATCGCCTGCAGGTGGAGATGGCCGAAATCCTGTGTCGCCTGACCAGAGCGGACCAAGTACGGTTTACTACAAGCGGCGCCCTAGCCACGATGTACGCCGTTCTGCTTGCGCGCGCATTCACCGGGCGGCATCGGGTTGTGAAGGTCGGCGGTGGTTGGCACGGTGCACAGCCGTGGGGCTTGAAGGGCGTGGGTTTCTCCACCAAAGAGGAGACAGGATTCCAGGAAGTGGATACAGCTGGATTGCCCCACACGTTGACCGATGAGGTAATCATTACCCGATTCAACGACCCCAACATGTTGCACGATCACTTCAGACGATTTGGGGACCGCACTGCTTGTTTCATCGTCGAACCGTTCATCGGTGCCGGTGGGTTGATACCCGCTACGAGCGAATACCTACAAACCGCACGAGAATTGACTCATCGATACGGTGCCGAGCTCATCTTCGACGAGGTCATCTCCGGCTTTCGCTTCCACGCCGGTGATGCCGGCTCCCTGTTCGGGATACAGCCAGACCTGGCCACCTTTGGCAAGATCGTAGGTGGAGGGATGCCGGTAGCGGCGGTAGCGGGTCGAGCTGATATCCTGCGTCTGGTGGGACGGGAGTCGGGGTTCGAGGTCAAGTTTTCCGGTGGTACGTACTCCGCACACCCTGCTTCTCTTCTGGCGGCCAAAACGTTCATGAACCACCTGGAGACCCGTGCATCGGAGATCTACCCGTATCTGTCAGAGTTGGGGCAAACGACACGGCAAACCGTGGAGACGGCCTTTGCTGAAGAAGGGATCCTCGCTCGCTGTAGCGGTTGCGACAGCGACGTGTTGCCCCCCAGTTCGATCAGCGGACTCGTGTTCCCGTATCGAGATGACCTCCGTTTGGATTCCCCCGACGTTGTGTGCAATCCTGCCTTGGTGGACACAGTTCTGGGAGAAGAAGTCTTGCGACGTGCCTTGCTGCTTGAGGACATACACGTGTTTCACGGTCTCGGGGCACTGACCACTGCCCACACCACGGAGGATATCGAACGGCTGGGCAACGCCTGCCACAAGGTGGCCAAGCGCGTCAAGGCAAGCCTGTAAGCGCACAAGGGGGAACTTCTCAGTTGGCATCTTCTGCGGACACGCAGGGTTTCACACGAAGATCGGGGCCCTGCGGGTACTGGCAAAGAACAGCTCGCCATCCTCTAAAGAACACAGACTGCGAGCATCGGAATCACGCAACGTGGCAGACGCGGTGTGGATCTGCCTCACAGGATTCCCACTCACGAGGATTTAGGAGTAGAATACCAATGACTCTTGAGCGGTGGATGCCCGTGGAAGAGTGAGGCCGGATTCAGTCTACGACGGCACCCCACGCGTTGTTGATGTCAATTCGAGAATACGAACCGATGGACATCGAAGGGCATGTGCTCTTACACTATGGATAGACGTGAGAGTGTCCAATGAATGTTTTTGATGAGGGGACAGAAACGCAAGTGAAGCATGTGATCCAAAGAGCGTCCGGACACCCTAGGGCGCAGGGTGAAAACCATTTCTTGCTCCTGCAACAGAAGGAGGAGCTGCTTGCTTAACATCCTCTATGCGTTGGCTGGTGGGTTCTTGTTGGGTTGTGTTGCTTGCTGCAAGAACATGTTTGCATCGCGCGCTCTAAAGCGAGAGCCGAACCCGCAAGGTAAGTGCAGCATTGCAGTTGTGATAGCAACAAGGAACGAAGAGGAGGTCATCGAGAATACGATAAGGACTTTGCTCGGCAATGCTCCCCCTTCATTACGCGCTATTGTTGTAGACAAGTCTGAGGATAGTACTCCCGCAATATTAGAACGTCTCTCAACGGAGTTTCAAAACCTCGTTGTACTTCCGCACGAAGGCCCTCGCGGAAAACCCGCCGCGTTAAACATCGCGCTTGAGCATGTCACAGAGGACGTCGTGCTGTTTCTGGATGCGGATGCGAGGCTTAGTTGGGAATCCATCGAGCACTATATGAGAGCTTTCCGTAATTCGAAGATTCACGCAGTATTCGCCAATTTCACCTGCTACAACACAAGACGCACACTGGCTGTAATTCTCCATGACGTCTATTTCTCCTTTGCGAAAGCGTTTGTGTTTTCTGGTTTGTTCTCAAAACCGGTCTTCATGACCTCGGGTTTCTTCGTCCGACGTGAAGTGCTAGACACCGTGGGCAGATTTGACACCAATACAATCGTGGATGATTTTGATCTGTACCTGCGAATGGGCAAGGCCGGCATTATGGCAAGATTCCTCCACGGCCCAAAGTGCGAGATTCAATACGCCTTTCGCATGAAGGAGATGCTCAAACAGCACTGCCGTTGGAATACGGGGTGGATCAGACACCTCTACGAACAGATTCGCAGAGGGCGGATTCAGTATATTCCAGTACTGGGGGCAGTAGGTCTACTGGTCTTTTTCCCCTACCTCATTCTCATTTTGACCTTTGCACTTCATTCCCCGTTCTTCGTAACAATCGTACTACCGGTGTCGATCGCCACAGCTTATGGCGCTGCCCTCTGTGCGTACTTGTTCTATGACGTACATAATGTAAAAGAAGCTGTATTCAATATCCTGCTGGGGATGTTTTTGGTGTTTATCCTTTTCCAACTGACCATTGTGATCTCATCCATCAAAGCGTTCCGAAAACGCCAGAGCTGGTACAAGGCAACCAGAGAGAGAGCGTGATAGCTTGTTATCCGCAGAAAGGCCCCCGAAGATCACAGTGGTCATTCCGGTGCTCAACGAGGAGAACTTGCTGCCGGATACCTTGCAGTCACTTCGCGCACAGACATTCAGGGATTACGATTTGGTTGTTGTCGACAATGGGTCAACCGACAGTACCGTCAAGATCGCGCGGCGTTTTGGTTGCCACGTCGTAACTGAAGAACGAAAAGGGGTGGGCTTCGCCCGCCAGCGAGGATTCGAGGAAGCACGGGGAGAGATCATCGCTTCGACCGACGCGGACACGATTGTCCCTTCTGACTGGTTGGAATTGATCGCTCGCTCTTTTCAAGAGAAGCCCAACCAGGTTGCCGTATACGGGACCATCCTATTTAGGGATCGGCAAGGCCTGGGCAAATGGGCGGCTGAGTTTCTCTTCGCATACTTCCTCAGGCTGAATCACTTCCTAAGGCGACCCCACTTCTGCGGCCCCAACTTTGCCGTTCGCCGAGAGGCCTTTCAGGCCGTAGATGGCTTCAGAGACGGGAATCATTTCTACACCGTCTCCGAAGACGTCCAACTATCGCTGAAGTTGAAAGACAAGGGCGACATTCACTTCCACAAAGGACTAGTCGTCTATACTTCCCCGCGGAGGCTCAGGAAGGGAGGACACCGGTACGTATGGCGCCACACGAAAAACTACTGGTCGGTGGTTTGGCTGGGGAAAAAGCGATAGGGAAGGGTGGCGGAAGCAAGATGACGAGCACCTGCTCCATCCGGAATGCCCTGACACAACGGCCACTCAAGGTTCATTCTTCATTACTGGGAGGTCTCGAATGAGAATCGGCGTCTTTACTGATACGTATCTTCCCAACACAAACGGCGTGGTCACTGTGATCCGGCTCATGGAACGAGAACTGAGAAAGAAAGGCCACGAGGTCTGTATTTTCGCTCCAGTCTATCCTGGATACAAAGATGTTGCTCCGGGGATTTACCGCTTTCCCTCGCTGAAATTCCTTCAGTACGAGGGATTACGAGTGGCTATCCCCTACGACCGAAAGGCTCTGCGTGTCATCTCCAGCCTCGATATGATCCACTCGCACGATCCTTTCTCCATTGGGCTTTTGGCCCTGTGGGCTTCCAAGAGGTACCACATTCCCCATATTTTCACCTACCATGGCCTGTTGACCGAATACCGCAACTATCTCCCTAGACCGATCCGCCCCTCGCGGAGAACGGTGGAGCGGCTGAGCCGGGTGTTCTGCGACCGCTGCGACGCAATCATCTCCCCTTCGGTTCAGATGAAACGCGTGCTCAAAGGGTATGGGATGGCGAGTCCGATCTTCCCCCTCCCGTTCGGCGTGGATGAGGAGGAGTTCTCTCGCCCAATCACGTGGAATGTTCGAGCGGCACTAGACCTTCCCACAGAAAGTCTACTGCTGCATGTGGGCAGGTTGGGGTGGGAGAAGAACGTCGAGTTTCTCCTGCGATCCTTTAAGCGCCTCCTCTCCTACCAGGATGGCATCAGATTGATCATCGCCGGCGACGGACCCCGTAGAACGGCTTTGGAGGACTGTGCCGCCGAGCTCGGCATCGCTCCCTATGTCGTTTTCACCGGCCACCTGCCCCGTGAGATGCTGATCGACCTCTACAAGCAGGCCACCCTGTTCGTCTTTTCCTCCAAGACGGAGACACTGGGCCTCGTCCTTCTCGAAGCGATGATGGCCGGGATTCCCCCGGTGGCATTGGGAAAGATGGGAGTTCTGGATGTCGTTTCCTCCGGCAAGACAGGTATCCTGGCCAAGGAGGACGAGGAGGATTTCGCCGCCTGCTGCCACTCTCTTCTGCAGAATGAAGAGAAAAGACGCACTATGGGCAAGGCCGCCAGAAAGCACGCTATTGCCCACAGTGCGCAGGCCTCTATGGTACGACTACTTGAGATCTATGAAGAGGCAAGGCGCTGGAAGAAACAGCCACCTGTCCGATTTGATAGATGATGCAACAATCTCCAAGGTAGCAGCCATCAGCTTCTACCCACAGTGATCTTGTCAAGGATCACTATGGAACAAGTCCGCCCACCTGGGAAGCCTCCGCATGATGAACAAAGGTGGCGCGGCAGGTTCTCCTTGGTCACACCCTCTGAATATGGGGACGGGCTCTAGTTGAACGCAAGCATACGAGAGAAGTACGATCGGCCATGATTCCCGTTGTCGGGAGTAGCGCTATGGTAAAAGGGGCCCGCAACAAAAACGAAGAAAGGGCAGAAAACGGCCGTTTTGCGGCCTCTGATCCTTCGAAGATAGCGAAAAGAAACCAAGCAGTTGCCACCGACGTCCCTTCATTCCGTGGCTGCAGCAGCTCGAAGCCCAGCCCACGCCTAGAAAGACTGAGATGGATGGTGAAAAGCGCTGTCCTGTTGGTGGCAATGGAAATAGTCTGGACGTTTCACGCAGCGTTCGTGTTGTTGATCCTGCCTCTAATCGTAAGAACACGCAGGCAGGGCGAGCTGCTGGAAACCCCCTGCATACTGTGCGTCCCTCATGTTGGAGAGTTGGACCCCTATTTTGTGATACGAGCGACAGGGCGTTATAGGATGAGAGCTCTTTTTGAGCGAGACGGGCCCGAGCCGATTGCGCGCTTCTTCCTCAAGTCGATGTGGCGCTTCCAAGTCTCGCAACGTCCGGATCTAAAACCGATCCTGAACAAAAAGACGATGAGAGACGTCGCGTCCTACCTCAACAGGGGCGGAGTACTGATGATATTCCCCGAAGGCTACCGCCATTGGGACAAGAAGCTCTACCCGGGTGCGGCAGTGATAGCGCACCGTGCCAATGTACCCGTGATACCTGTAGGGATAGAACACGGGCGCGTTTTCCGCAAGGAGTTCATCGGGCACACGTTCCGAGCGCTGAAAGCGGCCATCATAGACTACCATCGACTCCGCCAGGTAACGGTGCACTTCACAGAACCGATACACCCCGATGATGCCTTGGGGGAAATGGAAGATGTCGACAGATTGATGTCATTGATCGAGGCCAGGTTTGCAGACTTCTACGAGCAATTCTACAACACGAGCGGACCCGTTTGGACGTGGCAAGACGATACTGGCCCAAGCTAGTGTTGAGTTGGCTAGACGCACATCCTGTGTGAAACGTCCTCCTCGCGTGCGCTGGGTATGCCAGGCTCGTCCTGCAAACAAGCCTTCATCGTAACCTCACTCGGCTAACACACTTTTCCCATGTAAGCTCGGTACGCTGGTGGAAACACACGGGCTAGAAGGAGTATTGAATGATAAGAGACGGCGTGCTTGATCTTCGGAAAACCCTGTTTTGGCTCACCCTTGCAGCGGTAACGTTGTTCGGCCTCTGGTGGCCAACCATCACCGCCCAAGCACAATCCGAGAACGTACAGCAAGTGGAGATCAAAGAATACCAAGGCGAGAAGCTGGGCTCGGTCGATGACTTCCGTGAGAACTCGATCGAGGGCGTCCAACGCATCGACCGGGAAGCCTACCTGCTGAGGATCGACGGCCTGGTGGAACAAACGCAGTCGCTTACCTACGCAACGCTGCAAGAGATGCCACACACCAAGAAGCTGGTCACCCTTCACTGCGTGGAAGGCTGGTCGGTGACCGCGCTGTGGGAAGGCATTCCCGTCTCAGACCTGCTGCAACAGGTCACACCCACTGCGATGGCCAACACAGCGATCTTCCACGCCCACGACGGATACACAACATCACTGCCGCTTAACACCATCTTCGAGCGAAATCTCATTATCGCCGACAGAATCAACGACATCACCCTTCCGCCCGAGCGCGGGTTCCCGTTTCAGCTGGTCGCCGAAGACAAGTGGGGTTACAAGTGGATCAAGTGGATCATCCGCATCGAGCTTTCCGACGATTCGGATTACCGCGGCTTCTGGGAAAGCCGCGGCTACAACAACGACGGCGACCTCAGCGGTCCCAGGTTCGGTCCCTAGCCCGTGGCTGCGGTACATCGAAAGCCAGGAGTCGGGAGCCCCTTGAGAGCGGCAAGCATATTCAGGAAGGCGAGTCGGTTGAGCGGGT
>JGI10211J34971_10004097_pt1 | contig 11601 bp, 10 predicted proteins | sample Etolagsediment_FD_34971 | JGI IMG/M metagenome (IMG submission 34971)
GGAACGGTATTTCCCAGATCGACCTTGCCCGGGAGACCGCGCTGCAGGCGTCTACCGTAAGCTATGCCGTCCGTGAACTGCGGGAATCGGGTCTGGTNCGGTCAATCGGCCGGGGAGATACCGGCCCCGGNGGCGGGAAGCGAAGCGTAATCGTCGGTGCGGATCCTGACGCCGGACACTACGCGGGCATTCTCNTGCGCAGGAGCACGTGTGATATCACCGTCACCGATTTTGCCGGTTCGCTCCTCTCTATCGATCACTACACACTCCCGACCGGGAATACGGACGAATTTGTCGCCAGGGTCTCACAGATTGTGTATGACCACAGCACTGCCGTCGCTTCGCCGCTTCTGGGTATTGGAATCGCCGTGGCATCTATCGTCTCGAACGACGGAACCATCGCCGCGTCGGCTGATTTTCCCGTCTCGATTACCGGACTTGACGAGAGAATCGTGCTGCTTTTAGGGAACCAGGGAATCAGGGATGTTCCCGTCGTCCTGGAAAACGACGCGAACTGTATTTCCCTCCACGCCCACCATCAGCAGGCGGGCGCTTTTTCGCACGTTCTCTCGTTCGTCTTCTCGTCCGAACCGGTCACAATCGGAACGGGGCTGGTTATCAACGGCGAAGTGTATCGGGGCGCCGCCGGCGCGGCGGGGGAAATCCTCGCGGCGGAAGAGCACGCGAACCCGAGTCGAATGGGAAAAAATCTGGACATGATCGTCCGCTTTACCGACCCCGATCTTGTCGTGGTAACACACGATTCCGGGGACGCAACGTGGACCGTGGTAGAAAACCGCATGAAAGAGCTGCGGCACCGGCGCGTCATTCGCATCGGAAACCCGCAAGCCGCTATCGCCGGCGCAATCCTGCTCGCGTATGAGCGTTCGGTTCCCGGCTTGATCGGGGCGTCAGGAAAAGGAGGCATTTCGTGAAGGGTAATGTTCTCGTCGGGCAGTCCGGCGGACCGACTGCGGTTATTAACGCCAGTCTGGCCGGTGTAATCGCAGGGGCAGCCGACAGCACGGTAGCCGGAGGAATCGGCACGGTGTACGGGATGCCATACGCGATCGAGGGGTTTCTCAATGGCCACGTACTTCCGATACCGGGACTCAGCAGAAGTGAGATCGATTTACTTTCCCGCACGCCGTCGTCAGCACTCGGGTCGTGTCGTCACAAGCTCCAGGACGAGGATCTCCCGGTAATTCTCAAGTATCTCAAGCAATACGATATCCGGTATCTCTTTTATATCGGAGGGAACGATACGATGGACACGATCCACCGCATTGAATCCTACTGCACGGACCATTCGTACGAACTGTCGGGAGTTGGTATCCCGAAAACGGTCGACAATGATTTGTACGCCACCGACCACACTCCCGGATACCCTTCGGCGGCGCGGTACGTCACCCTTTCGGTTCAACAGGCCGGAAGACTCGCAGCCGATATGCGAAAAGTGGACCAGTTTACCGTCTACCAGACGGTCGGTCGCGAAGCGGGATGGCTTGCGGCTGCGTCCGCCCTCGCCCGAAAAAGTCCGCACGAAGCCCCCCATATCATCTATGTCCCCGAGCAACCCATAACCCGCGAGCGCGTTTTCAGCGATGTCGAGCGCGTGCATAAAGAGCACGGGTACGTCTACCTCGTTGCCGGAGAAGGGATTCTCTGGGAGGACGGATCTCCGGTCTCGCAGAGTGTTACTCGTGACGGATTCGCCAACGTCGAGTTTGGCGCCGCCGGCGGTGCGAGCGCTGCTACGACTCTTCACCGGCTGATCAGCGACGAGTTCGGGTTCCGGGGCGAGTTCCAGATTCCCGAGTCAATGGCGATGGCGGCTGCCGATCGCGTCGTCGAAACCGACCGGGAAGAAGCGTTTGCGTGCGGCAAAGAGGCTGTCTCGCGCGCACTCGCCGGTGAAAGCGGGATCATGATCACGATCGATCGTGATTCAAACGATCCCTATTCGGTCGCCTACCGGACCGCCCCGCTTCACGATGTCGCGGTTCGTGCAAAACCCATGCCCCCGGAATTCNTGAAACCGGGNTGGGTATCAGACGATTTCATCCGGTATGCGTCTCCCCTCGTGGGTGACGTGCCCGATTACTTTTCGTTCAGCTCCAGGGAGGACCAATGAACATTTCCGATTCCACACAATTCAATCTGATCAGGGAGATGTTCGAAACCGTCTCCGTCGTGCGNAACTTCGACCGCTCGGTAATTTCCGACTTCCCGATCGCTTCGGATGCGGTTCTCCTCTCCGGCGAGGGTTCATCCCGGATCTTTCCGGCGAAGCACCTGATCCGGAAAGCACTCACAAACGGGTTCCCGCAGCAGATCATTACCGAGAATGCGACGCAGTCACGAGAGTACAATCTTGACGGCTTCCACGTGTTTGTTGCTTCAAACTCGGGAAAGACCGCGGAAGGCATCAGGCTCATCCGCGCCCTTCGTGAAAACGGCAAACCGGCGGAGGTTACCGGACTCGTCGCGAATGCGCACACGCCCATTGCCGACGAAGCCGGCAACGCGTTTGTTCTCTCGTGCGGCGCCGAAAAAGCGGTTGCGGCGACAAAATCAGTTGTGGAGCAGGCGTTGTTTTATGATCTCCTCTTCAGTCATCTCAATGCGATTCCCGAGTCACTCGACCTCTCGCGCCTCGCCGACGGAATCGAAACCGCCCTTTCGGCGGAGATACCCCGCGAGCATCTTGAGCGGATTGCAGCGGCGCCCTGCATCTATTTCTCCGGCCGCAACGATGGTGTCGCCGAGGAACTGACCCTGAAAACGAACGAGATCACCCGGAGGAAGTCGGACTACCTCGAAGGAACCTACGCCGCACACGGCATCGAAGAGGTCATGGAAGCCACCGAAGCGGCGATCCTCATCGACCCGTTCGAAGGCGAAGAAGAAAAATTCGACTCGGTACTGAGAAAGGGCATCGGCATGGAAGTATTCGCCATTTCCCACCGCCCCACCCGGTTTCCGACTCTCCTGCTGCCCGACCTGGGGCCGATGAACCCATACGTACAGTTGGCGGCCGGCTGGAATCTCCTGGTGGAGATCGGCCTCTACCTCGGCGTGAACCTGGACAAACCGCAGCGCGCCCGGAAAGTGGGTAACGAGCTCAACGAATGAGCGATTTTACGCTTCGCCGTCGCAACCCGTCCGGATCGATCGAATCCGGAGACGTCCGGACGCTGCTCCCCGACTTCCGGCCCGGCGAACGGTGGCTCTTCGTCGGCCCGCACGATGATGATATCGTCATCGCCGGCGCACTCATTCTGCAGGCGGGCGCCGCAGCGGGNGCAGATATTTCGTGCCTGATCGTAACCGACGGCCGAATGGGGTATACCACGGCTGGACAGCGGGACGACATAGTCGCCATCCGCCGCGCCGAAGCGGTCGAATCGTTCGCCTGCGTACACACGCTGTGTGACACGCGGTGGCTGGAGTATCCCGATTCCGATTTGTACCGGAACGCCGGACGCCGGGCGGTGGGCGAACCGTCACCGGGCAAGACTATTTCGCGCGGCACCGCTCCGGGCGGCCCCGCAACTGTCTTTCCGGCAGCGCCTGCGCCCCTTCCGGATATTCGCGCCGGGTACAGCGGCCTGCAAAACAGCTTTACCGCCGAGCTGCGGAGTACCGTTCCGCGCCGGGTATTTCTCCTGTCCGGAGAAGACTACCACCCCGACCACAAAATCGTGCATCAGGAGTTTCTTGTTTCACTCTTTCACGCGCAGGGCGCTATCTGGCCCGAGCTCGGCCCGCCGGTTTCGCAGCTTCCCGCGGTCTATGAGCTGGCCGCGTATCACGATTTTACCNCCCTCCCGGATTTTGAGGTCCGCTCATCGGCGGAGGGATTCGACCGGAAACTGGCGGCAATCGGAGCGTACCGCTCGCAGCGCCAGATAGAAACGCTCGTGCACGCAATCCGGGAATCGGGACCGGTCGAGTACTTCAGGACGTTTCCGTTCTCGTTTTACTCACCATCCGTCTACCGACCCCTCTTTGAAACGGACTCCGTTGAAGGACCGAACCAATGAGTTTTCACGCCGGCCGCGTCTACAGCGACCTGGACGAGCAGAAGGACGCTCTCCGGCTCTCTTCGCCCGACGGCGAGGCGAGTGCCACAATTCACCCCCGGTGCGGCGGAACGGTTTCGTCGGTGCGGCTGAGTTTCGGGTCCCGCTCCGCCGAGATTCTCTACCGTCCCGCGGAATCGGATGATCCGTGCGCGCCGGGCCTCTTCGCCGGCCGTCTGTTATGGCCGTTCAACGATCGCATCCATTCCGGCGTCTACCGGTTTGGCGGGACCGAGTACCACCTCACCCGGAATGACATCGAATCGGGCGACGCGATTCACGGATTTTTATACAAGATGCCAATGAACATCCTGCATACCCGCGCCGACCGGGACTCGGCGGAAATCGTCCTCACGGCGCACCTCCAGGCGGACANGGAACCCGGGTACCCGTTTGATCTGACGCTTGAAGCGCGATACCGGCTGACACGGACGTCCTTCACCATTCACCTGGCAACCAGGAATACCGGAACAACGACCGCACCGTTTTCGACCGGGTGGCATCCCTACTTCACCCTCCCCGTTCCCGCACCAACGGTAGACACCTATACCGTTCACAGCGACCTCCAATGGTACTACCCGGTGAACGAATCGCTTATTCCCACGGGAGAAACGGTTCCGGTCACGGCCGGCCCGTATGATTTCACCGAACCGCGCCCTCTGGGGAGCAATGAGATCGATATCTGTATGAGCGGTTCCCGCTTCCCGCGAACGAGCATCTCTTCAGGCGGTGTTTCCCTGGAGATGATCCAGACCGAGGGATTTACCCATACCCAGTTTTTTGTTCCGCCGGGAAGACGAGCGATTGCGATCGAACCGGTCACCGCAGCGGCAAATGCGTTCTCTACACCCGGACTTGGACTCACCGTGCTCGAACCGGATGATATTCACCATGCGGAATGCACCGTCCGATCCGTTATTTAAACTTGAGTGTTTTTCTCACTGAATGTATACTCACCATTATCCGGAGGAATAAACAATGAGAATCACAACAAAAGGCCGGTACGCGCTCAGGGCAATGGTCAATCTTGCGGCATCTTACAACGGAAAGCCCAGGCCAATTAAAAAGATTGCGGCCGACGAGAACATTTCTCCTGAATTTCTCGAACAAATCTTCTTCAAGCTCAAAAAAGCGGGCGTCATCGGTTCGGTTCGGGGACCAGGTGGCGGATTTATTCTTGATCGGGAACCGGCCTCCATCTCGGTAAAGGATATTTTCCTTGCCGTCGACGAGGGACTCGATCTCACTCCGTGTACCGCGTGTACCGATGATCCCGACGAATTACCCTGCGAGCGGACTGACCGCTGCCTCGTGTACAGCGTCTGGAAAGCTGCTTCCGACCATATCCTGACCTACTTCGATGGCATCACGTTGCAGTCGATCGTTGATGATAACCGGGAGAAAATCGACCGACTTCTGGCCGAGCGCGCGATTTCCGCCTGATCGCACCGATCGTACCAGGCATTCCGGAGATACCGATCACTCGGCAGGTTTCGTGCGCTTGACGTGGAGGTCGATCTGCGGAAACGGTATTTCTATTCCCTGGTCGCGGAATGCGCGCCAGATCGCGTGGTTTGTCCAGGAAAACGCCTGGATGCGGTCGGTGGCTCTCTTGATCGCGATACAGATCCGGACCGTAATTCCCGAATCATCAAACGACCAGACCTGAAAGCGGTGCTCGCCCTTCGCAAGCGCGTACGGATTCTCTTTGGCAAGCGCGATCATCACTTGCTCAACCCGATCCAGATCGCTACCGTAACTCACCTGTACCGTATTGCAGACAATGATGCTCGGGTCATCGTATGAAAAGTTATGGACCGTTGTTTCGGTAAGACGGGAATTCGGAATGATGATCGTCTCGTTGGTGATCGTATTCACGATCGTATGAATGAACTTGATCTGCTGGACATTCCCTTCCAGGTCTCCCACCATAATCCGGTCGCCCTCTTTGATTGGCCGGGTAAAGATAATAACCAGACCCGCAAACATATTCCCCACTACGCCCTGCAGGCCAAAGCCGACACCGATTCCCAGAACCCCGAAGAGCACGGTCAGGGATGAGAGGTTGATTCCGATGACACTGAGACCGATTATTACCGCGATCGTCATCACCGAGTAATGCAGGATACTGAGCATTGAGAACTGCCGCGCCGGGTCCAGATTGAGTCGCTTCAGTACGCCGCCTTCAAACATCGACCGGGTTGCCCTGCCAACCCACGACGCGGCGTAAAAGACCGGAATTACCAGAATGAGGGTTACAACTGATATTTCGGTGCTGCCGGAGACAAAAAACGGCTGATTCAATATCCGGAACGCCGTTGTCGCCCATCGGGTAATTTCGGCACCCAGCAGCCGGGATGCGAGTACAATTGTTGTAATGATCGCCGCCGTCCGGGTAATGAACCGAAGCCAGCGCAGAACCGCACGCTTCGTATCGTCCTTCCACTCGACCTTTCGAACGAGGCGCCGCAGCATCAGAAACAGGAGGCGAATGGAACCGAGAATCAGAATCCACGGTAGAACAAACGTGAGAACGAGTTCCAGCACGGTAAACCCCAGGTGAACCGTCCCCAGAGTGATATCGGTACTAATTAATTCCAGAAAATCCATCGCAACATTCGCTCCGTTCCGGCATACTGTTCGCTATGCGAATAACAGACGATACCACAATCGGAGTCATTGTCGATATACAGGAAAAACTCCTCCCGTTCATTTCCGGTGCGGAAACGATTGTACCTGCTACGGTCCGCCTCATCCGCGGACTGCAACTCGTCGGTGTACCGGTAATCTATACCGAACAATATCCGAAGGGACTCGGTCCGACGGTACCCGATATCATCGCGGAACTCCCGCTTCTCGATCCGATGATCAAATCGAGCTTCAGTTGCTGCGATGATAATCCGTTTCGTGAGGCTCTCGCGCAATCCGGTAAAAAAACGGTTCTTCTCGCCGGGATCGAGGCGCACGTGTGTATGCTGCAAACGGCAGTCGATCTGGTCGAACTCGGGTACAACCCCGTCGTAATCGCCGATTGCACCGGCAGCCGCTCGCCCTTCGACCGGGATATTGCCTTCGGTCGGATGCGCCACGAAGGAGTACGGATCAGCACCGTCGAATCGATACTTTTTGAACTGACGCGCTACAGCGGCACGCCGCGATTCAAAGAGATCTCCCGACTGGTCAAATAGCCGCACGATGACGGCAAAACACCCGATGACGCCGGAGCGTTCCTTCGACGAAGCCGTCCGCGCAATCTCCCGCGCACAGCACCTCATCGCCTTTACCGGCGCCGGTATCTCGGTCGAAAGCGGGATTCCAGGCTTCCGGGGTCCGGAGGGGCTCTGGTCACACTACGATCCACAGGTTCTCGATATCGCATATTTCTTCGGGAATCCGCTGCCGGCGTGGACGGTCATCCGGGAAATCTTCTACGATAACTTCGGAACGGCTCAGCCGAACCAGGCGCACAAGCTTCTCGCATTCTGGGAAGAGATTGGCGTACTGAAAGCACTTATCACGATGAATATCGATGACCTCCACTTCCGGGCCGGCACTCCCGATCCGATTGAATACCACGGCAACAGCCGGAACCTGGTATGCACCCAGACGGGAAAACGGTACGCCGCGACACCGGAAATGCTGAAAACGCTGCCACCCGTTTCCGATGCCGGTTCGCTCCTGAAACCCGATTTTGTCTTTTTCGGAGAACCGATTCCGTCGGAAGCGGCGTACCGGGCAGAAGCCGAAGTGAGCCGTTGTGACGTGATGCTGGTAATCGGGACGACCGGTGAGGTTTTTCCGGCCGCTCAGCTGCCCGTTCGGGCGCACCACAACGGGGCAACGATTATCGAGATCAATGTCGAACCGAGCCGATACACCCACGAGGTGACCGATCTGTTCCTGCAAGGGCCGGCAACCGCAATTATGGCGCGTTTGAACGAAAAACTCTGAAGAAATTTGACCCCGACAGAAAGGCGGCCTACACTGGTTTCCATGGACAAAAACGTGGGATTCGTATCATTCCGACTCGCCGGGACTGACGGCGTTTCGCTGGAAGCCAAAAAGTGGGCAGAGATTTTCGGCCGGAATAATTGCAGGAGCTTCTTCCTCGGAGGAGAGATCGATACGCCGCCGGAAGTATCAATGACCGCTCCGTTGTTCCATTTTCAGGAACCGGAAGTCCGCGAGGTCTACGAGCAATGCTTTGGTCAGTCAGTCCGGCACCGCGCTCTTACGCAGAAGATTCATGAGCACCGCTCCAAGATCAAAGACGCGCTGTATGAATTCATCAACCGGTTCAAGATCGATATCCTTATCCCGCAGAACGCGATTACCATTCCGTTGAACGTGCCGCTGGGCATGGCTTTGACCGAGGTCATCGCCGAGACGGGAATCAATACGATCGCCCACCATCACGACTTTTTCTGGGAACGAAAACGATTCCTCGTGAACTGCGTCTGGGATTATCTCAACAGCTGTTATCCGCCGCATCTGCCCAACATCCACCACGTAGTCATCAACACATCCGGTCAGAACCAGCTTGCGTTGCGTACCGGGATCTCTTCGACGCTGATTCCCAACGTCATGGATTTCGAAACGCCGGCACCAGGTATCGACGATTACAATCGTGATGTCCGGCAGGCTCTTGGCGTATCAGAGGACGAACTGCTGATTCTGCAACCGACTCGCGTTGTGCAGCGGAAGGGAATCGAGCACGCAATTGAACTGGTCGCCCGTCTTGGCCGGAAAGCCGCACTGGTCATCTCTCACGCTTCGGGAGACGAAGGATACGAATATCAGCAGCGTATTGAAGAATATGCGGAGCTTCTCAAGATCCGGGCTATCTTTGTTCAGGATATCATCGGCGATGTACGGGGGACGACTCCGGACGGGCGAAAAGTCTATTCTCTGGCAGACGTCTATCCGCACGCCGACCTCGTAACGTACCCGTCGATATTCGAGGGATTCGGAAACGCGTTTCTGGAAACGGTTTATCACCGGAAACCCGTTATGGTGAATAACTATTCGATCTATTCTCACGATATCAAACCGAAGGGGTTCAAGGTAATCGAGATGGATGATTTCATCTCGTCGGAAACGGTCGAGCACACAAAACGGATCATCGACAGCAAGGACCTTCGTGACGAGATGGCGGAAATCAACTACAGCCTGGCGACTCAGTATTTCTCATACCGCAATCTGGACGCCAAGCTCTGGCACATCGCACGGAATTTTTACGGCCTCACCGAGGGCGGGCATATCGGCTGACTCGCCAAACACGCGTTCAGGAACCTCCGAGCTGAAGCCACAGACACTCCCACGGTGACAGCGTCAGTGAAAAACCGCCCGCTTCCTGCCCGGGGAATACGCGATCGCCGGAAATCAGGTCCAGAAAGACGCCCTCTTCCGGCCGTCCAACCTGGGAAAACGATCCTTCGAAATCGGCGTCTTCCGCGCTGAGGTTATGAATGCAGAGAACCGATTCGCCGGAGACCGGCCCCCGGACCAGGACAAAAAGGTCGGCACCGGAAGGCAGGACGCGTTGCGCGCTCGTCGGGTGAAACGCCCGGCTCTGCGTTCGCGCGGACAATAACTGTTTATAGCCATCGAAGATGATTCCGGTAACCGTCTCCGGATTGTTGACCGCATCTGCCAGCTCCTGATACTCCGTTGAAACCACACCGCCGATAAACCTGCTCATTCCGATTCCCGGAACGCCGGCCAGGGCGAGCATTGCCGCCTGGGCGGCCAGATAGACGCGGGCGCGCTGTGAATCGGGAAGGTTCGGGTCCACCAGTGCATCCAGGTACCCGTTGTCGCCGCTCGTGCCGGCTACCAGGTCCGCTCCGGCTACCAGGTCCGCTCCGGCCGCCCTCCCGGCCGACATATTTCCGTTGAACGCGATATGTGCGGTATCCGCAAAACGCCCACCGGCGGCCCACTCCTGTAACGCTCCCGTGGATCCGTGTCCGACAGCGTCCATCAGCACCTCCGGTGCGTCCGACTGATACGTCAGGTGCGCCGGCTGCGCGTCTTCTCCGGCCGACGACTCTTGACCGGCGGTCGTCGCGTCGACAACCAGGAGCGCTTCGGGATCCACCAGCTCCAGAATCCGCTGCGCAAGCGGGAAAAACCCACGGGGTGCGGTATCGGGCAACCGGACGATTTGCGCCCCCGATGCAAGGTTCCGCAACAGCCCTTCGACGGCTTCGGTCATCACGGCCGGGTCAACTACCGCAGCCGCCGTATCCGGTGTGTCCGCCACCCGCGGTACACCGGGATCGAGGTTCACCATCAATCGATATTCCCGTGCAATCTGTGGAAAATCATCGGCCGGTCCGGTTCCGCACACCGAGCTCACCGTCCCGTCACACTCTTCGTCAAGGAACCGATAGAGCGCATCCGGCGTCAACTCGCCGCCCGCCAGGAGCACTACATCGGATTCGTTGAGCGGAAAACCGGTCGCCATCCCGGAATCTTCGTAAAACAGCTCCCGGTGGCTCCTGATACCCGGTCGATAGTGCTCAACCAGTTCGATGATCCGCTGCACCGGCGCGCGATCGACTCCGTACAACGATTCCAGCAGTTCCTTTACAACAGTGTCCATACGCGGAAGAATATGCCAATGAAGTTTACCGCAGCAAGGCGCCCCGGAGGAGTACGTCCATGGATCTGATCGTCTTTCATTACCACCTGCTACCTGGAGGCGTAACCGATGTGATTACGCGCGGGTCCGTCTCCCTCCTCCAGAACGCTCCCGATATACGCTCAATTACCGTTGTCTGTGGAAACCCGGAGAATTCCGAGGCGGTTACACGGAACGTCCACCAATCCATCGCGCAAAAAAGCCGTTTCTCGGTAGAGATCATGCCGGAAATCGGATACGCGTCGGCCGACCGGCTGGCCGGGCTCGCCCCCGCTCCCGAAGCGCCCGTCGAAACGGACCGATCGGCTTCAGCGAAGACCTCGGCAGCGTCATTTCGCCCCGTCGGATCGGTTTCGGACGTATCACTTCGAGCGGGGACGGAGGAACTTGCGAAACGGATCGCGCAAACGATTTCCGCCCGCTTTGGCGGCACCGAAAAAATCTGGTGGATTCACAACCACCATCTCGGGAAAAACCCGGCGTTCACCAAAGCGGTGCAATACCTCACCGAAACGCTGCCCGAACAGAAGATTCTCCTCCAGATCCATGATTTTCCCGAATGCGGCCGCTTCTCCAATCTTCGGCTGCTCGAACGTGCCGGCGCGGATTCACTCTACCCTCGGGGCCCGGCCGTCGTGTACGTAACAATCAATTCCCGCGATCAGAAGATTCTGCGTGCTTCGGGAGTATCGCCGGTGCACTATCTGGCCAACCCCGTTTCACTCCCGTCGACGCCTCCTTCAACCGTTCACGATTCACCGCCGCTCACGTCTGTGGGGATTCGCGAGCGGCTCTTTGACCACTTCGGCGCCCGCTTTCCGCTGTACGATCCCCGGCGGCCGCTCTACCTCTACCCGGTACGTACAATTC
>JGI10211J34971_10004098_pt1 | contig 11601 bp, 8 predicted proteins | sample Etolagsediment_FD_34971 | JGI IMG/M metagenome (IMG submission 34971)
AAACAAGCCGATATTGGCATCTCGTTGCCCGGCACCGGCGAAACCCCCTCGGCCCCGGTGTTTGTGGATGGCGAAAAGGTGGCCACCCTTAAAGGCGAAAATTTGGCCAAGCAATTTCAAGAGATGGTCGAAGCGTACGTGCAAAAGCGCTATGGTGGCGCATGAGCGAAAATCTGATTGCCAAAGGCCGACCGATCATCGTGGGGGCGAACCACCGCTCTTCGACGATGGTCATGCGCGACCGCATCTTCATTGAAGAGCCGCGCGTGCCTTCTGTCCTGCACGACTTAGCGGAACGGGGCGTGGCCCAAGTTATTTTGCTGTCCACCTGTGACCGCGTCGAAGCCATCGGCATCACCCAAAACCCCGACGCCTTTGAACAAGCCGTGTTGGAAGTCTTGGCCAAAGAAGGCGAATGCGAACTCGAAGAAATCCGTGAGCAAACCTACACTTTGGTTGACGAAGCGGCGGTTGAGCACATATTTCGCGTCACTGCATCGTTGGACAGTTTGATGATGGGTGAACCCCAAGTGTTGGGCCAGGTGAAGCATGCCCATCGCCAAGCCACCGAAACCGACCACGTGCGCGCTGAGCTGGAAACCTTGATGCAGGCGGCCTTTGCCACGGCCAAACGGGTGCGTACGGAAACCAAAATCGGCGAAGGCCCGGTCAGTATGTCGACCAGTGCGGTGCAGATCGCCCGCGATCTGTTTGGCGATTTGAAGCGCTGCAATGCGGTTCTGGTGGGTACCGGGGACATGGGCGAAATGATTGCCCGCGATTTGCTGAAAATGGGTCTGGGGCGGTTGACGCTGACCCATCCCCGCGCCGGACGGGTTGATGCTCTTGCCCGCGAGCTGGGCGTTCATGTGGCGGACTTCGATGATTTTGAAAGTCTCTTAGGCGAATGCGACATCGTTGTGACGGCAGTGGGGACGCGGCGCTTCAGTCTTGGTCAAGCCCCGGTGAAAGCCGCGTTGAAGGCGCGCCGACAGCGGCCGATGTTCATCGTCGATGCGGGCGTGCCGGGCGATGTGGAACCGCAAGTGGAAGCGTTGGACGATGCGTTTGTATATGGTCTTGGTGATCTGGAGCAGGTTGCCTTGAAAGGCCGCGCCGGGCGGGAGCAAGAAGCCCAGCGCGCCGAAGATATCGTTCGCCAAGAAGTTATTAACTTTGTGAAAACCCGCGCCGAGCGCGCCGCCGTACCGGCATTGACGCGCTTGCGCACAAAGTTTGACGCGGCCCGCGAACAAGCCTTAAAAGATGCGGGCGGCGACGCTGATAAAGCCACCCGCCTTTTGGTTGGGCGCTTGTTGCACGATCCTTCTGAAGCGATGCGCCGCATTGCCGCCGATGACGAAGCGGCCTGGGCGCGCCTGGAATTCGCTTTGGAACGTCTGTTTGACCTCAATGATGAAAAGGTCTCAAAGTGAGCCTCGAAGAAAACCTCAAACGTGTGCAAGATCGCCACGAAGAGTTGGGTGCCCTGTTGTCCGCCGGGAACGTGGTGCCGGACGCCTTTCGCAAAATGTCCAAGGAATATTCCGACTTAAACCCGATCGTCCAAGCGATTGAGGCGCTGGAGACGGCCCGCCAAAGCTTGAAGGAAGCCCAGGCTTTGCTTGGTGAATCGGCCAACGATGCGGAGATGCGCGAACTGGCCCAGGCGGAAGTGCAAGACCTGAAGGAACAACTGCCGGAACTGGAACACCAAGTTCAGGTGATGCTACTGCCCAAAGACGAAGCCGATGACAAAAACGCCATTTTGGAAGTGCGCGCTGGCACCGGTGGCGATGAAGCGGGACTTTTTGCCGCCGATTTGATGCGCATGTATCAACGCTTTGCCGAACGCCAAGGGTGGAAGTTTGAACTGATGGATGTCAATGAAACCGGCATTGGCGGCTATAAAGAAGCCACCGCCGAAATTTCAGGGCGCGCCGTGTTTGCAAAGTTGAAGTTTGAATCGGGCGTGCACCGGGTCCAGCGCGTGCCGGAAACGGAATCGGGTGGACGCATTCACACCTCTGCCGCGACCGTTGCGGTGCTGCCCGAAGCCGAAGACGTGGACATTCAGGTGCGCACCGAAGACTTGCGTATCGATACCTACCGTGCCCAAGGCGCAGGCGGTCAGCACGTCAACACCACCGACAGCGCGGTGCGCATTGTGCATGAGCCGTCGGGCATTGTGGTGCAGTGTCAGGATGGTCGTTCGCAGCACAAAAACAAAGAAAAAGCCATGACCATGCTGCGTGCCAAGCTGTACGACCATCAGCGCCAGGAGTTGGACCGGGAACGCTCGGCATCGCGCAAGGGGCAAGTGGGTTCGGGGGATCGGTCCGAGCGCATTCGCACCTATAACTTCCCCCAGGGCCGGGTGACGGATCACCGCATCAACCTGACCCTGCACAAGCTTGATCGGGTCTTGGAAGGTGAGTTGGAAGAACTCATCGACGCGCTGAGCTTTGAAGATCAGGCGCAACGCTTAGCGGATCTTTCGTGAGCACCCCAGAAGATTTCAAACACTTAACCGTGGGCCAAGCCCAGCGCGTTTGCGTGCCCCTGTTGAAAGACGCAGGTATCGATGCGCCCGTTTTTGAGGCCCGTGTTCTGTTGGGCTTTGTGCTGGGGGGCGGGCCCGAACGGGTGTTGGCTGATCGGGACGAACAGCTTACGTCTGTGCAAGCCCAAGCCCTGGCGGAGGCCTTGGCCCAACGCTGTCGCCGCGTGCCCATGGCGCAGATTGTCGGCGTGCGAGAATTTTGGTCGCTGGCGTTTAAAGTCACGTCCGATACGCTGACGCCGCGCCCCGATACGGAAACCCTGGTCGAGGCCGTTGTTGACCATTGCCTCCACCCCCCCAAACGAATCTTGGATCTGGGGACCGGAACAGGCTGTATCGTGTTGGCGCTGCTGAGTGAATGGCCGAGCGCGGTCGGTATCGGCGTCGATGCCAGCTCTGATGCTCTCAAAGTCGCAGAGGAAAATAGCCGCACGTTGGGACTGGCGGAGCGGGTGGCGTTTGTAAGCGCGGATTGGACCGGGCCGGACTGGACCCGCGCGTTGGGGGCGCCATTTGACGTGGTGGTGTCCAACCCCCCTTATATTCCGGCGCTTGATATTGAAGCCTTGGAGCCAGATGTGCGTGATTTTGAACCGCGGGCGGCTTTGGATGGCGGTGAAGACGGCCTGGATGCGTATCGTGCCATTGTCGCAGAACTGCCAGCTTTGTTGGCACCAGGCGGCTTGGTCGGTTTTGAAATTGGCATTGGCCAGGCCGATGAGGTTGCCGCTTTGTTGAAGGGAGCGGGGCTTGGCGTTGTGGACCGGCGCGCCGACTTGGGCGGTATCACGCGGGTGGTCTTGGCCCGCAAAGCCGCGTAAGCCAAAAGCATTTGAAAATTAAATACAAAATCACAGAAAAAAGTGGTTGGAAAGCTGCCCTAATGAGGCTAGGGTTAATTTACTGAATGGCCGGATGAGGCCTCACGTTCCGCACCGCAAGTCTATTGTTCTGGGTGCCGACAAATTCATCCACCCCTTCCATACGTTGCCAAACATCCCCTCGAAGACTTCGCGGGAATTAAGGTATCGGCTTGTGCCCGAAGAGATTTGGGTCGGAAGGTTAGCTTTTCCATGCAACAACAAAAATAGATATCATGAAGCAAGGTACCAACCCCAGACGTTCCCGAGGTCGCAGCAACAATAATAATGGCGGCGGTGGTGGAAATAACAGTGGCGGCAACGGCAATCCCAACAATGGTGGGGCGCGTCGGAGTTCACGCAACCAAAACTATGAGAGCAATGGACCGGACGTCAAAGTTCGCGGCAGCGCTCAACAGGTTTTGGACAAATATTTGCAATTGGCTCGTGATTCGCAGTCCGGTGGGGACCGCGTAAAAGCGGAAGCCTATTTGCAATTTGCCGAACATTATTACCGTATCGTCAACGCCGATGCAGAAAACGATCAAGCGCGTGCACCGAAACAAGCGGACGGCGGTAATCAGCCGGAAGCCCGCCAGCCCGCTCAGCAGACGTCTTCTCAGCCGAATTCTCAGCAAGCCCCTCAACATGTTCGGGGGGAGGCCCAGCCTCAACCCCAGTCTCAGCCTCAACGCAACGAGGAACGTCAAGGGGACGAACGCCCTGGTGATGACCGCCAAGCCGGGGAACGCCAAGTAGGTGAACGCCAAGTAGGGGAGCAGGTGCGCCGTGGTCGTGGACGCCCTGTGCAGATCAAAAATGAAGCCACTCTGGCTGCCGAAGCTGCCGCGGCAAACGAAGCCGCCCTGAAAGCTGCTCAAGCGGCGTCCCAGGCGGCTCCCCAACACGAAACAGTGTCAGAAGCCGCCGCCGAATTGCCTTTGGCGGCCCCAGTGAAAGCACCGCCAAAGCCGCGGGCAAGACGGGTTAAACCTGTTGACGTGGACGTGGATGTGGAAGTTGGAGCCGAAGGCAAAGCCGTTCCGGCATAATGCCAACAGCCCATGATTCAAGAAAGGCCCCGCTTAAACCGTGGGGCCTTTTTTTATGTCTAAGGCTGGGTATCAGTCGAGGAGGGTGACTTGGTCCCCGGCTTTGATGTCGCCGCCTGCAACAACTTCGGCGTAAACGCCCATTTGCGTATGGCCGAAGTGTTCTTTTAAGCCATGAAGAATTTTAACGTCCAATTCTCCGCTGTCGGGGTTGACGTGGGTGGCCTTGCAGCGCCCGGTGATTTGGGTGATTTCCAAGACCGTGTCGCCGATTTTTATGCGTTTGCCGGGCCAGTGCATTTCCGACCATGCCGGCAGGCCTTCCAGCAGCAGGTTCATGCGAAAGCGCAGCGGGTCCAGTTGGCGGCTGAGCAGCTTTTCCAAGGCCCGCACGGACTCCATATTCAACAACGAGACGGGACCTTTAGTGGTGTCGAAATAGCCGATCTCTCTTGCTTCAACCAAAATCGGTGTGCCGCCTTCGTTTTGCGGACCCTCGTCCAAGCCCAAATGCTTCGCCACCGCCGTCGCAATGGCGTCTCGACCGGGTTGCGTATCGAGCTTGCCGGAACCGTGTAAACCGCCCGGCGCTTCAAAGCTCAAACGCTGGGTGGCATCATCGAAATGGGTTTTAAACAGGGCCAATTCGTGTTCCCGCACCTGCACCAGAAAGTGCGATTTGGGATGCCACGCGGTGTTGTCCGCGGCATCGCCGTCGGGGCGCGCCAACGCCCAGTGGCGGTCAAACGGCAGGCCTTGGCCAGGGGTTAGATGACAACGCGTTACCCCTTGAGCCGACAGACTTTTGATCGGATAGCGCAAAATTTGACTGATGTTCATGAGACTTTCCTTTCCCCCACGCAATCATTATGCACCGAGACGCTTGCGACGGCTAGAATTCAAGACATATCATATACAAACAACCGCAAACCGCGAGACCGGAACGGGTTGCCGCTACATTTTAGGGGCCCGATAGCGTCGTCGCAAAGGTAAGGAATGTGGACCATGGATTTTGAAAAATACTCTGAACGCTCCAAAGGCTTTATGCAGGCGGCGCAAACCCTGGCGCAACGCCGCGCCCATCAGCAATTGCTGCCCACCCATCTTTTGTACGTCTTGTTGGACGATAAAGAAGGGCTGTGCGCCAATCTCATCAATGCCGCAGGCGGCGACGCGCCAAAGGCCTTAAAAGAAACCGAAAAAGCGTTGAAAGCCTTGCCCAAAGTCGAAGGCTCTGGGGCCGGACAGATTTATCTGTCCCAAGACTTGGCGCGCTTGATGGAACAAGCCGAACAGGTTGCCGAAAAGTCGGGCGATAGTTTCGTCACCGTGGAAAAAATTCTCCTCGCCTTGGCGCTGGCCGCTGGGTCTGAGGCGCAGAAAATTCTCAAAGATGCAGGCATCACGCCTCAGGGCCTCAACGGTGCCATTGAAAACATCCGCAAGGGCCGCACCGCCGACAGCGCGTCTGCCGAAGACCAGTATGACGCGCTGAAAAAATACGCTCGCGATCTGACGGCGGCGGCAGCCGAAGGCAAAATCGATCCAGTCATTGGCCGGGACGAAGAGATTCGCCGCACCATCCAGGTGCTCAGCCGTCGCACCAAAAACAATCCGGTGCTGATCGGTGAGCCGGGCGTGGGCAAAACCGCCATCATCGAAGGCTTGGCGGTGCGCATTGTCCAAGGCGACGTGCCGGAAAACCTGAAAACCAAAACCTTGATGGTCTTGGACCTGGGTGCCCTGGTGGCCGGGGCCAAGTTTCGCGGTGAATTTGAAGAACGCTTAAAAGCGGTGCTGAAAGAAGTCGAAGGCGCCATGGGGCAAATCATCTTGTTCATCGATGAAATGCACACCTTGGTCGGTGCTGGTGCGGCGGAAGGCTCGATGGATGCATCGAACTTGATCAAGCCGGCATTGGCGCGCGGCGAACTGCATTGCGTAGGCGCCACGACGCTCAACGAATACCGTAAATACGTGGAAAAAGACGCGGCCTTGGCGCGGCGCTTCCAGCCGGTGTTTGTGTCCGAGCCCACCGTCGAAGACACCATTTCCATTTTGCGCGGAATCAAAGAAAAGTATGAGCTGCACCATGGCGTGCGCATTCACGACGGCGCGTTGATTTCGGCCGCGACTTTGTCCAATCGTTATATCACCGACCGATTTTTGCCCGACAAAGCCATCGATTTGATGGACGAAGCGGCCTCACGGGTGCGGATGCAGGTTGATTCCAAGCCCGAAGAATTGGATGAGCTGGATCGCAAAATCATCCAGCTGAAAATCGAACGCGAGGCGATCAAAAAAGAAGACGACGCCGCATCCAAAGAGCGCATGGTGTCTTTGCAAACGGAACTCGCCGATTTGGAAGGACGCTCGGCGGATTTGACAGCGGAATGGCAGGGCGAAAAAGATACACTGGCCGGGGCGACGCGACTGAAAGAGCAGCTCGACCAGGCACGTATTGAGCTGGAACGGGCCATGCGCGAAGGCCGTTATGAAGAGGTCGGCAAACTTCAATACGACCGCATTCCCGCCTTGGAAGAGCAACTCACCAAAGCCGAAGACACGCAAAATCACCGCATGTTGGATGAAGTCGTCACTGACGCCGACATCGCCCGCGTGGTGTCGCGGTGGACCGGGATTCCGGTGGACAAAATGTTGGAATCCGAACGCGACAAACTGGTCCACATGGAAGATGGTCTGCGCGCCCGCGTGATTGGCCAAGAAGAGGCCTTGGTCTCCGTGTCCAACGCCGTGCGTCGTGCGCGCGCCGGCCTGCAAGACCAAAACCGCCCGATTGGATCGTTTTTATTCTTAGGCCCTACGGGTGTGGGCAAAACCGAACTGACCAAGGCGCTGGCGGAATTCTTGTTTGACGACGAAAGCGCGCTGTTGCGCATCGACATGTCGGAATATATGGAAAAGCACGCGGTGGCGCGCTTGATCGGTGCCCCGCCGGGCTACGTGGGCTATGACGAAGGCGGCGCGTTGACCGAAGCTGTGCGCCGTCGTCCCTACCAAGTCATCTTGTTTGATGAGGTGGAAAAGGCCCATCCCGATGTGTTCAACGTGCTTTTGCAAGTGCTCGACGACGGCCGCTTGACCGACGGCCAAGGCCGCACGGTGGATTTCCGCAACACGCTGATTGTGCTGACGTCCAACTTGGGCGGCGATATCTTGGCGGCCCAAGAAGACGGTCACGACAGCGCCGAGTTGCGCGGCCCGGTGATGGAAATCGTCCGCGCCGCGTTCCGTCCGGAATTCCTCAACCGCCTGGACGAAGTGGTGCTGTTCCACCGCCTGTTCCGCGAAGACATGGACGGCATCGTCGACATCCAACTGGGCCGCTTGTTGGCGCTGTTGGAAGACAAAAAGATTACTTTGGATTTGGACGCCAAAGCCAAAGCCTGGCTGGCGAACCGCGGCTACGACCCCGTCTACGGTGCAAGACCGCTGAAACGCGTCATCCAACGCGCCCTGCAAAACCCCCTCGCAGGGCTGATTTTGGAAGGCAAAATCAAAGACGGCGACACCATCAACGTGTCGGCGGGCGCTGAGCACTTAACCATCAACGGTGAAGACGTGGCCAACTGGGTCAGCTAATCCTCGGCGAAGTCCTCAGGCATCCCCCGCACGACCCTGAATGGCTTCGCCGCGTTGCTTCTCGCCATGATGACTCTTTGTCCGCATGTCATTGTGAGACCCCGCAGCGGGCGGGACAATCCAGCGGTGGGGTGTGCTGAGAGGGAAAAAGGGGGCATAAAACCTTTGTCTCCGCTTCGTCGTGACCGGACTTGATCCGGTCATCCACGTCTTCAGCACGCCCGCCGAAGCAAAGTCATGGATACGCGGGTCAAGCCCGCGTAGGACGGCTGAATTTAAGGGTGCCCTTGTGGTGCCCAATACGAATCGAGGTCGTTGCCATTTGCACACCGTAAACCCTGTGATAAGGTGCGCGATGTTGTTGGTGAAGGGGCGAGCGAAGGATCTAAGGTGATGAAACGTGTGTGGGGTGTTTTGCTTTTGCTGCTGGCGGCGGGACCGCTGGGGGCTGCCCAGGCGCAAGGGTTGGAACCGATGCCGCAGTACCTGACGCCGCCTGCTGTTTCGGCTCCCGTTACACCCCCCGTCAAACCAAACGCGACGCTTCCCGTAAAACCGCCTTCGGCCATTCCGGCCATGCCGCAGTATTTGCCTCAGCCGCAAGTTCAGCCTCATGTGCAACCTCAGGCCCAGATTGGGCCTGGGCCAGAGGTCGAGCCTGAACCCTTTATGATGCAGTGTCGCACCAACCGCACGGAAATGATTTTCATGCTGAACCCCGAATATGGTTTGGTCCAGAATGTGTCGTCGTTTCCGCGCACCACCGGAGTGCTTTATGTTTCCGAGATGGAATACGTCTTGGTTTTTTCCAGCCGCGACATCGACATTACCCTTGAGTTTGTCATCAACCGCTACACCGGGCGGTTGTCGGCGGTGGCGAATGGCGAGCGGGTTGTGTCCACGGGCAATTGCCGCAAGGTGCGGGCGCGGGCGCTGTTTTAGGCTTTTGCTTTTAAGCGTCTAAAAAAGCCGTCAGTTCTTTCAAAAAAAGTTCCGGTGCTTCGGCATGCAGCCAATGTCCGGCACCGAGAATGTGGCTGATGGTGGCGGCGGGGAACAGGCGGGTGATGGCGGGAATATGGTGGGCCTGGATGTAATCCGATGCGCCGCCCGCGATAAACAACGTTGGGCCAGTATAGCTTTGGCGGTGGTTCGCAGAGGGAAAATCCGCGATTTCATTCATGGCGGCGTCAAGCGCGGCCAGGTTGATGCGCCAGCGATAGGTGCCCTGTTCGCGCACCAAGTTTTGCACCAAAAAGCTTCGTACCATGGCATTGGGAACGACCCCTGCCAAGTGCGCCTCAACGTCGCCACGGCTGTCGCAGGTTGCCAGCGGCACTTCGGCCATGGCTTCGATATAGGTGCTGAACCCGGTTTCGCGTTCGACCGGGGCAATGTCCACCACCACCAAACGTTTTACCAGTTCGGGGCCGTTGAGGGCCAAGGTCATGGCGGCTTTTCCGCCCATGGAATGACCGATGACGGTGCAGGGACCAAGGCCCAAACGCTTGATGGTGCCTGCCACGTCGTCGGCCAGATCGACGTAGCTCATGCCGTCCACCCAAGGCGATTCGCCGTGATTGCGTAAATCCAGCGACACCACCCGATGATGGGCGCTCAGACGCTTGGCGATGGCCGCCCAATTGCGCTTGGAACCGAACAGACCATGCAAGATGATGATGGGTTCGCCGTGGGGCTCACCATGGCCGATATCGTGATAAGAAAGCTCAAGACTCATGGGGGCGTGTCCTCAAAGAATTTCGAGCATTTAAGCATAAAAAGAGGCCCCCTGCTATCGCAAGGGGCCTCTTGTTTCGGTTGCAGAGGACAGGTCTTAGCCGTTGCGAATGGTGTTGAGGAACTTGCTCACTTCCCCGCGCAAAAGCTCAGACTGCTGGGACAGCTCACCAGCTGCACTCAACATTTGCGCCGCACTGCTGCCGGTTTCAGAGGCCGCTTGTGTGACGCCAGCAATGTTAGACGACACTTCCCCGGTCCCCGCAGCAGCCTGTTCGACGTTGCGCGCGATTTCTTGGGTTGCAGCCCCTTGTTCTTCGACCGCAGCCGCAATGGTTGAGGCGATTTCGTTCATCTGGTTGATGATGCCGCCGATGGAATTGATGGCGTGCACAGCCCCCTCGGTGGCATTTTGAATACCGCCGATTTGCGACGAGATTTCCTCGGTCGCTTTGGCGGTCGCGTTGGCCAAGTTTTTCACTTCGCTGGCAACCACGGCAAAGCCTTTGCCCGCTTCGCCTGCGCGGGCCGCTTCGATGGTGGCGTTGAGCGCCAGCAAATTGGTCTGATCGGCGATGTCGGTGATCAGGGCGACCACTTCACCGATTTTGTTGGCGGCGTCGGCCAAGCCTTGAACCTGAGCATTGGCGCCTTCAACCTCGGCAACGGCAGTGGCTGAGATCTGTGTCGATTGCGACACTTGACGGGAAATTTCAGAGATCGAGCTGGACAGCTCTTCCGCCGCACTGGCCACCGTTTGTACGTTGGCAGAAGCTTCTTCCGATGCCGCCGCCACGGTGGTGGATTGTTTTGACGTTTGTTCCGCCGTTGCCGACAGGGACGTCGCGGCAGACTGCATTTCGGTTGCTGCAGACGATACAGTATTGACCACGCCACCGATGCTGCTTTCAAAATCATCGGCCATTTTGAGCATCATCTCGCGTTTTTCACGCGTTGCGCGCTCTTCATTGGCGAGCTGCTCGGCTTCCAAGCGTTTGACTTCGATGGCGTTGTCTTTAAAGACTTGGACCGCCGCAGACATCTGGCCGACTTCGTTGCCGTAATCTTGGGCCGGAATGTGAACCTCAAGATTGCCGTCAGCCAAGGTTTCCATGGCATGGGTCATGTTGCTGATGGGGCGTGCGATGCCGCGTCCGATCAAGATGGCCAATCCAAACACGATCAACGTGACCACGATCATGGAAATCATCATGAAATTTCGCGTGCTGGCGCTGATTTCTTCCAATGATGCCGTCGCATCGGTAAGGTCGCTCTCGCCGTCTTTAACCAAATCTTCCAGCAGTGCAAGGGCACCTTCGTAAAGCTCTTTCATATGCTTTTCGTCATTTTTGACTTCCAGCATAAGAGCCGAAGCCTTTTGAAAAGTCTGGAAATAGGTATCGAAGTCAGCTTCGACTTGAGCTTTCAGGTTTTCCGGGACATGCGTGTCGGCGGCGAGCTGAGCGTCGAAGCTGAGCATGATTTTATTCATTGCGGCAATGAACGCAGGATCGGTGGTCAGCAGGAAGTCTTTTTCATTGCGCCGCATTTGCGCCAGGATTTCATCCAATTCTGCGGCGGAACTGTTTTCCAGAATATCTTCAACCCGATCGGCGGCGACGGTCATCGCCCCCAGAAGGCCATCTTTCTGGGTCAGTCCAATTCCCTCCCAGTTGCCCACGACTTCGTGAAATTGCGTTTTATACGCGGTGAAGCCTTTTTTGAGATTGTCGAGCAACTCAAACATTTGCGGCTCATCGTGATAAACGCGAAGCCCATCCACTTG
>JGI10211J34971_10004100_pt1 | contig 11598 bp, 8 predicted proteins | sample Etolagsediment_FD_34971 | JGI IMG/M metagenome (IMG submission 34971)
TAAGCAACCGGTAGCCGCCGAATTCACAGGGGAATTCCGAGGGCCTGTAAAGCGACAGTGATTCGCCCGACGCCAGTGAGACGGTCTCGAGCTTGCCGCCGGGCGGCTCCAGGGCGCCCGACATGAGGCAGGCGGGACAGAGCTTTTCGGTTGATTTCGCGGGAACCACCGCTCCACAGCGCTGGCATTTATCCTTTTCGGAAGTGTTCATAATACAATCTCCAAATTGGGTTTCATTCACCTCTTCCTGAAAGAAAAACGCCGGCTGGTTACAGAAAAAATTCACCGCCTCCGTAAAACCGTGACCAGATAGTGCATTTCATCGTTGAGGTCCGCTTCATTGCTGACCGTCTCCGCGATGGCGGCCCGTAGCAGCTTACGGTAACGTTGCCGCAGCCGGTGCACGGCAACCTTGACCGCGCCCTCGCTCATGTCCAGTCGCGCCGCGATTTGGTCCCGGGGCGACTCGTCTTGGCCGCTGAGGCTGCCCTTGAGCGCGTCAAACTGTTCGCTCTTGCCGGCTTTGGCCATTTCATCGTGCAGAGTTTGCAGGGCCCCGGTAATGGTCTCCATCGCCCATTCACGGTCAAAGAGGTGTTCCGGATTATCCGACTGCTTCGATGCTCCGGCGTATCGGGCCTCCAGATCAAACGCATCCCATTCAATGAATTGCACCTGGCCACCGCGCTTCTGCGTTTGGGCCCGATGCCATTCATTAGCCAGGAAATGCTTCATCGCGCCCAGCAGGTAAGAGCGAAACCGGCCCCGCTCGCGATCCGCGGAGGCAAATCCGCCCGTTTCGATGAACCGGGCAAAAAAGGCTTGCGTAAGGTCCTGGGCGTCGACCGCTGAATACCCGCGGCTGCGCACGAAGGCATAGAGGGGATACCAATAAGCCCGGCAAAGTTCCTCGAGCGCCTCTCGGGCGCGGGTCTGACTCAACTCGTCGCCCTTGGCTGCTCCCACCAAGCTCCAGTGCGTTGTGGCAAATTGTCGGGGACCGGGCGGATCTTTCATATGCTTATTCTAACCTGACATTTCCCTATGAGTTAATTGTCTGTTTATATTTAATCTGGGATTTCCCATATAACATTGTATGCCTTAGCCAACAACGCCGCTGAATCTCTTTTCTAATAGAATATAAAGTCTGTCTTGAAAATCAACCTTTCAGATTGTCCCTTTCCTGCGGGCCATGCGCCTGTAAAAAATGAGGGAAATCCGTCGAGTAGAAGTAATATAGTTCCTCTGCTTAGGCATTGTTTGTATTCCCTTGTTCTCCCCTCTATAAATTTAGAAGCATCACAATATTCTGCCATGTAAAAGGGCGTCACCTGGACAATACCCCCTTGTATCGACTCTATCGCCAACGATCCAAATAACCCGCTCACCTTTTTCGACAGTTCGACCAGGGTTGGCAAATCCCATATCGGATGCTAAGTAACTGTACCAAAGGTCAAGAGAGTTTCCTACAGAAACATTGCCTGCCACTACACTTAATATTTTGAACTTCTGTTGTGCGTGAATAACACCGGAATATCCAAGTCGGGCATTCGCTTCATCAAGTGCCTCGCAGAGACCGACAAATGTAAATCTCCCTTTCAAGATATCTTCCAGCAAATGCTCACTGCCGGGCAGAATCTTATCCTCAACTTCCATAAGGGAACTTAGCTGGGTGGATGACTGGCTGGTGGTAGCCGAAACCGACTTTTTCAAATCCTCCTATAATCAAACCACCCCATCAATAATAGTTGACCGCTGAAGCACCCCAACCAGAGAGCATGCCTCTCACTCGCCTGCCGGTGAAACTGCTGATGTCCTCGAGGGAAGGGTCGGCGTCGGGCCCCTGAAATTCCCTTCTGTCTTTCCACTCGGCATGTCCATCGCCATAAACCTTATTTATACCTGCAATATTTGGCTGATCACCAAAATCCACATATTCAAATATTTCTTGTTTTGCTCCATACACGCTGTGGTTATAGTCCAGTTCACCAGACCAATTGTATAAAGCATCAGCCATGAGCAAATGTCGACTTCCCGGAGCCATTCCTCCGAAGTCTTTGGGGTGTGTAGGAAATTTTCGCCACAGGTCAACTCGTGCAAAATATGAATAGCGAAGCCGAAGGAAACCTCGTTCCTTTATTCTCCAAAGAGTGTCCTCAAGTACATCCCGCTTATCCCTCTTGTAGGAAGGGCAGGTCCAGATATCCTTCAAAATCAAACTCTGAGCCCTTTCATCTTCGGCCTGTAGGTTTTCAGATATGACATCTTCAGTTGTTAATCTGTAACTATTAAAACTGCTTGGCATATAGGGCGCCATAGACTGAAAGGAGAATTGGTCGGGATGGTCATAGTAAGGATCGTTAATATAACTTACTGCGTCCAGCCAGAATTCATTTGGAATCACGGCATCGATGTTACCCTGATCATCAGTATAACCAAAAGTACAGAGGAACTTGTCGGCATTAGCAGCAGCATAGCTTAGTACTCCCAGGACCCACTGATGAAGGTTAGAACGGCACATAGTCCTCCTGGCCTGCATCTTCACCCTCGTTAGTGAAGGGGAAAGGATCGAAAGCAGTAGTGCAATAATAGCTATTACAACTAACAGCTCTATTAAAGTAAAACCTTTTGTCATGCGCATAGCAGACACCATTTGGATTAATCGCAGCCATTATTGCCAAATAAATTGCCTCGTTCAGGACTTCTCTGTAGCTTATATCCAATATACACTCAGGGGCCGAATTTGTCAAGCTATAAAGTCACAGAAAATATGGCAGAATTCGCCGTGTCAGGATAGTTCTTACCCCCGTCATGCTCATTCATCGGTTCTTCCTGGACATGGGTCGATGACTGACTGGTGGTAGGAGAAACGGATTTCTTCCAAACACGCTAAAAGCAATGACGGAATTATCTTCGTTGGACCGGCTTGTGATCTTTCAAATATTAATGGGACGACTTCATATGAATGATATCAATAGGGCATTACCAAATTGGAAAGAGCCGCCCCTAAGAAAATTCTTAACAGTTCAAGGTAATTTCGATAAAATTATTGACATCGAAAGGACTGGATTATGCTCTGTACCTATTTAAATGGGAAATGTCAGATGACAATTAAAAGAAAAAGCTGTATTTGTACTATTCTTGCAGCCGTTAGCCTGCTCCTGTTGTCCCAGGTCAGTTCCTTGGCGTCCACAAGTCATGAAGTAATAGGCAATGCCCGGCAGCTAATGTCGCTGGATGGAAGATGGGAAATCATCTTTGATCACAAAAACGTTGGCCGGGGCGCCAATTGGCACCTGGACAAAGTATTCTCCGCACAAAGGGCAAAGCAGAATATTAATGTTCCCAGCTGTTGGGAAGAGATTGAGAAAGATTATGAAGGGGTGGCGTTTTACCGCCGAACGTTCAAGATTCCGGCAAACTGGGAAGGGAAGGTTATCCGTCTGCACTTCGATGCCGTGAACTTCCTGTCCGAAGTCTGGATCAACGACCAAGCCGTGGGTTTTCACGAGGGCGGTTTCACGCCGTTCGAGTTTCAGATCGGAAAGCTGATCAAACCGGGCGAGGAAAACACACTGATCCTGCGCGTGGCCGGCCCGATCCTGCTGCAGGATAAGCATATCGACGGCGTAGGGCCGATGGAAACTCCGCAATGGCGCGGCGCGATTGCCGGCGGTATCTGGCAGCCGGTCAGACTTATCGCTACGGACGACATTTACGTGAAGGACGTTTTCATCGAACCGAAAATTTCCGACAATACCGCGACGTTCGGCCTGGAGCTGGAGCATACGGGAGAAAAAAACACTCCTGCACAACTCGAAGTTGCTATCCGCTCGGAGCGAGAGCCTGACAAGTTCGCCGCACGTATGAACAAAACATTGAATATGAAACCCGGCCAGAATATGCAAAGCTGGACGCTGAAGATTCCCGACGTGGAGTACTGGTCGCCGGACAACCCACATCTTTACCGTGCCGACGTAAGCGTAGTATACGGTGGTACTGTTTCCGACCGATGGAATGGGCGATTCGGGATGCGTGAATTCACTATTCATGACAAGCAGTTCTATTTGAACGGCAAGGCGATGTATCTTAAAGCCACCTTTTTCGAGGGGGTGTACCCTGTGAAACTGGCGTATCCGGACAGCCGTGAAATGGCGATCCGTGAAATCCAACTGGCGAAGAACGCGGGATTCAACATGATCCGCCCGTGGCGCAAACCTCCGCCGCCGATGTGGCTTGACCTGGCCGACGAGATGGGTGTGCTGACCGTGGGCTCTTTGGCGGTTGAATGTATGGATCTGCCGATAGAATCTGCGCGGCTTCCGGGATGGGTCGAAAATGAGGTGCGCGAAAGCATCCTGCGCGATCGAAACCGCACCTGTGTGGTGCAGTGGGAACTGTTCAACGAGCTGAAACGGCCAGTCCTTAAACAGCTGCTGCATCCAATGTCAATGCTGGCACGTCAACTCGATCCGACGCGTTTAATACTGGATGAATCGGGCGGCTGGGCGCAAGGCGCGAACATGTTCCTACCCTACGAGTCGGAGCCGACCAAGTTCAATGATATACACGACTATCCCGGACCGCAGATCAACGAGGAAGTTTACAATAAGCTAAAACTGACCGGCAGCATAACTCATGAACAGATGCGTCAGAAGGGACTGCGGGGCAGACTGCCCGGCAGAAATGTGGTTCCGGGACTAATGACATTCTTTTCCGAATTGGGTTACGGAAGTCTGCCCGACCTGGTGGACAACAACGAGCGCTTTGAGAAAATTGGCAATCCGATTACGCCGCCGTTCATCTACCATCGCCGACTCGCCGATGAACACAGGCAGGCATTAAAAGAAAGCGGTTTCGACAAAATCTATCCCGACCTGAAAACATTCTGCCTCGATCAGCAGCAAATACATGGCACTGCGAACAAGCGAATGATCGAAGCGGTGCGCTGTAACCCCGAAGTTAAAGGCTACTGCATTCACGCACTGACCGCAGGCGACTGGATCATGGGCGCCGGATTGCTCGATTTGTTCCGCAATCCGAAGACATATGCTTATGAAGGTACAAAAGCTGCAAACCAGCCGCGGATCATTGCTATCCGCCTGTATCCGCGTAATATCTATTCCAAGCAAGGCACGAAAATCGAAATTACCGGTGTGAATGAACTGGATGGGATTAAAGGAATTCTGAAAGTAGAAATCGTATCCGATGACAACCAAACCGTTTTCAAAAAGAAGATGGACGTTGATATGGGATCAGGCATCACGCAGCTTTTCAGCAAGAAGTTCGATACAAACCCGCTCGAAGGAACTTACACGATAAAGGCACAAATCACTGCTGACGACGGCTCGCAGGTTACCGATAATGAGTACAGCTTCGACGTCTTCTCTTCTGAGCAGTTAGCCGTTCCAGGCAAGCGTATCGCGGTACTTGATCCGAGCAATTCGTTAAAGCCGTTTCTGAAAAAATCAGGTCTCGCGTTTGAGGAATTCAACAGGATGACCGACCGTTCGTTAGCTGTGTTTGTTTCGCGGACCGAAGCAAAAACAAAAGGGCAAAAGGATCTTTTCGGCGAACTTAAAGAATTTATCAGGGCCGGAGGTACGGCCGTCTATTTACAGGGCGGCGGGCTAAAAGCTCCATGGGCCAAGGCTGGAAAAGCGTCAGAACTGCTGCCTGTGCGCGTTCGTATAAAAGCCTCTATCGGTTTATGGCTGTGCATTCCGCACCTTGTGAATGATCATCCGGCGTTTGAAGGTTTACCGGTCAACTGTATGATGGGCCCGATCTACGAAAACGTCTGGGCTGAACATACACTACTGGATGTCGATGGAGAAACGATCGCCGGCGCTGTCAGCTTTGACTTCTCGCCTGATTTTGAATTAAGCAAACGCCACTATTATGGCCCGGGTGATGTTTGGTGGGGCTCGGACATGTCCATAGCTCCGCTCGGCAGGGGACGATGTATCCTCTCGCAGCTGCGTCTGGTCGATAACCTAGGCAGCGATCCGGTGGCCGACAAGATTCTTTTTAACTTGATAGAGTGGACCACTGAAAGCAAGTAAGAACCTTAAGATTATAAGTGACAACCAGAGGATTACCCGGTGGAATGCCAGGTAAAAGAAAGAAATGAACAGATTAAAATTAACACGTCGCGGTTTTCTGAAAGCATCAGCGGTAACTGCAATTGGTTTACCTGGTTGTATGTCTGCCACAGTTGATAAGACAGCCGCAATCAAGCCCAATTTCCTCTTTCTCTTTACTGACGATCAGAGTTTTAATACAGTAAATGCTTTAAATAATCGAGACGTCAAGACCCCTAACATCGATCGACTGGTTCGGCGAGGAACAACTTTTACTAATTGTTTTAATCAAGGCTCCTGGAGCGGGGCGGTTTGTATTGCTAGCCGTGCAATGCTGAATACCGGACGTTATGTCTGGAGCTGTGGAGGAAATAGTTGCGGCGATTACCCCCTTTGGGGTCAAGTCATGGGTGCGGCCGGCTATGATACATATATAACAGGCAAATGGCACAACGAGCCCAAGACAATGGAAAGAAGTTTTAAAAAGCTCGGGCCTACAAACAGTTGGGGCATGTTCCATTCGAAGGACCCAAATGCTGAAGCAAACAAGAAAAAGGGTATTGTAAAAGATCCTTATGATCGTCCGCGTCCGGGAAATTCCTGGAGTCCTTATGATAGATCATTGAAGGGGCACTGGCGACCGAAAGACGGAGCGACTGTTCACAGCAGTAAACTTTTGGCCGATGCCGCGGTTGATTACATTGAAAATAACGTTAAGAAAAGCGATAATCCGTTCTTTATGTACGTTTCTTTTAATGCCCCGCACGATCCTCGGCAATCCCCCAAGGAATATATTGACATGTATCCTCCGGAAAAAATTAAAATACCGCCGAATTACTTGCCACAACATCCTTTCGATCAGGGCGATTATAAAATCCGTGATGAAGTGCTTGCTCCGTTTCCCAGGACGAAAGAGGTCGTTCAGACACATATTAGCGAGTATTATGCGATTATTACCCATGCGGACCATCAAATTGGACGGATACTTGATGCCCTCGAGAAAAGTGGGGAAGCAGACAATAACGATTATTATTTTTTCATCGGATCATGGATTAGCTGTTGGTCAGCACGGTTTGATGGGTAAACAAAATCAATATGACCATTCGATAAGAATGCCGTTTGTTATATGTGGTCCCGGCATCCGGAAGAATGCCCAAAATGACACGATGATTTATCTTCAAAGCTGTTTTGCAACGACATGCGAAATGGCAAACATAGAAGTGCCCAAAACAGTGCAGTTTCCAAGTCTGGTTCCATTGTTGATTGGTAAAAAGAAGAAACTATATGATTCAGTTTACGGAGCGTATCTTGAATTTCAACGAATGGTTCGTACGGATCGGTATAAGTTAATCCGTTATCCGCATGTTGACGAAGTCCAGTTGTTCGATCTTAAAAAAGATCCATGGGAAACGAAGGATTTAGCTGAAGATGCAAACTATGCGGATGTGGTTCAGGAGCTTGATGAAAAACTCAGATGGTGGATGAGAAAAACAGGTGATCCGCTTAATCTTAAGAGCCTGAAATAAAAACAGTTGAATGTAAATAGAATTCAGGTTAAGGATATTGATGTTCCAACCACCCAGTCAATTTTCCTTGATTTGGCTGCTACATCATAATCTGCCCCACTCCAATTACACACTTTTTACTATTTTCAATCACCCTATCCGTTTGCGGAGAAACATCTTGCACATATCTTGCAGCTATCTTCAGATTAGCATGACCAAGAAGCCTTTGAACCACAAATGGATCTCCTGATCTGGCAACAATTAGGACATTTAATCCAGTTGCAATCGAATGTTCAAAAAGTTCATTATCTTTTGTAAATTTTTAAAGTCTTTGATATTACAAGGCTTATAGATTCGCGATTTCGCGATTTTATGAGCTATTTGGTCATTTGGTTGTAGTGCGGTCGTGTGGATTTTTCTCACTTTTTTATCCCGGATTTGGCAGGTGAACTTCGAAAGAGCAAATTATTGATTCTTCAAGGAAATTATGTAAGATTATTGATGTCATAACGAGAAATTATGTTTTTTAAGAGTTTCAATGGGAAGTCCCAGTTAAATATAAAAAAGAGGTTAAATTTATTCCTTTAATTTATTCCGTTGGGGTCAGTAATTCACAGAGCCGCGGTATACGCAAATAAGGAAAAGGTAATGAGAAAACATTTGCAGATTGCAATAACAATTCTTGCCACAGCCTTCTGTCTAAAACCTGCGTTTGCACAGCCCTTAAGCGTTGAAAAGATAGAGCCGCCAAACTGGTGGGTGGGTATGAAGAACAACAGCGTCCAACTTATACTGTATGGAAAAAATCTTCGGAATATTGGAGCAGAATTTAACTCACCTAAACTTAAGGTATCGGAAGTACATACTTTGGCCAATCCTGATTATGCTTTTGTAGATATTGAAATTAGCGAGGATCTATCGCCGGGAACATACGCGTTGACTATTCGTTCGGATCAAGGGACTGCGGAAATTGAGTTTCCTATACTTTCGCGTAATACAGATAAACACCGACATGCCGGTTTCGGACCGCAAGATGTCGTTTACCTTATTACACCTGACCGGTTTGCCAATGGTAATCCGTTCAATGATCGCGTGGAAGATCGTTTCAACGAATTTGATCCGCGCAATCCAAGTAAACGGCACGGCGGTGACCTGAAGGGGATTATCGATCGATTGGATTATCTTAAGGACCTTGACGTAACCGCATTATGGCTCAATCCCGTGCTGGAGAACAACGGCAAGCTTAGCTACCATGGATATCAGACGACGGACCATTATCGCATTGATCCTCGTTTCGGCAGCAATGACGATTACCGCCGGCTGGTTACAGAAGCACATAAACGCGGACTGAAGGTCATCTTCGATCACATCAATAATCACATTGGCATAAATCATCCATGGGTAAAGAACCTGCCGGCCGACGACTGGCTAAATGGTTCCGTAGAGAACCATCTCTCGAATAAACACTATATATCCAGTGCCATCGATATCCATGCCGATGATAAGACGAGGGAGATGCTAAGGACATTTTGGTTTGTGGATGAAATGCCCGATCTGAATCAGAAAAATCCATTCCTGGCGAAGTACCTTATACAGAATACTCTTTGGTGGATCGAGTTTTCCGGCTTAGACGGCATACGCGAGGACACCTATCCTTATCCTGATCCTGCATACCTGTCCGAATGGGAAAGGGCCATCCTGACAGAATACCCAAACTTCAATATAGTCGGCGAGATCTGGGCCGAGTCGTCTGCTTTTATATCTCGATTTCAGAAGGGTACGGCTTTCCCAAAAGAATTTGAAACCAATCTGCCTGCAGTTATGGATTTTCCATTGATGATAGCCTACCGGGATTTCATACAAGGCAAAGGAACATTGAAAGATATTTATGAGGTCTTTTCTGAGGACTTTCTTTATGCCGACACTGACAACTTGATGACTTTCATAGATAACCACGATACTGCTCGAGCCTTCTATATAGCTGAGGGGAAAAGCGTCCGGGTTAAACTGTGCCTGGCCATTCTCCTGACATCACGCGGTATACCCGAACTGCTGTACGGCACAGAGATCGGCATGTTAGGCGGTGAAAGGCATGTAGATCTAAGGGCTGATTTTCCGGGAGGATTCGTCGGCGATAAACGAAACGCGTTTACTGAAGCAGGACGGACGAAAAAGGAAAATGAAATCTTCGATTACCTGAGCGAACTTCTGCACTTGCGAAAACAACATCCCGCCTTGTCAATTGGAAAGATGATCCATATGGTTCCCAAAGACGGAATCTATATGTACCTCAAGCAATACAAAGAAGAAAGAATCATAGTCATTGTAAACGGCAATGAACGACAGCAGCGAATTGATCTGAGCGAAGTAGGCCATTGGTTTAATGGAGTAAAAAGTTTGCAGAATTTAATATCAGGTGAAGTAATCAGTTGTGAAAATGAAATGAAGTTAAAGCTTGATGGTATGTCAGCTGGCATATTTTCAATTAGTGATCGCTAATTTGTTAATAGTTTTTTTGGGAAATGTTTCATGGCCAACGTATGTTCAATACTATTTTCATTGAAAAATTTTTTAATAAATGTGTTTTTCAGCTAAAAACTGATGTTTATTTTAGCCGATTTTAGAAAAAACAACATATGTGGTGACAAGGATTTATCGAATAATTCTGATGTTTACAGCAACAAGATCATCATGCAGAGTTAACTAAGTAAGTTTGAGTTTTCAAGACAGGTTTGATATTCTATTAGAAATGAGGCTCAACGGTGTAGCCGAGCAAGGATATACAATGTTATATGGGAAATCTCAGCTTAAGTGTTTTTGAAACAGGTTTAATAACAGACTTACCAAATGGAGAAAGAAATGAAAAACCTAAAATTAATTTTGATTGTGTTGGCTTTTGTTTTGGTTTGCTTTGGGCAGGCCCAAGCAAAAAAGTATGAACCAACGTGGGAATCTCTCCGCGAGTACAAGGAAGTTCCGAAGTGGTTGCGGGACGGCAAGTTCGGCATCTACACTCATTGGGGACCTTATGCGGTTCACGCCTATGGTTCAAACACGACCTGGTATTCGTTCTCGCTGTATCAGGAGAAAGACGACGGCGAGGCCCGTCAACACTTCGAGAAAACCTTCGGCAAGTTGACACCAACATTCGGTTATAAGGACCTTATCCCGAAATTCACGGCCCATAAGTTTAACGCCGATGAATGGGCCGATCTGTTCGCAAAATCAGGTGCTAAGTTTGCAGGCCCTGTTGCCGAGCACCACGATGGATTTGCCATGTGGGATACGAAGTATTCCAAATGGAACGCGGCAAAGATGGGTCCCAAGCGCGATGTTGTCGGTGAACTGGAAAAAGCCATCAAAAAGCGCGACATGAAGTTCGTTACAGCCTTTCACCATGCTGCTAACTGGTTCTTCTTCCCCGTATGGGACAAAAACTATGACACAGGTGATCCCGCCAATTCCGGACTTTACGGCCAGCCTCACAAGCCTGGCGCACTGCGTAACCAGGAGTTTCTCGATGAGTGGTACGACAAGATCATCGAGGTCATCGACAACTACAGCCCCGATTTTATCTGGTTTGATTTTGCTCTCGACTCGATTCCAGAGGGCTACGTCAAGGACTTTCTGGCATATTACTACAATCATGCTGAGGCCAAAGACAAGGAAGTAGTCGTTACATATAAAGGTAACGACCTTGTTCCTGCCACCGGTGTGCGGGACCTTGAACTCGGACAGGAGCCCAAGCTAACCTACCACGAGTGGATTACAGACTCCACTGTGGATGACCGCGGGGCGTGGGGCTGGGCCGAAGACCTGATATTCAAACCCCCGGACCGGGTTATCGACAATCTGGTTGACCGAGTCAGCAAGAACGGCTATCTCCTGCTTAACGTAGGTCCGAAGCCGGACGGCACGATCCCTGAGCCTGCGCGCGATCTCCTGCTCGAAATGGGTGCGTGGCTTAAGGTCAACGGCGAGGGTATCTATGGCACAAGCCCGTGGATTAT
>JGI10211J34971_10004101_pt1 | contig 11598 bp, 13 predicted proteins | sample Etolagsediment_FD_34971 | JGI IMG/M metagenome (IMG submission 34971)
CCCACACCCATTGGAGAACTTGCTCCTCGGTGAGCTGATCGTAGGGCACGAAGTCCGGGCTAGAGGCGTCGTAGGTGAAGCCTGCCGTGCCATAGGAGGACGCGCTATAGTCGCCGTCAGAGGCGGAAACTCGCCAGTGCACCGTAAAAATTCCCCCGTCTGCTTTGGTGTATTCGGTCATGGGGACAGACCAGTTAAACTCGGCCATGAGGCTGCTCCTTTAGGTTCCAAGGCAGGGCTGATTCATGAGTCAATATCGCACCCTGCCAGTTTGAATAGGCTGGAACTGTCTCCTCCAGCCGGTTTTGTTTTGCGCAATTATAGGACTCTGACGTTACCTGCATATTCCACGGCACATGAAGCCCACAAACAGCCTCTCCGCCCAGCGGGATAATATGGTCTACATGGAGCTTAGTGCCAAATCGCTCCGACTGCGCACGAGTGTTCTCATAGATCGCCACGATGGCTTCCCGTATGTGCGGCTGGCTTGCTAGCTTGCTAGCGTCTCTATGCTTGCGATTCCTAACCACGGTCCTTCGATAATTGCTTGCGGCTGCGCGCTCGGGGTTTTCTTCGCGCCACTTCTCGGTCATAGCCTTGTGACGCGCCTTGTTATTGTCCCGCCACGCCTTGCGCTGTCGCTTGCTGCATACGGCACAGCAATTGTTTTTGACGTAGCGCGTGGTATGCCCTTCCCTGCATGGCGAGCCTTCAAAGAACGTGTCGCCGCGTTCCTTGGCCGCCAGCCTGATGGGGTCTTGCCAACCCCTAACGCGATCCGCAAAACAACCGCGACAGCCCTGCCCTAAATTGTGGTCTCGGGGGCGCTGTTCAAACTCCCCATGCTTGGGGCAAGTTATCGTGACCTTCTCGTTATGGCGCACATATACCGCTTTTGAGTAGTCGTACTTGTCCCCATGCACTTCTCTGGCACGAGCTACAAACTGGTCCTTTGTGTAGGCCTTAAAGGCCACGCTGCCCTCGCGCCACGATAACGCCCCCATCGGAAAGCTCGCGCTCAAGGGTTGCGATGGTCCAGTTAAACATTCTGTGCCTCCATGTGCGCCGCGTAGGCGTCGATTACGTCTTGGGTATGCACCGCAGCACACACCGCCTTCACCTTGGCATCCTCGGCGCTGTAGTCGTCACCGGGGGCCACAACGTGGCGGTGGAAAGACCGGCTGATCTCCTCGCCGTCGCGCTTGATTACGGTAGCCGTGCGCACCTGAACGTGGCTGAAGTCGCCCACGATCTCCACCTTGTCTGCAAAACTTTCTTCGGTTAATGCCATTGTGTTTCTCCTTGGTCCGCCTCAAGAGTCCACTTGAGGTAATTAAGATCCTCGATAAGTTACTGTTAATTCTATATATTTACCTGAGCCTGCCGTGACTGCGGAGGCTACCCAAGCGCCACTATCTATAGTTGAATAAAAAGCCACGTCGGTAGTGTTTCCCGTCGCCCAAGGAATGATCTGCACTGTATTAGCGGCAAAAGCAATTCCGTATAGACTAACTGAACCTTGTGGGTTAGAAGTGGTAGAATTACTGACAGTGAAAGGTAGCCCGGTAATTTTCATAGCACCAGTAGCCCCACTCAAATCACCCGGCCCAATGCGAACTCCGACAGTCACAAGGTTTCCGACTTTAGTATAAAATCCGGCTGCTGTTGGAGGCGTTGTTGGAGGTGTTGAATATGTTGTCCAAGTTGCAGTCCAAGTCCCCTCCTCGTAATCGTCTAATTGATTCGCCGCAGCCGTGCCGCCGAGGTAGATTCCGTCTGCTACAACCGTGCCCGTGTCGGAAGGGCTAGTCGTCGTCCCCACCAACAGGTTACCGCTGGCGTCGATGCGGGCGGCTTCGGCTGCGTTAACAGTAAATTGCATGCTGTTGTCAGAGTGCCCGTAAAGCAATCGACCCACATTTCCATCGTCTGAATCGCCAAACTCAATAAACGACGCTGCCGTGTTAGCTGCCTTAATTTGAAGTTTGGAGTTACCTGTGGTGGAGGTAAAGAATACCTCTCCGCCTTCTACATGGAGGTTTCCAGAAGGCGAACTCGTCCCGATCCCGACGTTTCCGCTGGAGTCGATGCGCATGGCTTCGGTAGCATCTTGATACGCACCCCCGGTTCCGAAAAGCAAATCAGTCGGCTGACCGCTTGCAGATGTTGAAAGCCCACGAATAAATGCGCCTCTAGTAGCAATAGTGGACGTAGACAGCCGCAGTGTTGCCGAACCGTTCGTGCTATTGGAGGGATTGTTAATACTAGCTGCAACATCACCGCCAGAATTACTGTTAGACACATGAAGGAGATACCCGGGACTCGTCGTCCCAATCCCGACGTTTCCGTTCTCAATGGCGAATACATTACCGTCCGTTTCATTGCTGATAATAAATTTATCGTTAGTCGCCCCAATAAGGTTCCAATATTCCGCCAAGGCGCCTTCTAACCGGAAAATGGCATTTCCGGATGCGGGGGCAATATGTAAAGCTTCGGCAGGTGAAGTCGTACCAATACCAAGACTCTCCGCACTCGCATCCCAGAATAACTTCGGCGTCGTGCCGGTGTCTTCGTAGAAGGAGATGTCGCCGTTGTTGGCAATATTAACTCTGTTTTTAATTCCCGTTCCGTCTGAATCGGTTAGGAAGTAAATTTGCCCATCGTCTTTATTAGTTGTATCGCTTCCTCCCGAAACTCTTATCGCCGCTACTTGAGTTCCATCCCAGTTACCCATTATTTCACCAAGAATGGAACCCGATGCAACCCTATTTGCATCAAAAGTTAGGCGGTTATATGTGCTTCCCGATGATTGAATTGTTAAGCCATTGCCGCTGGACGATGTGTCAATCGTAATATTTTCATCAGCCGTGACGGTGCCGTCAACATTCAAGCTGGTATTAAACTGCCCAGTCGTCCCCGTAATCGCCCCAGCACTCGACCCGCCAATGGTCACGCCGTCGATGGTGCCGCCGTTGATGTCCGCCGTGGTGAGGACACTACTTGCTAAGGTGACCACTCCAGTGGAGTCCGCGATGCTGCCCGCAGCGGTGCCGTCCTTAGCTTTGAGGTTGGTGACTTCGATGTTCGTGGTATCAACCGTGGTCGCGTTGACCGTGGTCGAGGTAAGCGTCGTAGGCGTAGCCGTGCCGCCGTTAATGGCATCGCCAGAAATCTGATCGTTGGCTACCGTGAAGGTGCCCGCCGAAACGTCCAGGGTCTTACCAGCTCCAACAGTAATGTCTGTTCCATCAATAGTACCACCATTAATGTCGGTAGTAGTCAGCACAGAACTTGCCAGGGTCACAACACCCGTTGCATCTGCAATAGAACCTGCAGAAGTACCGTCTTTAGCTTTGAGGTTAGTAACTTCAATGTTTGTAGTATCAATAGTCGTAGAGGCAAGGTCAGTAATCGTAACAGCCGCAATGGTGCCGCCTTCAACCTTATCTCCAGAGATTTGATCGTTTGCAAGCGTTAGGGTGCCTGCAGAAACATCTAGGGTTTTGCCCGCCCCGACCGTTACGTCGGAGGTAGCGATGGTGGCTCCGTCAATCGTGCCCCCGTTAATATCGGGAGAGGTAAGGGTTTTGTTAGTAAGGGTTTGCGTACCCGTCAGCGTAGCCACCGTGCTGTCGATAGCTATGGTGACCGTGTTGCCTGTGGCCGACGTATTAAGACCCGTGCCTCCAGAGACCGTAAGGGTTTCGGAGTCTAGGTCGATAGCAATAGTCCCAGAGTCTGTAGTCACATCTAGGTCTTGTGCCGTTACTTGCGCATCAACATAAGCCTTGATAGACTGTTGAGTAGCAAGCGCCGTATCACTATCTGAAGATAACGTATCTTCATCAAGGATTGCCGTGACGGTTGCGCCCGTAGCTAACTCAAGACTTGTATTAGCTTTTAGGGTTGTGCCCGTAATAGCCGCAGCCGTAGTTGCACCAATAACAACCCCATCTACTGTACCGCCATTAATATCTGCAGTGTCTGCTACAAGACTATCAATGTTTGCGGTACCATCAAGATAAAGGTCTTTAAATTCTAAAGACACGGAACCCAAATCAACGTCGTTGTCAGTAACCGGAACTACCGCACCATCTTGAATTCGTACCTGTTCAACTGCAGCACCACCAACCTCTACATAAAAACCCCAACGGTTATTAATGCTGTCGGCTTCAATTTTATTAAAAAAATCTAGGTCACCAATACGATAAATGTTTCCGCCTTGGCCTGAAGAACCATCGTGGCGGTGGCCGGTGCTAGAATCACTAGACCCAGAATAAGTAAAAGCATTTACAAGTTGATTATATTCGTCGTTAAACAGGCTAGCAGAAATAGTATCGCCATCGTTAAACGAGCTTTGTCGAGTATAATTCTGAGCCATTTATTCTTATCTCCTGCCAGAAGGCATGTAATCTATGTACAAACCATTAATTGAGTAAGGGGAATCATCCCCATTACTTCTAATTCTAAAGCTAATGTTGTTTCCGCTGCCCTCTACGGCTTGTCTAACCATAGGATCATTAGTAGCTCCAAATTTAGCATTCCCAAAAACGACACTACCAAAAATTGCAGGAAGCGGAATAGAGCTTAATTCATAATCAGGCGGTTGGATAATTTCTGGGTCATCAAAATCAAAACGCATACGAAGCGTAGGTTGCGTTTCACCCTCAGGACTAAAAGAAATTCGAACATACTTAATAGTCTTTCTGGTTCCTACATCGCCAAAATCTAGGTTAGGCGTTTGATAAATTGCTTCTATGTTTGTAGTAACATTTGCGGGCGAAAAAGTATTTCCAACATTATGATTATAAACATAACCATCTTTATCGCCGTGATAGGCTTTTTCAATTCCTTCGTCGTTAAAACCAGCCGTTAGTCCTAAGGCTTGAATTCCTAAAGTTTCAGACCACTCAAAACCATTTTCTGTTAAGGTTCCTATAATGCCTTTGGAAATTCCAGATCCAAGTGCCGGATCAGTATAAAATAAACGATATTGGGATTTAGACCTAAGAACACAACTATCAATAGTGTAACTGTTTATAGAATTTGCAACATCACCAATAATGCTTTGTATTTGCCTAGATACAGAACTTAGCTCAACGTCACCAATGCGAGCTGTTCCTGCAATAGTACGGATACCATCAGGACTAAGGAACACCAAGTCACCACCAATTTCTTGTATGGAGTAACCAGACAAACAGCCTACGTTTTCTGTAATAGGTGCAATGTTTACGGTTTGAGGGTCGTTAATATTTGAAAGACGATGAATGCTATTCTTACAAAAAACAATAAGGTCTTCACGGAAACCCTTAATACCAACAACTTGATCAGAAATTGTTATGGCACCGGCGCCAGTACCTGAAAAATCAGTAGGATCATTATAAACACTATAATAAATGGTACTTAAATTATTTTGTACGCCAGCAGCTACAAGATGGTGATCATGAATTGTAATATATTTAACACCATTTGTACTATCTACTGTAACTTCTTCGGCAAAAAAAGTACGAGTTGTTAAAGCTCCCGTACCTTCCATGCGAAAAAGATAAAGTTCATTAGCACCATCTGAAATAATAATTTGCCCATAATCATAATTAGGGCCTTCAAAAATTGCAAAAGAACATTGACTTTGGTTGGTTCGCGCTAAAGTTACTCGGCCCGTAAAAGTAGTATAATTATCACCACTATTAGAAACAGCCGTACGATTAATTTGAAGCCAGCTTGTTCCGTCTTGACTGAAATAAATATTGGTGCCAACACAGGCAATAACACCGTCACCATAAACTGCAAGACCTAAAATTCTATTAGAGCTATTAGGACGCGCAGCGCTTGCCCCACCAAAAGGCGTAAAGCCATTGATGCGCCGATAACCGCCATCCGGGTCAACCTCAAAGTTTCTAAGCCTTGTGGCAAACCCAGGCTGTCGCAACATCTCAAATTCATTGAGGTTGGTGTTAAGACCGCCCTTGCATGAAATACCAAAAGGCTGTGACATTAAACAAACCTTACTCGGTCATCTTTCATGTAATCAGGCGCAGGCTCCATAAGATTAGATTTCATGAGGCGTAATCCACGCTGATAGTCTTGTGCAGCAAATGCCGCTGCCTGAGAGTTTTCTTTAAATTGGTGGATGTAGTAGCGGGCCCGTGCAAGTAACACCGGCTTATAAATATTAGGAATAACAATCTGGTCAGAATAAAGATTTAGTTCTGTCGGCAGATTGTAAGCATAAAACCAAACTCTATAGGTATCATCAGGAATAGGACTCAAACCAAACTTGCGGTTATCAGGACTCTTAAACACTCGACGAGGCTCACCCCAGTTCTGAGAAGTAGCATCATCATTATTTTCTTCTGCGCGATGAAAGTCTTTGAATTCTTCGATGGTAATATAACGCAGATTACGGCTGGTGTAGGGTTCTGCTGCCCCACTTACACCAATGGTAGTAATATAGAAATTGTCCCAATCTACATAGCCATAATCATCTACAAGGCTATCAGAACTAGGCTTCAATTCATACCAACGGGTACCAGCCGTAGTTTCAACGTATGCATTACCATAGAAAGGATCAGTATCTCCACTATCTGCAACTGCCAAAAAAGGCCACTGAGGCTCTTCGTTAACAATATCAAGGTATGCGCGATTAACACAGTCCTTCACATGCTGCTGAATACCAATAGCAGCCGAAAAATTTGCAGAAGTTAAAACAACTTCGTTTAACTCTCGCAACAATTCATTGGTCAACTGCAGATAGTTAGCGGACATTTAAATACTCTCAGTTGTAAATTAGGTGTTACTAATTATGCTTATAAATTTATTTAATACTATGCGGTTATACTATCTTCCTGCGGCCACCAATCTTCAGCGGCCTCAACGCCTTCATCGTCTGGTGATACAAACACCCAGCGACCGTCAGCGATCTGCTGCGGGATGGCCCAGCGCTCTGTGACCTGCTTATCTGGCTCGGGCTGTCCGGTCTTTGCATTGACGCCTACCTTAGCGCAACCAATGTCTAATGCCACCTGTGCCTCAGCAGCGAGGGCTTGTTCTTCTGTGTCGAAGATGCGGTATTTCATGGTTGCTCCTTATGCTGTGGGCGGGGTTGTTTTGTAGGGGTGCCCGGCGGGCAGGTCGGACTCAAGGCCCCACTTCCACGCGAGGTAGCCTTCTAGTTTCTGGCGGTCGGCAGTTGATAGGTCTGCGTTGCAAACGATGACCTCGCTGATGTAGGCATTTGCCCATCCCGTACCGTTTTGCTGCCTGCCGCCGATCTGGATTCGCGATGTAACTTCATCTGTTGACCAAGTCTGAGTAGCCTGCGTGATGTATGTAGGCTGAGAAGGACCAGTAGCAGTAACAGTGATGGTGCCGCCATCACCATTCGTGCCGCCGTTTCTGCCGACAGTTGCGATACGCGGCTCAAAAAGATCAGTCACTTGAACAGAATATGTATTGCCAGTATCTTTTCGGCCAGAATCGTGAATACCGATTTCTGATCTGGAACTCATGCGCTGTAGCAGTAGAGTGCCGCCGTTGGCGTCATTCTCGCCTTCGTCGGTTCCAACAATCGGGCGCCAAGCGGCGGTGTCGCTCAACATCTGAAACGCTGCTCCATAGAACAGGTCACCCTGCGAGCTGACGTTTGTCGTGGCACACGCCATTACGTCATTGCTAGCGTCAAAAAACAGCGACGGCTTTGAGTTGAACCCTGTTGCGTCATAGAGCGGCTGGGCAGACGCAGTAGCCTGAACAACGTGTTGGTCGTTCCCGCTCTTGTCGTTCCACTGGCTAACGTTCGACCCGTTCAGCGTGATCGTGCTGGCGTCATCAGCATCCAGCCACAAAGCTAGGTCAGCACCTAACTGTGCAGGGGTCCAAGAGACGCTAAGCGCCCTTCGCATAATACTAGGAATGCATTGTACGCTTACACCAACTCCAATTGCCATTTAAACCACCAGTGCGTGAATGCCAGTTGCGCTTGTTCCCGTTAACTTTACGCGGCTAACTGAAGAAATTAAATAAAAAAAGTCAGGAACGGTTACGGTTCTTTCAATATCGTCTTTATTTAAAAATACGACAGTGCCGCCTGTCTCAATATATAACCCAATCGCTACGTTGCCAGCGCCAACATTGTCTGTTGAATCGTTAGGTGTAACCGGGTAAAGATCATATACAAGACCAGTAGTATTTATTTTATTTATATACGAAAACGGATCTGACATAATTAATAACCTTTAGTTTGGTTTGCACTTAGGCATAGCTTCGCTGTAAGAAGGTTGTGAACCTTTCATCATGCCGCCCATAGCTTTTTTGGAACGGTGAGATTTGCCACCGCACATTTTGCCCATGCGCTTTTCTTTATTTTTGTACATCATCTTTTTTGTCTCCAAAGATTCGGTCCCAACCAGCAGCATATTTTTTGGCATCACCCTTCGGAGGCTTACCGACTTGCTTTTCGCGGACCTTAAGTCTAAAGGGTTTGTTTGGGGTTCCTACTAGCATAGTAACCTCTTGTTAAAACTCCGGGGGCCGTTAAGCCCCCAGAGAACTAGACGCTAGTTTTTAGTCGATGACGTAGTAACCACCGATGAGAGCCTCGGGCCGAAGCACCTTGGCACCATACACATGGAGGCCACGCACGATGTCGCCAAAGCTCGTCGGGTCACGAAGCACTTCGGTGCTGGTGATCGTCTGAGCGGTAGCCACGGCGCTGATGTGACCAGCCATGAGGAAGCCCGTTGCGCTGCTCACTGCAGGCACGTTGTTGGACTTGTACATGCTGAAGCCACGGAGCTTGCCGGAGCTGACAAGACCATTGCGGATGGAGCCTTGACCGGCGTTGTAGTCCACGGACAGAAGCTTCGAGGAGCTTTGCGAAAGCTGCTCGTAGAAGTCCGGGGAAGCAACAACCCAGCGGCCTTCTTCCGGCACGTTCTGTGCGTCGAGGAGGCGAGCCATACGGGCCAGGACATCCAGCGGGTCGGTTTCACCAACACCAAGGTCGATGGCACCTGCGCCGTCGTACACGCCAGAACTAAGAGGCGTACCGCTGTCAGCACCCAGGGTGTGATCAGGGGCAGAAGCAGCAAGGCCTGCCTTCATCTTAGCGAGGACGCCTTCGTCGAAAGCATCACGCAAAGCGTAAGCGGCGGAGCTGGAAGCAACTTCCTTGAAGTTCACATGGGACATGGAGGTTTCGATGTCGTCCACGATGAACTTGAAGGCGTTAGCCGTGTCAACAACCAGGGTGATCTCTTGGTCGGTGAGTTTGGTTTGCGTTACATCTTGACCACGCTCGTACTGGTACACGGTGATCGTCGGCTCTTTGATGATGCGAACGCTATCACCGAAAGCCGTGATCTCGCCTGCGTAGTCGGTGTTGGTGATTGCTTCAGCAACAGACGACTTACGGAAGAAGTTAAGAACCTTCTTGCTGTAAACAGCAGGCAGGAAGAACGAGTTGGTCTGACCCGAGACAGAGTTTGCGAAGTTCGCATCGGTATCGGTAGCCGGTTCAAAATACTGATCAGCTTGATTATAAGCCATGAGTTATTACTCCTAAAAAGACAAAAAGTAGTTTAAGGTGCTACCCTGCCTTCACGAATTGCAAGATCAATTTCTTGCTCATACTTATCGTAATCATCGATGGACAGAGCGGCGATTTCCCGCTGGGTCCAAATCTTCGGCTGCTTAGTATCGACAGCAGTAGTTTTGGTCGAAACAAAATCTGCAGCAGAATTTTTGGCAGATTGTGAACGATTCGACCGAGGCTTCGGAGCATTAATGTTAATGCCATTTTCCATCTTATAAAGATCGATAGCACGGCTAGCAAGAGTAACATTGTCTGGGTTGTTGTAAATCCAACGCTGAATTTCTTCAGGTTGTTCTTTAGCCCAGCTATGGAACTGCTCGTCACCGCGAATGTCCTCAAAATCGGGGTGCCGCTCGCGCAGTTTAGTTTCTGCTTCGCGCCGCGAAAACTCAGCTTCACGCTCTTCAATAGCTCGTAGCTTTTGTTGAAGGGCATTTACCTGATCTTGGCTGCGCAAATGAGCAACAGTCTCGACCGTTTCATACAACTCAGGATATTTGGCTTTAAACGCTTCAAGCTCTTCTTGGCTTCGCGGGGGCTGGTATTGAGGTTGTGCCCCTTGTGCTTGTGCTAGAAGTTCTTGCTCTCGTTGTTTAAATTCAGCAATCTTGTCGTCGTAATGCTTTTTGAGGTCATCATACCGCTTTTTATAATTGGCTCGTGGCCGCTGTTCTTGTTTAGTTTGAGGGGTCTCAGAGGCTTCTTCAACCTCTTCTTGAGTGGCCTCAGTTTCAAAGAACAACGAATCCGCACTGCCTCGTGAAGGCTTATCAGGCTCATGCCAGTCTTTACGGGCATTGTACGGGTTAGCTTTACGCTCCTCTACTTCAGACATCATTCACTCTCCTTTTGGGGCTTGTTTTGTCTTCAAGGTAGCCATGCTAGTCGCGTTTCTAACACAGGGCTTGAACTTACAAGGTGGCCTCAAGGTCAATATATTTTAAGGGTGATAAGGGGGGATTACTCCGTGGCCTTATCGGGTCATTAGGCTAGGCATGCGGTTAGCGTCCAGCATTTGCTTTTTCAATTCTTCTTCGGTCATTTCATCCGTAGGAAGTTTTGAGTCGCTTTGCATGGGGTCATTAACCACACCACCAATAGCCTTGCGCATCAAACCACCGTCATAGGCCCGCTCTGCGTCATCCATCATGGTTTGCAGATTATCGGCACCAATTTGATCGGTAGCTTTTTTGGTGAATACAAATTCACCGTCCGAAAGCCTTGCGGGGATGGAGTCGGACGTTCCGTCTCCGGGGCCTTCTACTTCTCCTGCGCCAGAAAATTCTGACGAGGCTAAGATTACTTTGTCGAAGATCATGCTAAGTTGATCGTCGGCCTCAAGAGCATTCATGAGATAGTCTAGCTCGTTTTCTTCTAGAGCCGACCCCATAACATACTCGACAAAATCATCTTCCATTTCGTCATCGGGCACTTGAGAATCCATAACATCCTGCATATCTTCTTCGGGGATGTTAGAGTAAGTGTCTTCAGGCGGCATCATTTCCATTTCAACCGGCACCAACAATGCACCACCTTCTGCCATTTCCATACGCGCCCCACCATAAAATTTGTTTACATATTCTCCCAAAGCCCGTTTGAGTTGAGGAGAAACGTCAAAGTTGTCTAAATCTTCATCAAAGATAGCACGAGCTGCATCATCAACAGTATCAAAGCCAAGGAAGTCATTTTGCTCTAAAGCTTTAAAAAGTTTACGGCCTTGAGGAGACATAGCCTTCAAGTCTTCAGCAGGAAGCTCAGCTAGGTCCGTAACACTTTCTCCTAGCATAATGCCTGCATTTTCTAAGTCATCAGCAAACTGATTGCGCGTAGATGACATGTCGGGAGCTTCACGGAATGCAGCCTTACCGGCTTTCATTGCGGCCTTAGCAACAAGAGAACCAAGACCATACTGTTCACGCTCAGGAGGAGTAAAAAGATTATTCATAGACTTTTTCCTTGCGCGCTACGTTCACAATATCTTTAAGCTTGAGGAGGTTGTCCAGAGA
>JGI10211J34971_10004103_pt1 | contig 11595 bp, 10 predicted proteins | sample Etolagsediment_FD_34971 | JGI IMG/M metagenome (IMG submission 34971)
CGCGGCACGGACACCCAGTGGGACGAGACACGAACTTCCCGGGTGTGGCTGTGGGACCTGTGGCTGCCACGGGAGAACGTGATTATCACCGTCCCGGTCGACGGGACCGGCGTGCGCGCCAAGGTCAGAAAGTGGAAGGGGCCCAGGCGGGGGCGGTACCACTTCCTCTACTTCGACGAGATCCCCGACCAAGTGATTCCCAAGGCGGACCTGGCCGACGTGGTCCATCTGCACGACTCGATGAACTCGACGTTCCGCAAGCTCGACCAGATGTGCCGCGACTACAAGATGATTACGGGCGTTCGACAGGGCTTCGAGGACGACGGCACGAGTGTGCGGGATGCCAAGCACGGCGATACGGTGGCCATGCGGGATACCGATAGCGTCAAGCCGATCACGTACAACGGCCCCGACCAGGCGATGTTGGCCGTGTTCCTCCAGACCCGGGACCTGGCGAGTCTGGCCGGCGGCAACACCGACGCGATGGGCGGGCTAGGCCAACAGGGCGACACGCTCGGTCAAGAGCAGATCATCAAGGGCGCCGCCAACCAGCGGATCCAGTCGAGGCAGATCGCCACCGCCACGCTGACCGTGGAGCTGTTCGAGGCGATCCGCTGGCACCTGTGGCACGACCAGATGGTGCCGATCCCGTTCACGAAGGAAAACCCGTACACCGGACACAAGCTCCAGGCGTCCTGGTCGGCGATGGATGCCGAGGAGACCGACGCTCGGTTCGACGACTTCGAGGACCAGATCGAGCCGTACAGTCTCGTCTACAAGGGCCCCGAGCAGCGGATCCAGCAGTTGGTCGAGCTTTGGGAACGCATCCTGATGCCGGCCCTCCAGACCGGCACGTTGCAGGAGGCCCCGGACCTTCAGGCCCTGCTGGGGATCTTCTCTCGTTACATGAACCTGCCCGAGGTGAAGCAGATCACCAACGTGGTCGACCCGGAGATGATGCAGCAGATGGGCGGTGGGGACGGTCCGAGGCAGAGCCCGGTCACGACCCGGAACTACGTCCGCCAAGGCAAGCCGGGGATGAGCCGGCAGGGGGCCACGGCGACGATGACCCAACAGTTGATTGCGGGTGCCAACCAGCAGGGAGGTGGGGCGTGAAATACCGCGACAAGAGCAAGTGCATCCCGAAGCCGTCGAAGCTGTTCGGACGACAGATCGTCCTCAAAGACCCGGTCTGCGTGATGACCTCGCTGGGCGTTCACCCGTCCCAGGTGGCCGAGGCTACTGAAAACGCCAAGGCGATGGGCTGCGACGTGGACTTCGCCTCCAGGCCCGGGCGGGCCGTGATGCGGAGAAGCACGCGGCGAAAGTACATGACCGAGATCAACAAGCGGCGGGCGGACACCGCCAACCGCACCGAGGTAACCGATCACGCACGGATCGTAGACCTAGACGGAGGTTTTGGAGACGTAACCTGACACACGGACCGCGCTTGGCGTGGTCGCCATGATCGGGCGAGACTCGGGAGTAGCTACCCGACAGTCGAACCCATAACGACGTAGCCCCGATGGGAGGGCCGCGCTTGGCGCGGTCCTCCTTTTTTCATGGAGCTACTGATATGGCCGTGGACACAGGCGAAAACGAAACACCCGAACAGCGACTTGCTGCCGCCGAGGCCGCCGACGCCAAGAGCGAGGCGGAACTGATGAAGGACGTGGAAGGCGTCCTCAGCAAGGATACGAACCAAGCGGATTCCGCCGGGGATGAAAAAGATGCCCCCGACGAGGTGAAGGAGAAGACCGGGGAAGACGCGAAGGAGAAGGCTCCTGAGCCTCTTGACGCGGCGACCCTGGCCCACGCCCAGTCGATCGGACTGGACGAGGCGACGGCTACGCAATTCCACAAGGCCGGCTTGTTGGAAGAGACCCTCGCCGCCGCGGATCGCCGCGTGCTGACGGGGAATACCGGGCAGCGAAGGCCCGAGGACCGTGCCGGACAGAACGTCGCCCCGGAGGGCGCGCCGCCTCCGTTGGACCCGGAGGAATACCCGGAAGAACTCGTGGCCCGCGATCGGTTCATGCAGAACACGATCGCCTCGCTGCAACAGCAACTCCAGCAAGTGGGCGGCATCGCTCAGGGGTTCCAGGCGCAGCGCGAAAAGGCACGAGAGGAATGGCTCGACAGCCAGTTCGACAAGCTGGGTCAACCGGAGGTGTTTGGCAAGGGGCCAATGCGTGCCATCAAGCCCGACTCCCCGGAGGCCAAGGCCAGGATGGTCCTGGTTCAAGCCTACCACCGACTGACCGGGGATGCCTTCGCCAACGATGAGGCGGGGTTTCAGCGCGGCCACAGGGCATTGTTTCACGACGAAATCAAACGTGCCGAGCAGAAGAAGGTTGCGGACAAGTTGCGGGATGCGGCGGGGCAGTTCGTCTCGCCGTCGAAAGGTGGAAAGTCCCCCGACCCGCCGCCTGCCAAGACCGAGGAGGAGGCGGAGGCCAACATGATGGCCGACGTCGACAAAGTGCTCGCCCGGCACGGCAAATAACGAAAGGGTGTATTTACGATGGGATGGCAAGCAGAAGAGATTGCCGATGTCGATACCGTGGTTGCGAACCACGAACGACGCAACAGCTACACGCTGTTGACCACCGACCTGACCGATTATGTCGCCTGGCGGCGGCTGATGGCCAAGAAGGTGGAGATCCGCGGTGGCGAGTACCTGACGTTCAACGCCAAGGTGGCGGCCAACGACACGGCCCAACTCACCGCGCTGTTCGACGAGATCGACGTCGACCAGGCCGACCTGATGAAGACGGGTAAGGTTCCGTGGCGACACGCCACGAACCACTACATGTTCGACGAGCGGGAGCCGCGGTTGAACTGCTCCAAGGAAGACCTCGTCAAGATCATCAAGGTCCGCCGTGCCGACTGCCGCGAAGGCTTCGCGGTCAAGGGCGAGGGCTGGTTCTGGGCGGAGCCAACTGGCGACGAGGCGTCCGAGGACGCGCCGCCCTACGGCGTCAAATACTGGATCCAGCAGGACAACACCGACACTGACGGGGCGATCCAGGGCGGCAACCCGACCGGGTTCGCCAGCGGGTGTGCCGGGCTGAGTTCCACGACCTACCCGAACTGGCAGAACTACTCGGTCGGGTACGACGCGATCAGCGACGACGACTTCGTCGAGCGTCTCATCAAGGCCGCCGCGTTCACCAACTTCAAGAACCCGGTGGCGGTGCCCGGCGACAAGCCGAGCCGGTACGGCTACTACACCAACTGGACCGTGTTCAACGCGCTGCGGAAGCTGGCCAAGGCCAACAACGACAACCTCGGCTACGACCTGCTCACCAAGGCGGCGATGTTCAACGGCTCGGCGGTGGAGTACGTGCCGCACCTCAACGCGGACACGACGACCAACCCGTTCTACGGGATCGACTGGAACGTGTTCCAGCCGGTGTTCCTCACCGACGAGTGGATGCACGAGACGGTGCAGATCCGCCAGGGCAAGCAGCACCGTGTGGTCGTCAAGCACATGGACTGCTCGTTCAACTTCGAGTGTACCAACCGCCGCAAGCTGTTCGTGCTCTACAAGGTCTGATCCCGTTTCTGATACCGAAACTGAACTCCACAAAGGAGAAATACGATGACGACTGCTCATCTGCTTCGTAACAACCTTGGGTCGGCAATGACCGGCCGGGGGATGAGCCCCAACATTTGGGGAGACTGCCCGATCCTCTCGATCATCGAGGGGACGGTTCCGGGCGTCCACTTCTTCGACGACTTCGCGCGTGGCTTCATCACGCCGACGATCACGACGTTGATAAACGTCGATGGGTACGCCTGCTTCGGTTCGGCCGGGGCGACGATCACCTGGGACGATTCCACGGGCGGCGGGATCGTGCTGACGGAGGCCACGGACGACGAGTCCGTGTCGATGACCTGGGAGCAGCACCCGTTCTGGCTCAATTCGAGCAAGGGCAAGTTCTGGTTCGAGGCCCGCGTCAAGCTCAGCACGGTTGCGGCCAACCATGCGTTCGTTGTGGGCATGATGGACACGACCTCCCTGTCGGCGGCCGTGCCCGTGACGGCGACTGGCGCGATTGCCGACGCGAACTTTGTCGGCTTTCACCGCCCGGAAGCCAACACCACGGCGATCGACGCGTCCTACAAGGCGGACGGCGTCACCGCCGTGGAGGTCAACTCCGACATCGGGACGTTGGTTGCTGACACCTACGTCAAGTTGGGCATGAAGTCCGACCCGGACGACAGCAACAAGCTGGCGTTTTACATCGACAACGTCAAGCAGGCGTCGACCAAGACGCTCGGTGCCGCTGCGGGGACCGATTTCCCCGACGACATCGGGCTGGCTCCGGTGATCGGTCAGACGCTGGGTGCCTCTGCGTCCAAGACGATCACGATGGACTGGTGGAGGGCGGCGCAACTCGGCTGATGTTTCACGACTTCCCAGCCCCCGGTGAAAGCCGGGGGCTGGGGGTCTTTTCGAGGAGTGACGCCCGATGGGCTCGATCACGATTCCGATCAAGTGGTACGTCAACGACGTGTTGACCAATGCCACGTCTGCCAAGCTCTCCGACCCCACGGGGACCTACGGCGTCAAGCGGGACGACACCGACGCCGTGGTTGTTGCCGACGGCACGGCGATGACCAACGTGGGCGCGGGGCTCTATCGGTACACGTTCACCGAACCGGCCGAGGGGCTGGCCTACACGGCCTACGTGGAGATCGTCTACGGCGGGCAGACCTACCACTTCGAGCGCTCCGTCACAGGACACCAGACGGCGCCCACGATCGGGCTGCTGGACTTCAGCGAACTGTGCGTCGAAATAGCCGACATGCTGGGGCTGGGGCGGGACTCCACCGAGTGGTCTACCGACGAAACATCGCGGCTGGGGCGGATCGTCAACTCGGGCTATTGGCAGTTCCTCTACCCGCCGCCCAGGCCCGGAGAACACATCCCGCACCGCTGGCGGTTCCTTACCCCGACCACCAGCTTCGACACGGTGGTCGACGACTACGACTACGATCTGGGCACGACCTTCGGAGGCATCGAGGGGGACCTGACCTACGCGGCCGACGACGGGGAGTACCACTCGATCCAACTTACCGGCGAGGCCGAGATCCGCCAGAAACGGCAGGGCTTCTCCACGCTGACCGGGTCGCCCGACTTCGCGGCCTACCGTCCCAAGAATGTGAACCAGGGGGACGCCCAGGACTGGGAACTGATCCTGTTTCCCACGCCCGACGCGGTCTACACGATCACCTACTCAGGCCCCGTGACGGTTACGGAGCTTTCCGCCACCTACCCGTACCCGCTGGGCGGACAACCGCACCAGGAGACGCTGCTGCAAAGCTGCCGGGACAAGGCGGCCCAGTTCCTCAACGACGACTCGGCCAGCGCCGAGCACGGCCTGTTCCTGGAGCGGCTGTCCGCCTCGGTCGAGTGGGACCGCCGCAATGGGCCGCGGATGCTCGGCTACAACTCGGACGGCGAACTGAGCGTCCGTGCCGGGCGAGAACCAAATTATGCGTTCACGGCGAGCCTTCGCCGCAACCTGTCATAGGAGCGAGTCATGCGGAATATCCCCAGTGAGATCGCCGAAGGCGTGATGAACTGGCTGAGTCACGAGCCGGCTGCCAACACGGCGGCGACCAAGACGGCCTCGGCAACCGAAGGCGTCCAGCACGTCCTGAAGAAGGTCTGGTACAGCTACAGCGAGGCTCCCACGGGCGGCAAGCTGACGGTGGAGACCACGATCAACGGCACGGCCGTGACGTTCAACTTCCACATCGTGGGCACCGGCCCCGGCGTATTCGAGTTCGACATCGTGGCCGACGCCAACAAGGACTTGACAGTAACGCTGGCCGCCGGGGCGGGGACCTGTGCCGGCACGCTGACGTTCTGCTACCGCTGATGACAAACCTTCGCGCGGCCCGTGGCAGCGGCGGGCCGAGACACGCGGTTTCACACGCTGAGTTTTGATCGAAGGAGAAACTGATGCCTCCGCATAATTTCTTTCGCAACTGGCGAGAAGCCCCGTGGTACTTGAAGGACCCCGGGGATGGTGGCGCGCTGGACCCGTCGAAGGTCGGGGTCTACCACTTCAAGGTCGGGACCACGGCCGAGACCAACACGCTGGCCGCGCCAACCCGCGACGGGCTGATGGTGGGAATGTTCGTCGAGAGCCTCACCAGCGGTACGCGGGCGGTGACCGTGGCCAGCGCCTACGACGAAGCCGGCAGCACGGTGCTGACGTTCGCCGGGGCGGGCCAATACTGCCTACTGATGAGCTTCAAGCTGGGATCGGTCTACGTCTGGCGGATCGTCGGTTTCGACGGCGTGACCGGGCCGACGATCGAGTTCGGCGGGATCGACGTGGATACGCTGACGGTGGACACCACGTTGTCTACGCCCATCGTCACCCGCGGCGATGCCGTGACGGCAGAACACGGCGCCGGTGCCGTGGGTACGGGTGTCGCTCCTGCGACCTACCGTTATACCCGTGACGGCGTCATCATCACGGACATCGAGATCGACCTGGATGGGTTGAAGTGCAAGGGTGACGCAGCCAAGGACGCCATCGGCCTGACTGGCGCGGCCTACATCGGTCGCTACGTCACGGCGACCTGTGGGATCGTATTCCGGGTGGAGCTGATCTGCCTGGAGGCGCCCGGCGAGGGCACGGCGACGATCACCGCCGACATCGACCTCGGTGCGGACGACGAGGCGACCATCGCCTACGACGGTGCCGTAGACGACGTGGTCATCAACACGGGCGGCATCGCGGCTGGATGCACTTACGTCGATGACGTTCCCGCGCTCACCGCCAACGACTACCTGTACTTGGTCGAGGGCGACACGACCGCGGCGACTGGCATCTACAACGCAGGCCAGATCATCGTGCGGTTGTACGGCCATGCGCTGCTGGCGTAGTCACTGGGTCGCGGCCCGCCAATCGCCTACACGCTGGTGGTCCACGCCCAGTAATGGCGGTTGGCGGGTCCTTTTGGAGAGAGTATGGAAGCCTTGATCGGCGTGATCCTTGGAACGCACAAGCGGCTGGAACTGTTGCCACGCCAGCTTGAGGCCGTCCGTGCGCAGTCGATCCCGCCGGCCGAACTGCGGATTTTCCACGATGGCCCCGGTCCCCCGCCGGCCGGGACCGGAGAAACGGTCATCAGCACGTCCCGGCAACTGGGCGTGTGGGGCCGGTTCTTCGCCGCTTTGGACCTGGACACCGAGTACGTGGCGATCTTCGACGACGACACGATCCCGGGCCCACGATGGCTGGAGCACGCCCTGAAAACGATGGCCAAGGTCAAGGGGGCCGTGGGCGGCCGTGGCGTGATCTTCACCGAAGGGGATCGGTCGCAGAAGGCCGAGTACGGATGGCCACGGCCTAGCACCAAGCCGACCGAGTGCGACATCGTGAACCATGTGTGGGTGTTTCGCCGGGAGTGGCTGGGGTGGTTCGCCTCCGAGCGCCGGCACCCGTATATTTCCACGGCGGGAGAGGACTACCACCTGGCCTACGTCCTCCAGAAGCACGGGGTGGGCGTGTGGGCCGCTGCCCATCCGCCCGGGGACAGGGACTGCTGGTCGTCGCTGGAAGGGCACCGGGGCACCGGGGCCGACGCGCTGTACAGGACTCCCGGCGAGGAGCGGAAGAAGGACCGCGTCCACGCCTACTGCCAGCGGCACGGCTGGCGGACGCTGATCGAACGGCACGCACCGGGGGCGCCCACGATCGCCAAACACAAGGACAGGGAGCCGAGCCTTTCGGTGATCGTGCCCACGGTGGGACGGGAGAGCCTCAAGGACACGCTGGTCAGCATCCGGCGGCAGACGCTGGTTCCTGGCGACGAGGTGATCGTCGTTCAGGACGGCAAACACAACCAACGGGCTGCCGAGATCGTTCGCAACAGCGGACTGCCTGCACGCTACACCGACCTGGGCAAGCGACATGCGGACTGGGGCGCTTCTCCGAGAACGGCGGGGATGGAGGCCGCCAGCGGGGACTACCTGGCGTTCATGGACGACGACGACGTGTATACCGATGGGGCCTTCGCGGCGATCCGGCGGGCGATCAAGGCCCGCCCGGGGCGGCCGATGATGTTTCGGATGCAACGGGCTGGGGGTTCGGACCCGTGGAGCGAACAAACCGTCGCCCTGGGCAATGTTGGAAGCCCGATGTTCATTGTCCCAAACCAGCCGGAACGGTTGGGCGAGTGGGGCCGTCATCGTTGCAGTGACTTTGCCTTTGTCGTGACGACGATGAAGCGATGGCCCAAGGGTCTGCTGTGCTGGGAGCCGTCCGTGGTGGCCAACATCCCCCGGTCTGGTACGGCGGCCTCACTCGATAGTCTGCCTGTGAAACGGAACCTGATTTACCACGTCTACCCGCACGCAAGCAACAAGGAGTGGCGACTCAACGTCAAGCGGTTGGCGCGGTCCTGGGCACGCTTCAACGGTCGCAAGATCGTGGGCGTGGCCCTGGACGATCAGACACTCAAGATGCCGCAGGTCCGTAAGGCGTTTCCCGACGACCCGTCCATCGAGTGGATGGTGGCGCAGAACGACGCCAACCGAGGAGAGGTGGTTACGTTCGCACCGGCGGCCGAGATGCTTCGCTCGCTGGATCCAGACGAGTTCACCTTCTACGCCCACGCCAAGGGGACCAGCCCGCAATGGCACAAACGGACGGCGCGACACCGCCTCTACAGCATCCGACAGTGGCGCAAGATCATGTACGACGCCTGCCTGCCAGATGACCCGGGCAAGATCGACCACGCCCTGCGATTGAGGCCCTGCTGCGGGAGTTTCAAAATCTATCGCCACTACCGATCCGGCAAGGGCGACCCGCCCATCGTGTGGTGCTACGCCGGGACGTTCTTCTGGTACAACCACGCATTTTTCTATTCGCATCCACACCACCTGAAGTTGTCGCCCGATCGGTTCGCGGTGGAGGATCACCTCGGCCAGTTGTTCCCGGTCCACCAAGCGGTTTGCCTGGCCGTGGATGAGTGCGAGTGCGGGATCTACGACTGGCCGAAGGAGAAGTGGAAGGAGATCCTCGCCGCATGACCGCCAAGGCCAAGATCAAGACGCTGCGGTTCCCGGTGGGCGGGCTTGTCCGTAGACATGCCTTCCAGACGCAACCGCCCTACACCACGCCGCGGGCGCTGAACGTGTGGCCGGTGGGACCGGAGGACTGGCGGCAACGGGGCGGCCGTCGCGCTGGCCTGGAAAAGTGCTGCACGGGCTCGGCAGGCGCTACCAAGTTCCGCGCCCTGGTCCCCGTACCCAAGGCTTCGGACACGACCTACGAGTACCGGCTGATGTGTGCGGCTGGGAACAAGTGGTACTACCCGGTGTCCGGCGGAGCAATGACGGAGTGGGCGACGGGGACGCTGACCTCGACCGCAGGCCGCGTGCCGTGGGTGGTGCGGAACTCGAAGGTCTACTACCTGGACAGCGGGACCCTGAAAGTCATGGACCCCTACGCCCCGTCGCTGGACACGGTTGTGGCCACGGCGGGCTCGATCCCTTCCAGTTGCGACATCCTCCGAAAGTACCGCGACCGGCTGGTGATGGCCAAGAAGCGGACTCAACTCTGGTACATGAGCCGGCAGAGCGACTACGAGGACTGGGACTACACGGCCGACTCCGACGACACGCAGCGGGCCCTGTGGGCCTCTTCGACGGACTTGGGAACGATCCAGGAACCGATCAACGCGGTGGCGCCGTGGCACGACGACTACTGCGTGTTCGGGATGGACAACTCGATCTGGATTCTCCGCGGCGATCCGGCGTATGGCGGACAGATGAACATCCTCTCCGACGAGGTGGGGATCATCTCGGACGACGCCTGGGCCTACACGCCCGAAGGGGACCTGATGTTCCTGGACTGGTCGGGGTTGTTCCTGATGCCCCGGGGTGGTGGAGAGATCGTGCCGTTTTCTCGTGAGAAGTTGCCCAAGGACTTGTGGCACGTCAACCCGGGCAGCTACGACGCCGTGCTCCGATACGACCCGCCGCACTGCGGGTTCCTGCTGGCGATCACGCCGGTTACGGGTGCCAGCGAGGCGGACCCGGGGGAGCACTGGTGGATTGACTGGCCGACCAAGTCGATCTGGCAACTGGAGTTCCCGTGGGCCAAGTCCCCCCGGTTCTTCGAGCAGTTTGCATTCACAGCCGGCAGCGACCACGTCCTCGGGCTTGGCTGCGAAGACGGGGTGCTCAGGCAGTTCGACGACGACGGGACGGACGACGACGGGACGGCGATCGAAGCCTACTGCGACATCGGCCCGTTCCGGGTGGGCGGCAACGACTACCAGACGGGGATCTTGCGTGAACTGATCGGCACGTTGGGCAAGAACAGCGACGACTGCACTTGGAAGTTGTTCCTTGAGGACACGGCCGAGGACTGCGCCACGGCGACGACAGCCACTCAAACGGGGACCTGGAGCGGTGGGAGAAACCGCTCGAAGTATCCGAGACGGCGGGGTGGGGCGGGGCTGCTGCAACTGTACGGGGCGGGGTTGTGGGAGTTCGAGTCGGCGGTTGCCGTGATTCAGGCGGCCGGAAAGCAGAGGATGTGATGGGCGACAACCGGTACAGAGCGGTCGCTGCCGACCCCCGAGACGAAGCCTCGATGCGGCGGTTCATCGCCGGGGTGAACCGGGCCCTGACCGGGATGTACACGTTCACCAAGGACATCACGTTCGGGACCTCGTTGGGCTCCCTGGCAAACCAGGATGCCGATGCGGTCAACATCGACGGGGGAGCCATCGACGGGACGATCATCGGGGGTACGACGCCGGCGGCGGCCTCGGTGACCACGCTGGACATTGGCGGGACGGTAACCATCGGAGCCTTCAATGTTGTACTGGACACGACGACGGGATCGCAGATCGGCACAGCGGCAGAGCAGAAACTTGCCTTCCACGGCGCGACCCCCGTGGTGCAGGCGGCACATATCGCAGACGCGACGACAGCGCACTCGATCACCGATCCGGCGGATGCACCGGCGGACGCGGACGCGCTGCGGGAGGATCTCGTGGCGAACGCGCTGCCGGAACTCGTCGCAGCGCTGGACGCCCTCGGAACCACGCTGAACGCGGTCATCCTCGCACTTGAAGAGAAGGGGGTTGTGGCCAATGCCTAGCACTTTTCCAACCCGGCAGCAACTCAAGAGTGGTGTGCCTGCCAAGACGCCGGACGAGATGGCCGCTTGGTGGGCTCGCGTCGAACAGGCCAGGGCCGGCACTGGGTATGTGCCAGGCTACCTGGGTCAAAGCACGGGCGGCCAGCAGACGGGCGGCGGGGGCGCGGGGTTCGATCCGGTAACAGGGGTTCGTGCAGGCGTGAACGCCACGCAGCCGACAGGCAGCAACGTCTACGGTCCGCACACCGGCAGCAGTGGCCCCCTGCCGTCCAGCCAGCAGCTTGCGACCGGCCCGACATCTTGGGAGCGGCGACAGGCGGGTGACTACAGTAACTACGGACTCGGCACCAGCAGTAAGGTGATGGCGTCCGGGCAACCAACAGGAGGATCGACCATGCCAGCCTCTCGACCGGCAACGCAACAAGATCTGTTTCTCGGCGAGGATATG
>JGI10211J34971_10004104_pt1 | contig 11595 bp, 8 predicted proteins | sample Etolagsediment_FD_34971 | JGI IMG/M metagenome (IMG submission 34971)
AATAGGCGCCGGCTATTTTTTTGTTGATTTCGCCTAACGTCGGATAAGGATGGGCGGCCGAAGCCAGGGTTGACAGCTTGAGCCCGCCATTGAAAAAGGCCACCCATTCGCTCAAAATATCACCGGCGCGCGCGCCCAATATCTGAACCCCCAGGGGGTGGTCTTTTTTATCCAACACCAGTTTGATTTGTCCCAGTGCCGCGCCTTCGGCCAAGGCGCGGTCATTGTCGTGAAACGCCTCGGTCAATACATGATACTCGATTCCCGCAGCACAGGCCCGTTTTTCATTGAGACCGATACTGGCCAGTTCCGGATCACTGTAGGTGCACCAGGGTATATAGGTATAATCGGCCTTGCGCGGCAGGTGAAACACGGCGTTGCTGACGATGATACCGCCTTCATAGCCGGCGGCATGGGTAAATTGATAGCCGCCGATCACATCGCCGGCAGCGTAAATATGCTTGTGCGCGGTGCGCAGCCGGCTGTCGACGGCAATGGCGCCGCGCTCGATTTGAACATCGATGGCCTCCAGCCCCAATTCTTCGATGTTGGGTCGGCGCCCCAGCGCCACCACGATCTCATCAGCCGTGATTTGTCGCTTTTGCCCATCGGCCAGGCTGATGCTGACGGTTTTTTGCAAACCGATTTTGCGGACGCTTTCAATGGCGGCATTCAAATACAGATCGATGCCCTCGGCCCGCAACACATCCATCAACGGCTCGACCATGTCGCGGTCTTCGCGCGGCAGCAATTGATCGGACCGCTCGATAATGCAGACCCGGGCGCCCAGCCGGTTGAAGGCCTGGCCCATCTCCACGCCAATGGGGCCGCCGCCCAGGAAAATGATTTTTTTGGGCAGGCGTGGCAACGAAAACAACTCCCGATTGGTCAGATATCCGCTTTCCGCCAGCCCTGGAATGGGGGGGATAGCCGGCGCCGATCCGCTGGCGATCACCCAGGTTTTGGCGCTGATCAGCTTGTCGTCCAGCATCACCGCATGCTCATCGGTAAATTCCGGCTGCCCGAATGCCACTTCAGCGCCCAGGCGGCAAAAACGTTTGACCGAATCGTGCTGCTGAATGGTGGCGATCACTGCATTGATACGCGCAGCCACCGCCGTAAAATCCACCCGCGGCGCATCCGGCTGCGGCAAACCGAACCGCGCGGCGTTTTTCATTAAATGATACACTTGCGCGCTTTTGATCAGGGTCTTGCTGGGAACGCAGCCATAATGCAGGCAATCGCCCCCCAGAAAGGCTTCTTTTTCGATCAGCAATGTTTTGGCGCCCAGTTGCGCGGCGCCCGAGGCAACGGTCAACCCGGCAGCGCCGCCGCCGATAATGCCGATGTCGTAGTCATAATAGGTCATGGTTCGCTCCTGATTCGTGGCTGTGATATTGGATGTCTCGCCGGTTACGCCAAAAGCCGGCGGCCGTGGCGACGGTTAATATTTCAATTGAAAATTGTGATTTTATTTGTTAGAACATGTGCGAAATGATTACTATAGATCATCATAAAAGACAAGATTCACTGCTGCCGCCGGAACGGCGCGATCATATTTTAAGCCTCATCCGCGATGGGGTCGCCATTCGGGTATCGCGCCTGAGCGAGCTGGTTGGCGTGTCTGAAATGACCATTCGCCGCGACCTGGATGTGCTGGAGCAAAAGGGCGTGATCGATCGCACCCATGGCGGCGCGGTATTTCGCGAAAATCGGCTGGTCAACGAATTCCGCTATACCAATCAGGTCGAAAAAAATATTTTGGAAAAGCAGCGCATCGCGCAAAAAGCCGCTTCCCTGGTCAACCCGCAAGAAATTGTCTTCATCGGCCAGGGCACCACGCCCCCCCTGGTTTTGCGCTACCTCGAAACGCATGCCGCCATTCGCGTGATAACCAACAACCTGGGGGTGATCAACGAAATTCATGAAAATGACACCGATCTGGTCTTGTTGGGCGGCCGATACAATATGGCTACCCATAGCCTGGTCGGCCCGGCAACGCTGGAAATGATCAGCCAGATGTTTGCCGCCAAGGTGCTGTTAGGCGTCGATGCGCTCAGCCTGAGGGCCGGCATCACCACGCCCAGCATGGAAATGGCCGCCATCGAACGCGCCATGATTCGGCAAACCCGGGGCCAGGTGATTTTGCTGGTCGACCATGACAAGTTTGGCCTGGTGGCCGATTGCGTGATCGCGGCCCTCGATCAGGCTGATGTGTTGATTACCGATCGCGATGTTCCGCCGGAATTTCGCCAAGATTTGAAATCGATGGGGGTCAAGGTCATCATTGCCTGACGCTACGATAGCCTTTCTTGAAACCGATACCATCGCGCCAGGGTTTCCGGCGACACCCCCAGCAGATAGCCAACCACCACCTTTTGGTTCACCAGCGTGGTTCGCAGCGCGCCCAGCTTGCGCCAGCGCCGGGGCGATGCCATCGATCTTGACGCAAGCGTGACCACGCGACCCTGACGGCCCAGGCGCCGCATCAGTTCAAAATCTTCCATGATCGGCAGGCGCGCGTAACCGCCGTTTTTCAGAAAATCTTGACGCCACAAGAAAATCGCCTGATCGCCATACGGCAATTGTAACCACCGCGACCGCATGTTTGCCGCCATTTCAATCAATCGATATTTTCTCGCCGGCGCATCGATGCCCAGAGAAAACGCGCCGGCAATGACGGCGCGATCGGCCAGGGCGCATCGGACCTGATCATCCCAATCGCTCGGCAGCCGGGTGTCGGCATGCAAAAACAACAATATGTCACCATGGGCCCGTCGCGCGCCGGCATTCATTTGCCGCGCCCGGCCGGCAATGGCATGACAAACCCGCGCGCCATGCCGGGCGGCAATGGCGACGGTTGCATCGGCGCTGCCGCCATCAACGACTATAATGTCGATATCGACGGCTGTATTCAGGCTATCGATGGCCATGCCGATCCGATGCTGTTCATTCAATGCGGGAATAATGACTGAAATACGGCTGCCGGCGGCGCGGATGTATGACCGGCCTGACAATTTTTTCCAATACGCCAGATCAGCGGGGCGATCGATGTCGCGCAATACAGGTATCCGTCCAATCGACAGCTTTCGCGCGCCGGCGATTGTCAGGGTTTGGCTGAACACGCGGCGCGTGCCCCAAGGCATATCCGCGGCAAAAATATCCATGGCCCCGGCAGCTACCGCCGCACGCCGCATCCCAACCAGGTAATACCCGCCATCGGCTGCCGGTCCCAAAATCACATCATGGCGCGTCAACTGATCAAACGCCCGGGAGATCACGCCGGCGGTCAGGTCCGGAATGTCGCTGCCGATCAGCGCCACCTGCTGCGCGCCGGCTGAAAATGCCCGTTCAAATGCGTATGCCATGCGCCGGCCGATATCGCCATCGATCTGCGGCGCGCAGTCAAAGCGGCGACCCAGCCATTTACGCGCGGCCGACGTATCTCGGCTATCCACATCGATGCGAATGGTTATGGCGGCATCCAGTTTGCGAACCCGATGCAGCAGCAATCGCGTCATGCGCGCCTGCAAATTCGCGGCGCCAACCGGGCCTATCGCCGAAATCAGGCGTGTTTTGGTTTGCCCGGGCCGGGGCGGTCGGGTGAAAATGATCAGGTGTTTCATCGGCTACCGCAAATAGGAATCGAACAATGATCGGATGAATTGAAAATCCATGTATCGCTGCAAGGTCTGCCAAGTGTCGGCATTTTTGATGCCGTCAAAATCGGTCTGGTAGGCCACCCAGCCCATGGCCGACCAACTGATGCCGCGCAGCCGAACAAACGGATCGCGCAAGCGAATGCGTTCATGCAGGGTATCGATCAAATGGCGATCTTTCAGATAAGCCTGATACGCGGCGATAAAAGCGCGACGGTCAGCCGCAGACATCTGGTAACGGGTTTTCCACAAGGTGGTCAACGGTGAACAAAAGTGAGCCACATCCAGGGATGGATCTCCCCAGCGCGGCATCTCCCAATCAATAAGATAGGCCTTTTGCGCCGGTCGGTCGACAATAAAATTGCCGGCATTGACCTCGGTATTGACCATGCACGGCCAGGGATCTTGTTGATAATATTTTTCCGCGGCGCGCGCCTCATCAGCCCATTGCAACAAATCTCTCAGATAATCGCGGATGTTCGGATCCGCCAAATCCGACGTCAGATAGGTTTGGAGCAACCGGTTGGATTCCTCAAAGATCAAGGTCAGGGGATTGTCTTCGACAATCAAATGGTTGTCTGCCGGATCGACCGCCGTTTGGTGAATGCGCGCCAGCACGCGGGCCGCGGCCGGGCAGTCTTGCCGATAATCCAGCATGACGCCGGGCAAATATTGCATGACCAGCACGCCATGATCGATGTGCCGACGGCTGTCATCCACAAACCACGCCCGGGGGGTTACCCGGCTGGACGCCAGCAACTCGAGCGCCTTGTATTCGTAAACGATCTGATCCTTGCGCCCGATTTGGGTGCCGATATTGACGCGCAGCACCAGTTTCGCATCCCCACTGGTCAATAAAAAATTCAGATTGTATTCACCCTGCGCCAGCGGCGTGGCCACCCAGGTCCCTGATGCAGCCGCCAGGTTGCGGCGCCAGTCTGATTGATTTACATAGTTTTGGACATGCGACAGCATGGATTGGAGATCAGTCATGGTTCCGTCCTTCAACTGGGGGGCAAAAAAACGTTTCCTGCAATCTTTTTCAGACATTTTCGACCGGCATCAGATGAACGGCATCAACCGGAAATGTCACATACACCTGTTGTCCGGCTTCAAATTCAGCGCCAGCTTGCAAGGCGACAACCTGTCGGCTACCGCAGTCGATCCACACGCGCGTGGCCGTGCCTTCAAAGCGCATTCGGTGGATGCGTCCGGCCAGCACCGGATCGGCGCCGGGGTCGGGCCTGGTCGGCATGACGCGGATGGCTTCCGGCCGGATGGCGGCAATGCATGGTCCGGCCGGACCGTCCAACGCCGGCATGCGCCATTGCGCTGAATGAAAGTATCCGTTTCGGCAATGACCGGTTATCAAATTCTCCATACCGAAAAAACGCGCCACATCCGGATCGACGGGGTGATAAAAAAGTTGTTTGGGCGCCCCTGTCTGGCGCAAGCGGCCATCCAGCATCAAGGCGACGCGATCCGACATCATCAACGCCTCGGTCTGGTCATGGGTGACAAAAACCATGGTGATGCCGGTTTGGCGTTGAATGTTTCCGATCAAATCACGCATTTGCTGTCGCAAATTGGGATCCAGGCTGCTTAGCGGCTCATCCAGCAGCAGCACGCCGGGCTCGAGTACCAACGCCCGCGCCAGGGCGGCGCGCTGTTGCTGGCCTCCGGACAGCTGATGGGCCTGACGTCGGCCCAACCCATCCAGTTGCGTCATGGCCATGATACGATCGATCTGATGGCGATCATCCGCGGTCAACCGGCCCTTGACGCGTAAACCAAAAGCAATATTGTTGAACAGCGTCATGAACGGAAACAACAGCGGCCGCTGAAACACCATGACCACATCGCGCTTTTCCGGCGGGACATCGGTAATCGGCCGGCCGTCCAAATATATGCGGCCCTCATCCGGCGCAATCAAACCGGCCATGATGCGCAACAACGTGGTTTTGCCGGCGCCGCTGGGCCCCAGCAACGCCAGCAGCTCACCATTGGCCACAGTCAGGTTGACATGCCGCAATACAACCTTGCGGTCAAGGCAAAGCCCCACATTTTCAAGAATCAATCGGCCCATTACCATATCCCGATCATGCCGCGCCGCCCCAGGCTCCGGGCCGAGATCAGCAGGGCCGCCATGGCCGGCATCACCAGCAGCAGGCTGACCACTGCCGCCACGGGACGATCGCTGCCGCCGATCAGCGCGAACAAGACAATCGGCAAGGTCACCACGCGACCGCCGCCGATAATCAGGGTGGCCAGATATTGCCCCCATGACAGCAAAAAGGCAAACAAAGCCGCAATGATCACGCCCGGCCCAATCAGCGGCAACATCACCCGACGCCAAATCAGCCACCGGCCGACCCCCAGTGACCGGGCCTGATCTTCAAACTCCGGATTATAACGGGAAAACACGCCCCACAATACAAATACCGCATAGGGCAAACAAACAGTCAAATGGCTTAATATCACGCCGGCCACGGTTTCAGCCAGCCCCAACTTGAGAAACCAGAGATGGAGCCCCATGGCCACGGTAAACGGCGGGACGATAATCGGCAGCAAAACAAGCAGCAAAACAAGCCATTTGCCGCGAAACCGATACAACCCCAGAAATCGCCCGGCCGGAATGCCGATGAGTACCGACAGCAACGCCACCGCGGCTGAAAGCCCGATGCTGGCAGCCAATGCCGAAACGATATACCCGCCGGCCGGCCCCCACAAATAACGCCAGGCGCGCATCCCCCATTGGCCGGGAAACGGATCGGGATAAAACCAGCGCGCGCTGAATGCCCAGAGCAGCAGCGGCACAAACGGCAGCAGCACCCCAATACCCAAAAGCGGCAACACGATCCGGCGCATCCCTGCCGGCATCAGCCGGACGCTCCGCGTCGGCTGCCGGTCAGCCGAACCAGTAAGGTCGCCGACAACGCAGCGGCAATCACCATCGATGCAATCAGCAATCCGGTGGCAATGCCCGATGGCCGAGCCATCAAATCCACATCACTGTATTGTCGCCAGGCCCATACCGGCAAGAGCATCGGATAGGTTCGGCCCAATAGATACGGCACCTCAAACGCGGCAAAATTATATGCAAAAACGATCAAACAAGCTGCGCCCAGGGCAGGCGTGATCATGGGCAGCATAATCATCCGCCATCGCTGCCAGGGCCCGGCATTGAGGGTGCGGCCCACATCCAGCAAATCGTTGACCCCGCTTTTGAGTACGCTCAAAACCATCAGCGCGATAAACGGGACCTCTTTCCAGACATAGGTCAGGATAATACCGATGCCGGCGGCATCGGTGACCATCAGCGGAAATTGCGCCGCCGATTCAATTAGCCCCAGCGCAGCCGCAATGCGTGAGATCAGGCCGGATGGCGCCAATAAAAACAGCATGCTGACGGCAATGACCAGGTGGGGAATGGTCAGTGGAATTTGAAAAACAAAGAAAAAAAGCGTGTGCCGACGACCGAGGCCATCGATTGCCACCGCGGCGATCAGGCCGATAACCGCTGCCATGACCGTGGCCGCCCCGGCGACATACACCGTCAGCAGTGTGCTGCGCCATAAATCCGGATCGGTCAGCACGGCATCGATATACCTCAGGGTGGGTCCCTCCATGCCCGCCGCACTGAAATGCCCCAGGCTTTGCAGCGCGCCCAGGACCAGGCCGCCGCCAAACAGCCCGACAACGATTGTCAACGTGGGCCCCAGCGCCAATATGGCGCCGATGCCGGCCTTGAGCCGCGTCGATGCACGTAAACGCAACCGCAAAATGGTTTTATCTGCCTTTCAGCACATGCCGGCGCCAGCCGTTTTCCAACGCGATCAGGATGCGCGACGGGGGTTCGGGCCATTGGTGGGCTTGCAGCGCATTGCCGGGCAAGGTGGCCCGGCCACGCGGCAGGGCATTGAATTTTTCCTGCCAGTCGGCCGGCAACCGCTTGATATCGATGACCGGCAAATCTCCCCACACGCGCGGATCGGCCTTTTGCAACTGGGCTTCAGGTGAAAGCAGAAAATCGGCCACCACCATCGCGCCGGCGGTATCGCCGGCATTGAACGGGATGGCCACAAAATGGGTGTTGGCGATCGTGCCTTCTTCAAAAACAAAGGTACGCACGCTCTCAGGATAGAGCCCATCGGCAATCGCCTTGGATGCTTCGGCTGGATGATAGCTAAAGGAAAAATCGATCTCGCCGTCGGCAAACAACTGGTTGAGCTGCCCCGGATGCTGCGGATATGTGCGACCCTGACGCCACAGAGCCGGCGCGATGTCGCGCAACGCCTGATAACATTGCGTTGCCGCGCTTTCAAAGCGGGCCGGATCAAAGGCGCCCTGCCACGGCGCCGGGCCCCCGGCTACATGATAAAACATATGACGAACGAAAACCGATCCGGTAAAATCCGGCGGCGCCGGATAGGCAAAACGGCCCGGATGGCTTTGAATCCATGCCAGCAATTGGGCGATGGTGAGCGGCGGATGCGGGGTGCGCCGCGTGTCGTAAATCATCACGAACTGCGCGCTGCCCCAGGGCGATTCCAGCCCATTGACCGGCTCGCCAAAATCATTTTTAATCGAAACGCTTTGGCTGTTTACATATTGACTGTTGGGCAGCGCATGCGCAAACGGGCCATGCAGCAGTCCGTTTTTTTTAGCGGTTCGAAAATTCTCGCCATTGATCCACAGCAAATCCGCCTGACCGCCGCTGATCTTGCCGGCCTGCTTTTCCACCAGAATCTTGCCAACCACTTCGGCAATGTCGGTTACCGGAACCTGACGCAGGGTGATGCCAAAACGCGATTTGACCTGCGGCGCCACATATCCGTTGACAAAATCGTTGGTGTGCGGAAACCCGCCCCACATAAACCAATCCACCGTCTGGCCGCGTGCCTGTTTCAAGATATCATCCCAGCCATCGTCGGCGGCCATCGCCCCGGGCGGCATGGCGGCAAGCAAGACAATCATGATGGGTATCCAGGCAAATACGCGCATATCCGTCTCCTTTGGGTGCTCACAGATTTTGATATCGGGTGCATCATAACCGCAGTGGAAAAAGAATGCAAGGCAGTGGGGAGCAGCAATTCTAATTTTGATTTGCGCGCCAAAATTAGAATGATTGGGATAATGGAAATATCCTTTACAAATTACCCATCGCATGTCAAAAATTATCAGGTTGAAGATACCTGTTACCTGGCCAACCTTAACCGGGCTTGACGCGCGCCATACGGCCAATTTAGGGGCTGCGAGATCATCCAAAATACCGTCTCCCGGCGCCTTTTGACAGGCTCCCAAATGGTAACAGGTCAATAAGTTCTGGCAAATCATCGTTGCGATTCGCTTTTTTCGGTATCGGGATCGCTATCGATACCGATTGCCAGAGGTTATTGACCTGTTACCCCAAATGCACCGAAAACAATCAAGTTCAATCGGAGGAGCAAACGCATGAAAAATTTTATAGGTGGGGTTATTTTGCTGATCGCGGCTGGCGCATTGATTCATTGCAGCAGCGGCAGCGATGATGAGACGAGCGTGGCGTCGGTCAAAATGGTCACTTTCAATACGGGATTGGCCCAGGGGTATGTGCAGTATTACTCCGAGCGAAGAGAGTTGATCGTATCGGCCATGCAGGACCTGGATGCCGACATTGTCTGCTTGCAGGAAGTCTGGCTGGATGATGATATGAACGCGATTCTGGCAGCCACGCAGCAGCGGTATCCCTATTCTTATTGGGAACGTACCGAACAGGAATATGGCGGCACCTGTACGGACGCGGAGCTGGCGCCGTTGCGGGCTTGTTTGGCGGAAAACTGCGCCGATGTGTCGCCAGACCAGGCTGGCGCCTGTGTGCTGGCCAATTGCGGCGATGCCTTTGCAGCGCTGTCAACCACCTGCCGCGACTGCCTGATCTCCAATCTGGGCAACCCCGTAGAAGATATTTTGGCCATGTGTTCGGAAGGCGGCGAGGGCGGCGGCAAATGGGCATACGAGGGCCGCAATGGCGTATTGCTGCTGTCGCGTTATCCAATTACGGCAACCGATGTGTTGCTGCTGCCGTCATATTTGAACCGGCGTGTGGTGCTGCATGCGCGTGTGGATGCCGGCAATTTTGGCGAAATTTCAGTATTTGGAACCCACTTGACGCCTGATTGGGGTGACAGCCCACCATATGGGGGCGAATTCGAATCCTGGGAACAGGAACAAGCCGAGCAGATTCGCCTGATGCATGCATGGGTACAAACCCTATCGCCGCAAGACGCGTTGGTCGCGCTGCTGGGTGATTTGAATTGCGGGCCTGAAAAAACAGGCATCAACGCCGAGCTGCCGCAAAATTATGCGATTTTCAACGACCAGGGATGGGCGTCGCCCTATGCCGAATCTGCAGATGCGCAATGCAGCTTTTGCCAGGATAATCCGTTGGTGCTGGATGAATATACGTCTAACATTCTGATCGACCACATCCTGATGCAACATGTGCCTGCATCCGACAAGGTTTCGAGCAACCGGATTTTGGAGCAGCGCTATGCGGTCTTGGTGGAAGGCGAAGCCCTTGAATTGCCGCTATCTGATCACTATGGCGTTGTGGTTGTCTTGCAGCGATAGCGATTTGACGCAACCATGAATTGATCATAGATGACGCCCTGCCCTGATGGAGCAGGGACGAGGCAGGGGGCTGAAATGGACGATAGCCGCCTGCCGGCATCGCTATCCCGGCAGGCAACGTTTGTTTCGCCGGCGTGGGAACGAGATTCCGGCGGCAACATTTGCAGGCGGATATCAAGCAGAGCATGCCCTGTGCCCGGATTGCCTTGAAAAGGCCCTGGCTGAGCTGGGTGAAACCTGAAATTAACATCAGCAAAGGGGAACATTGATGTTTTTCAAACATATTGAGATACAAGATTTCCGCGGAATTGAGTCGTTGACATTGGATCGTGTCCAACAAGTTAACATTCTTACCGGAAGAAACAATTGTGGAAAGACATCAATCCTGGAAGCTATTTTCTTGTTGGCCGGAATGTCAAACCCACAACTTACCGTAAACATTCATGCATTCCGCGATTTAATCCTCTCCAGTGATGATGGATTTAGTTACCTTTTCAAGGATTTCGACATTCATACGCAACCCTACATTTATGGCATTCTAGATGCTCAGGAAAGGGATTTAAAGATCAAGGCGCTTCATTCGTCATTTTCTGAAGACTCAGATATCAGCTCTGAAAAACGAGAGCTATCAAAAGATGGGTTCATATCAAATGTGTCAACAACTGATCAGGAAAATATTGACGGACTGACGCTGCAATTTACACTGGATAAGAAAAAATCATTTTCAACAGAGATTCGACTTAAACAGCGGACCGTCAATTTTCCCCGAAAATATCAAGAGCGGCTGCATGCGAGTTTTCTTAACCCTCAAACGATGATGCATGACATCGACCGGAGGATCGATGCAATTCTGGTGAGGAAAGATTTGAGCGTCATTGTTGATGCGCTGCGTGAAATCGAACCGCAATTGCTCGATATTCGAATGGGCGCCAAAGGCATGGTATATGCCGACATAGGCATGGCAAAACTGGTGCCGATCAATATTATGGGCGATGGCATGCGAAGAATCCTCGCCATACTGGCTGCTATTTCAGAACGTAAGGACGGCATATTGCTGATCGATGAAATCGAGAATGGTTTACACTACCGAACGCTTTCGACATTGTGGAAAGCTATTTTTCAAATTGTGATCAGCAATAATGTCCAATTGTTTGTAACCACACATTCATATGAATGTATCCAAGCAATGACGGAAGTTTATCAGCACCGGCGCATGGATTCCATCAAAGACTTTCTGGGCCTCTTCAGAATTGAAAGAAACGATCAAGGAAAACATCTGTCTTTTCATTACGCTGCCGACACTTTGGCTGCTGGAATAGAAAAG
>JGI10211J34971_10004105_pt1 | contig 11594 bp, 12 predicted proteins | sample Etolagsediment_FD_34971 | JGI IMG/M metagenome (IMG submission 34971)
ATATCCATTTGCTCTGGAAAAAACTGCGCGGCTCCACCTCCTGTCCTATTACTCAGATGGCGTCTTTCTGAGATTGCTTTTTTGTATCCCTCCCCATCAAAGATCTTTACATCGACATGGATTGGTTTAAACGGGATGCCCATGCTTTCGTTTACTTTCTGCGGTGCCGTTGAAAGCGCACCGGATATTTCTTCGAGCAATGGTTTAAGTTTAATCTTCTTCCCATTAGGCGCTCGAATTTCTTCTTTTTGCAGTTGTATTGTCATCTTCGCTTCGCCATGTTTCAGTTTAGTCATGTTTCTCACCTTCCAAACGACTTAGTGTTTCCTTCAGCGAATCGAAAATCTCTTTCATATAATTGACCAACTGTTCTGCAACCGCCTTTCCTTCCGGGCCTCCGTGTCTTTTTAGAATAGTTGAGATTATCTTGTAACCTGAATTCAATCGAACCGCACAATAATCGCCCAGTTCTGCAATCCCGCCACCACGTGCATAACTTTCATCGCTAAGGGCTTTGGCTATCTTTTGGACTAGTTCTTTCTTATGAAGTCTGCCAAGTGCACAATCAGCAAAGTCAATAAGCTGAGCAAGCCGTTCCCCATCAAGAGACCTTATAAGCCTAGCAAGTGTATCAAGACGCAGCACAGGTAGCAATTGCATAATATTATCGGGCCGGCTGTTCTCAAAGAGACGATTAATGTCGTATCTTATCTTATTCTCATAGTATTCCGATTGCACGGGTTCCGAGAGGAGTATCAGCATTTCTGCCATATCTTCAGTCAGGACGATCGGGTCGCTTCCACATATCGCTTTAATAACCAATCCAGGGTACCCTGCCCAGTCGTACCCTTCCTCAAACAGGCTATGATTAAGCGAATGCTCCCTCTCTTCCCAAAATTTCTCCTGTCTATTCAATTCATTTCCTAGTGTTTTTTCCAAATCTTTTTCCGAGTGTTCGGGATATGGATCGGGGTCACATTGTTCAAGAAACTTAGATGGGTCTCCTCCCTTCTCTTTTATGTTTTCCACGACATTTCGTCTGTCTATTCTCATCGCTAACGTCGCAGGTATGTCACTAATCTTTTTGAAAGACTCCAGTGCTTCTTTCCGCGACATCTTCTGCCCTGGTTTTTTGCCATTTTTCTGTATTTTTTCCATCTTATTTTCCATCATAAACCACCTTGTGATATTTACTACGACATACCTTGTATTTAAATAATTGTGGTGATATATATCACCATAGATAATATGTACGAAGATACACTGAGAGAAGCAGGACTGAGTACCAACGAATCAAAGGTTTATGAGACACTGCTTAAGCTGAAAGAGGCTTCAATAGAGGACCTTGCGGCAAAGTCAAAGGTTCACAGGAGGAATGTCTATGACTGCATAGCAAAGCTCATGGACAAAGGACTTATTTCGGAAGCTTTTATTTCAGGCAAGAAATACTATCGTGCTGTCAGCCCTTTACGACTGCTTGATATTATCCATGAGAAGGAGACGAAAGTAAATTCTGTGCTTCCGGAACTCGAGAAGAAGTTTAAGAGGGAGGTAGCAGAGGAACGTGCTTATCTCTACAAAGGAATAGAAGGTTTCAAGAGCTATTTGCAAGACATTATTGACGTGGGGAAAACGGTCCATTTCATAGGCGCAAAGGCATTCTGGCTTGACCCGAGATTGCAGCATTATCTTCCGAAGTTCAATGCTGAAAGGAAAAGAAAGGGAATAAAGTTCATGCATCTTTTTGATTACGAAGTGAAAGAGAAGAAGCCTGAGATACTGAAAGTGGTCGGGAAGCCATACAAATTCATGCCAAAGAAATACTCCTCGCCCACTGCTGTTGATATATTCGGAGACCGAGTTGTCACATTCGTAGGTGTGGCGCCAGGACAATTATATGAAGAACCAATACAGTTCGTAATGAAAAGCAAAAGACTGGCGGACGGTTACAGGAAGTTCTTTCAGTTTATCTGGGACCATTGCGAATATCCTTATTAGAGAGTAAGAATCGGCTTAAGGAAAAGGTTAAAAATCAGTTAAGAGCTGAATATTACTATGAAATTAAGGATTATCATAGAGCAGGATGAAGAAGGCACATATGTCGCTGTGTGCCCCAGCCTACCTGGTTGTGTTTCCCAGGGAAAAACAAGAAAAGAAGCACTTGAAAATACCAGAGATGCTATCAAAGGTTATCTGACGAGTTTGGAAAAGCACGATGAACAGATACCCAACTAAGACTTAATCTTCTCAATCAGTTCAGGAAGTTCATTTATTGTCTCAATCACATAATCAGGTTTATCCTTTGATTTTTCGATATCTGCCTTTTTTGTTACTCCTGTAAGAACAAGCACTGATTTAATTCCTGTATTATTACCGAACCGTATATCAGTATTCAATCTATCCCCGACAATAATCATTTCATCCTTGTTTAATTTATTCTCCTCATTAATCAGTTCTGCAAAATAAGTCTCAGGCTTCCCTATGATAAATGGCTTCTTCCCCGTGCAACTCTCAACAGCCGCAACCATTACTCCTGCCCCCGGTAAAAATCCATCTTCAACAGGGTAAACAACATCACAGTTTGTTCCGATGAATTCCGCCCCTTTTTCTATCGCCCTATAACCGATTGAAAGCTTCTTGTAATCAATCGTCCTGTCAAGGCCTACAACAACTATCCCTGCAGAATCATCCTCGACAACAGTTATCCCGTGCTTTGCAAACTCATCCTTCATTCCCTGTTCTCCGATGCAGAAAACCGTTTTTCCGGAATGATTTTTCGTAATGTATACTGCAGCGGCATACGTAGTGCAGTACATCTCCTTCTCTTCCGCATTTATTCCCATTCCTGCAAGCTTTTCAACTACGCCTACCCTGCTTCTTGTAGCTGCATTCGTGACAAAGAAGAGTTTGATATCTTTTTCCCTGAGTTTTTCCATGGTTTCATTTGCACCGGGAATGGCTGTTTTTCCTTTGTAGACTGTGCCATCTAAATCTAAGAGTACTGCTTTGACCATGGATTTATATTATGACGTATATACTTAAGAAATTATGCGAGTTGCGTGCTTGTTTTCAGGAGGAAAAGACAGTACCTATGCGGTATTCTGGGCCCTTGCACAAGGTTTTGAACCGGTACTGCTTACTGTAAATCCTGAGCCGTATTCAATGATGTTCCACCATCCTAATATAGAATATACAAAACTGCAGGCAGAGGCAATGGAACTCAAGCAGGAAATTATTAAAGTTACAGAGAAGAATTGGGAGGAAAAAATAACAGAAGCGCTGAAGAAAATGAAAGCAGAGGGCATTGTTGCAGGCGCGATAGCAAGCGAGTATCAGAGAAGAAGATTCGAGAAGATAGCCGAATCGCTTAATATCCCTTCCTATGCTCCGCTATGGCACAAGGGAAAGAAAACGCTTCAGGAAATGATTGACAATATGGACATAAGGATAGTTGCTGTAGCTGCTGAAGGATTAGGGAAAGAATGGCTCGGAAAATCCCTCTCAAAACTGGTAAAAAACAACCCTAAAAACGTCGATGCATTTCTCGAAGGAGGGGAAGGGGAAACATTCGTTGCAGATGCTCCTTTTTTCAAAAAAAGAATAGAAATAGATGGCTGGGACATTGAATGGGATGGAATAAGGGGAATTGCAAAAATAAAGAATGCGAAACTGAAAGATAAGTAGCTAAACCAGCTGATATTCTTTCTTCCCGTCGCTTATCCGGACTCCTTTTTTCTCAACCACTTTTCCTATAATGCTTGCACCTATCTCATGCTTCTTTGCAATATTGATAACTGTTTCAGCCCTGTCTTCAGGAAGAACTATCACCATGCCCACGCCCATGTTGAACGTCTTGCACATTTCCTCAAAGCTTACCTTCTCCATAAGTTCTTTGAAAATCGGTTTAAGCTCCGGAAGATCTTCTATCTTATACCCGACATTCTTGTTCAGTCTCGGTATCTTCCTGAATGCCCCCCCCGTTATATGGGCAATACCATGAACATCACATACACTTATCATTTCAAGTACCGGGGCAACGTAAATCTTGGTGGGCTCAAGCATCTCTTTCCCCCATTTATCAGCATCAAGAATGCTTCTTGCAAGCGTATATCCATTGCTGTGAAGTCCTGAGCTTTCCAGACCTACAATAACATCGCCCTTCACAACCTCTTCACCTATTATCTTTTTCTTCACCCTCCCCACTGCAGTGAATGCAAGGTCGAATGGCCTCTCCCCGCCTTTTATTATATCCGGGATTAGCGCAGTCTCACCGCCGATAATTGCGCATCCGCTCTCCTCCGCCCCTTTCGCAAGCCCTTTCATTACTTCGTTGACAAGCTCGTCATCCTCTTTTGCAAGTGCAAGATAATCAACACCGACGAGCGGTTCCGCACCTACACAGAGAATATCGTTCACGGACATCGCAATAGCATCTATACCAACAGTATCGTATTTGCCAACTTCCTGTGCAACAAGGAGTTTTGTTCCGACTCCATCAGTATGAATCACCAGGGTCTCAGAACCGCATTTGAAAAGCCCGCCGTAATGTCCGAACACCGGCAAAGGCTCACCATATCCTTTCCTGAATGCAAATGTGCCCTTTATCTTTTCCCAGATTGAATCCTGGATTTTCTTAACGTGGGATACATCTATCTGGTATTTCATACTCTTACTTCATAGTATAAATATTTAATAATGTTATTCGAGTTATTCAGAACGATATACATGAAGTTTCTCAGCCGGTTCATGATTTTTGCAAAAAAAGTCATCAGTGCAGCAAAGAAAGGAGGACTCAGGGAACCAGAGCTAAGAAAACTCACCCACCTCCTGAAAAAAACGGGAAAAAGAAACAGGGTTCTCGCACAGGGGATACTGACCGCACTGAATGCAGGGGGCTCAAGCAAAAAAGATATAATGCATTTCAGCGAACTGCTCGAGAGTGCCAACCAGCGGATACTTGATGAAAAGGTGCCGTTTACAAAGAAGCAGCAGAAAGAGCTTAACGGGATATTCGCAAGGGCATACGTATCCAAAAAAACCAGGAGATGGTTCTCAACACAGCTTGATGAACTTATGGCAGGGGAAATAAACGATGTCATAAGCGGTGAAAAAAAACTGATGGGGAAAGTTCCTGAGAGAAAAACCGTGAAATTCATGGTGAGAAAAGAAACCAGAAAAGCAGGAAAGAAGCTAAAGCTCTGACTGGGGTTTTATATGAAAATAAAATTGACGCCGGAACTCTCATATATCATAGGGCTCTGGAGAAAATGCAGAAGTTTTGAGGGACTTGGCGTAAGAGGGAGGAAAGAAATCCTCGAAGTGTTCTCAAAGGAGGCAATAGACAATGGCCTCACCACTCCTGACAAGATTCTTTCGGATGAAAAACGCGTCTACTTCTATCATACAACATACCGGAAATTCTTCCAGGAAGTTGAAAAAAACCAGTTCGAGAGATTCAAATACCTGAATGACTATTCCGCAAGCTATCTCGCGGGTATGTTCGATTCGGCGGGAGGCATAGATGAAAAGGGAATAGTCTCTATGGGAAAGATGAACAAGGAAGATGAGATGCTTCTTTTAAGACTTGGTTTCAAGACACGCAGGAATAAAGGAGCCCTGGTAATAGAAAGGCCGCTTGTATTCCTCGCATTCATCAAGAATTACACTAAGCTTTTCAAGGACGACAAAATTTTCAAGTATGTCGAATCGAAAACAAGAAAAAAGAACTAGAGCTCACCGACCCTTCTCTTCATCTTTCTTTTTAGTCTTCGCCTTTTTTTCTTTACCCATTTCCATCGCATTCTGTTTTTCTTTTTCCATTTTCTAGGTCTTGAACCCATTAGCTATCCCTCACTCTGTTCTGAAGATTTAGTGGATTATAGTAGTTTATCGGAGAAATCTTTATATATATTAAGTTTTTTCTATTATTATGCGACCATCCCTCGCAATGCTTGCGTTAGTTCTTCTAGTGTCTACTGTTTATACTGTGGGTAACGATACGACTGAAGGAGGAAACATCACATCGCTGGAAATTAACCTCACCAGACCGACAGAGCATTGGGCAGGCATAGTCGGCTGGCTGAATGGGAGTTTTGCAAATCCTCATCTGTCAATCTCCTACCAGCCGGTGAACTACAGTGACATATATACAAACGAGCCAAATGGAAGCTATTCAGCACTATATAACGTATCAATGATTGTTACGAGACTGCCCTTCAAGCCGAATTTGACCGATATAATTTCACCGGTTGCAGCGGATTTCGCGCAGGGCGGCATGTTCGATAATTTTACAACATTCCTCGGACTGAATGTGAGTGCGCTCATGGACGGTCCTCTGAATACTTTCTGCAATCCGGCATGCACATTCACTACCTGCTATCTCTACGATGTTCCATTCTCCTGTCCTTATATTGTGCTAAGGGAAAATACGCCGATGGGTGTCCTTAAATTCTCGAATGGAACGAGCATCGAACCGCTCTTCGTCGGGCTGATAGATTCAAAATCCGGCTGGAACGGCACCTTCTTTGATTTCGAGTACATGGTGCCAGTACATGAAGACTATTATTTCTATATCTATGGAAGAGAAGCATGCAACATAACTGTATGGATAGATGATGTTGAAACAACAGTATTCCCGAAAACAGGCGTTCCCTATAAGGTTGAATTCCTGGCAACGGACAACCAGTCCGATCCGATTCCCGGCGCCCAGTTCAGGGTCGTAGAGGTGAACGGAAGAAACATTCTTTACCCTACTCTGGATGCTGCAAAACATTCCGAGGGAAGAGGCGAAATGACGACCAACTCATCCGGCCGCACGGTTTATGCACTTTCAGCGACCAGGTATAATATGCCCGACAGCTATGGGTATGAGGTATATGCGGAAGTAGATAGCATGGAGTATTATTGCAGGAGAAACCTTTCGATAGCGGACTACGGCTCACTTACGCCCACTTACAGGACATCCCTGGTAAACGACGTATATGGAAGCCAGGTAAAGAGCTCTGTACAGAACATGAATTCCCTTGCAAGCACTGCAAGCAAATGGATAATTGCAGGGAAGATGAGGCTTGCGGACATAAATGCGTCGACAAACGGAACATACAGTCCGCTGCCAACACTGAAAGCAGGAGCACCGAACATGATAAACATAACGGCATACAACGGCTCAAACGTTTTCAACGCGACGATACGCAGCATGGAAAAGGACGGACTGATAATATTCGTTCCTTTGCAGCCTGACAAGGACCTTTACAACAATACCAGGACATTCTACACGAACGAAAGCCCGATAGTGATTCCTACGAGATACAACAACAATGCCAATCTGACAATGATATTGAGCGTGAACGGAACCGATTTCGCAACCCTGATATTCACGGTCGATTCGATACTCGAACCGCCCACTCCGGCAGAGGCGGACATGGACAGCGCAACTTATATTAAAATTGCCTCCGCTTTACAGAACATCAATATGATTCTCTCAAACATAGGAAAATCAATTTCGACGGTGTGATGATGAAAAAAATTATTATTTTGGTTTTGGTTATCGGATTGGCGTTTTCACAAAGTTCCCAGATTATAGACAACACAAATACCATAAAAGATGTTTATTCGTCCGCGGCCTACAAAGTGTATGTGGACACTTTCGGCATAAATCCTGATTTCGCATTAAGATTATGCGGTGCAGGGCAGAAATATGTGGCTGCAGTCTATTCGGCGAATCTTGGCGGCGGAACTTATGTTTATGTCCCGATAAGCAAAAACCTTACTGCGGGTTCTTCCGATACCCTTGTTTATACCTCCAACAATCTTGGAGGGGGCTGCTACGGAACGCCTGTAGATGCATATGCATTTTCACAGTTCAGGGATTTCACAAGAACGCCAAGGGTATACGTTTCCGCATTTCCCGGGAGAATCCACACGATGTATTCAAATAGCCCAACCGGCTCTTCACCCGGTTTTGTAGGAGTTCCGTTTGCAAGCGGATGGCTCCGCGGCTCATATTCTGTTCCGCTTTCAACATCCTCATACAATGATGCAACCGGCAGGGTTACAGCAAACGTCAATTCGATAACTTTTGAAACAGATGTGGGGAGCATAACAAAAGCTCCTTCTGATTCTGAATGGGGCCTTAATTCATCAACCGGAAGAAGCATGCTCATGGCATTATGCAGTGATACGATGGGCGATAGCTGCTCTGATGCATTAATCGTAAACTCAACCGGTGATTTGCCTGTCCAGCTTGATTTGAACCAGCCGACAAGCGACTCGGTAATTTATAACAGATATGTTGTTGTTGACGGACTCGGATATGGTCCGCTGTGCATAGGAGCAGACCTTAATCTTGTATCGGTAACGTTCTCGAACAATCCTGTGCTCCCCGGCCAGTCAACCAATGCAACGATAACGATAAGGAATGACGGGAATGTGGGTGTTACAACCAATTTCAGGCTTACACTGAACATAACCGGGCCAGGAGGTTATTTCAGCCAGACGAACTGGACGATAACAGAAAATCTTCCTCCAAGTGTAAGCACGACGAGGAACATAACCTTCAGTGATACGTTGACAAGCGGGAATTATGTTTTTACAGCACATGCGGATTCGCTCAACCAGATAGCGGAATGCAATGAAAACAACATCAATTCCAATACTCTTACCGTGATAAAGACATATAAGATACACGTGATAATCGACGGGGTGGAGAATTATACCTTCCCATACTCAGGAAGGCCCTACAACGTCACTGTTTACCTGAATGATTCTGACGGGAATATAGTAACAAATTCAAGATTCGTTTTCACGGAAACCAATGGTCTGAACCCGTTTACACCAACCCAGGTATGGAACGACTCAGGAAATCTTTTCGGAGTAAAGAGCTATTCCATAGGCGAGATAAGCAGCAATGCATCCGGCTATGCAAGGCTTGCAGTGCTTCCGACATGCAACAGGTTGTACGATGACCCGGTGAAGGGACCTGTGCTTCTTGCGGAAATAGGGGCATATGCAATGAAGGTAGATGCCTATGAGGGCGCAACCCACCGTGCGACCGAAACACTCAATACAACCAACGATACGTGCGTAGACCCTGGCTGGGTGAACGACAAGGAGCTGCTGAACAAGGAATATGTCGAGCCTGTTTACGACTGGCTCTACACAATGTTCTCGATATTGAAGAAAATCCTGGTGCCATAATATGATGAAAAAGGCATTGCTGTTACTCGTTGTTTTCGCGTTTACATTGTCATTCGCGCAGTACTACGACATCGCAATCGTAAGGGCGAATGACAGCATAATCCAGAACCTTGTTTATGATGACAATTCCACCTCCTATAAAGACAACAGCATCGAAAATCCTGACTGTGATATAAGGATTTGCGCGATGGATGCGGCAGACCTGCAGAATAAATACATAATACTTGCATATGCAGACGGGTTTGACGGCGATTACATAGTACTCACTCATTTTCCTGCACATATAACAAGTGTCCCACCCTCGCTCTGCGTCTATGCAACTTTGGAAATCTCGAGCTTCAGGGCATGGTACCCATCAATCCCCTATGTTTTCATATCAGATTCACCGACCGATTTTTCCGGGGCGGAAAGATGGAAGCTTTCAAGAATAAGGGGATGGTTCGACGGAAATTATACGCTTGTTGAAAACAAAACGGGTGCAGTAACAACGATTAATGTTACTGATGCGATTGAGGATACTGGTGCATCAATTATTCCTGATGTCGATTATCTTGTTGTCGGTCTTGTGAGAGAGGATTATACAACGATGGATACCGGGATAACCTCTCCGAATGATACAATCACGCTTAATGCCGATTCTTCGACAGCAATATACAGGATATACATAAACGGAATAGGGCCGGATACGCCTCCGTATGTTGAAATAATAACCCCTGAACCGATTACATACGATACCGGAACAATACCGTTTACCTACATAATGTTTGATGATGACGATATCGTATCATGCTGGTACATACTTGACGGCACGAGGGTTGACATGCCTGCATGCGGTCCTGCATATATTCTTAATGTGGGGACAGGCAGCCATGCACTTACCTTGTATGCAAACGATACTACCGGAAACATCGGCTCGGACAGCGTTAATTTCCAGGTTGGGGCACCTACTCCTCCAGGACCTCCGGGCGGAGGACCTCCCGGGACGCCTTTCTGGCCCCGGGTACCACCACCACCGCCGTTCCTTTATTTCTCGATAATTCCTGAAGACATATATGTGATAATCGATTATCCACAGGAGGGGGTTGCAGAATTCAGCTTGGTATCTACCGTCGACCTTGAAAACGTCACATGCCATGTAACCGGGGACTTTGCAGAGTACACAACAGTGGATGTCGCGAACACTGTTCCTATGGACGGTATTGTTGATGGAACGATAACAGTGGATATGCTGCCCACTGAAATTCTTGATTATGACAGAAGCACCAAAGGTCTCCTTCAGTGCGTTGGCCAGACAAATCCCACGCTCGTCTCATCCACGCTTGCAAACGTCTATCTTATAATCAACAGACCGACTGCAGAACCAGAAGACATAACTATTGAAGTAATGGCAGGCGAGGAAAAGGAGGGAGCAATACCGTTCGTGAACACTGGCGAGGGCAACTCGAGCATGATAAACATCAGCGTTGCGTTCATGGGTGCTTACAGCGCTCTTTTGGAAGTAACCGGCTTTACAAGAGCACTTCAAAACGCTGAAACCGGAATCATAGATTTCCGTGTGGACATTCCGGAAGACTTCGATGCCGGTATTTACAGGGTGCCGTTCACAATATACGAAAACAACAGGCAGGTAGGAGACGGAGTGCTTACTATAGACGTGAAGAGCCCGCCGGTTTTCATATGCATTGTGCCGGATTTGATATGGACATTGATTATCCTGCTGATAGGCCTTATACTGAGCATATACATGTTCCGCAAGAAATTGAGGGAAGAATATGAGAAAAAGAGAAGAAGAAAGTAAATGGAAAAAATACAGGAAACCCCTCTTGTACGCAGTGGTCACAATGTCTATTTTCTACATCCTGTGGTTCATCGTTGTTTGGTCGCTTGCAAGATGCCTCGTACTCCCCAATTTCCTGTGGACATTGCTCATACCGCTCGTCGGGCTTCTTGTCAGTGCGGACATATTCCATGAAGAGCTTGAGGAAAACAAAAAGAGAATGAAAATAGAAAAGGTGAAAAGGGAAAATGACAGACTGAAACTCTACGAAAAGCCGCTCGCGTATGCTGCATTGACGATGATAGTGTTCATGGTGATATGGATGGTGGTCGTCCTGCTGCTCATCCAAGGTGTGTGAGCGTTTAAATATTTTATCTTTGAATTATGCTCGGTGATACCTTGTTATCATATATCAAAAAAGCATTTTCAGCTTACACTGCAAAACCCTTCCTGTTCATGTGGGGCTCTATAGTCTACCTCTTCATGTTTCTTGTCTTCCTGCTTGCAACGTTCGGTTTTGTTCTGATATATTTCATGCTGACCTCAGTCCTTTCCTATGATATTACACTCGATGCCAATGTGGAATCGATACCGAACCTGATTATCGCAGCGGCCATCCTAG